>Ga0182024_10000553_pt1 | contig 96777 bp, 108 predicted proteins | sample P32metaG_FD_120480 | JGI IMG/M metagenome (GOLD analysis project Ga0182024, IMG submission 120480) | Permafrost microbial communities from Stordalen Mire, Sweden - P3-2 metaG (Illumina Assembly) | ecosystem: Environmental > Terrestrial > Soil > Wetlands > Permafrost | place: Sweden: Stordalen... | reverse complement strand
GCCCCTCACCCTCCCACGCCTTCGGCGCGGGTCCCTCCCTCTCCCCGCAAGCGGGGCGAGGGGTTCAGTTCACCCTCGCCCCGCTTGCGGGGAGAGGGCCGGGGTGAGGGGCATTTCGGGAACTGGCCTACCCACGTGGCGGATGCGCCCGCACGAACTCCTCGTTGACATCGGCGCCCCAGCCGGGACCCGTGGGCAGCAGCATGTCGCCGTTCTCGATCACTGGCGGCGCGGTGACGATGTCGTCCTTCCACAGCACATCGTCGATGTCGATCTCCATGACTTTGAAGTTGGGCACGACCGCCGAGAAATGCGCGCTGATCAGCGAGCCGAGATGGCCGTTGAAATTATGCGGCGCGACGTTGACCTCGTAGGAATCGGCCATGTTGGCGATCTTCACCGATTCGAGGATGCCGTTCCAGGCCACGTCAATGATCGCGTAATCGACCGACTGGTTCTCGAAAAACGGGCGGAACTGGCGGCGGCCGTAGAGGGACTCGCAAGACGAGATCAGCGTGCGGCTCGAATTGCGGATGCGCGCAAGGCCCGGCGGGTCGTAGAGGTCGATCTCGAGCCAGACGAGGTCGAGCGGCTCCAACGCCCGCGCCAGCTTGATGTAGCCGTCGATCTTGTAGTTGAAGTTGGTGTCGAGGTGCAGCCCGACGCCCTTGCCGGCGCCCTCGCGGAACGCCGAAAGCTGATCGACGGCCGCGGCGACGATGGCGCTGTCGACATTGAGCTCGGGGAAACCCGGCGGGTTGCCGGTGCCGGGGCCGTACATCGACACCGTGCCGCCGTCGAAGCGGATCAGATTGGTCTTGAGCCCCTTGAAGCCCTTGGCCTTCACCTCGGCGCCGAGCCGGACGATATCGTCGAGGCTGCGGATCGGCTCGACCCCGGCCCATTCCTTGATCCGGTCGGCATAGCGTGCGCGGTAGGTGCCGCAATGCGACCAGTACAATTGGAGCCGCTCGCGCACCGGGCCGCCCAGCAGTTCGTAGACCGGAATACCCAATGCCTTGGCCTTGATGTCGACCAGCGCATTCTCGATCGCGCCAATCGCCTGCGCGTTGAGGCCGCCCGCCGCCTGGCGGGTCGCGGCGTAGAGGTAGGCGCTGTGTTTTTCGACCGGGCGCGGGTCCTGGCCGACGAGGCGCGCGCCGAGCTTCTCGACGACCGCGGCGAGCCCCTGGGCGCCGTAGCCCTCCATGAATTCCGACCAGCCGGTGATGCCCTCGTCGGTCGAGATCTTGAGGAAGGAATTGACCCGCCAGCCGGCGTCGCAATGCAGGGTTTCGAGCTTGGTGATCTTCATCGGGAACCTCCGGACCGGCGTTATCATGCGCCGCCCCCGGCGCGTCGCCAACCCTCGCCCTCTCGCCGCGGACGAGTCGCGGTTGACATCGCCGGGAGCCGGGCTTATCTCCGCCCGACCGTGCAAATGCCCAGGTGGCGGAATTGGTAGACGCGCAGGTTTCAGGTACCTGTGGCAGCAATGTCGTGGAAGTTCGAGTCTTCTCCTGGGCACCATTTCGTAGAGTTCCATGAGCCACAAGCTCCATCGCGGCGATCTACCAGCGGGCATCGCTTTTGGCGACTCAGTCGCGGTAGACACCGAGGCGATGGGTTTGAACCCGCATCGCGACCGGCTTTGCCTCGTGCAACTCTCCGCGGGCGACGGCGACGCCCACCTCGTTCAGCTCGCACCCGGAGAATACGCGGCGCCGCGCCTGAAGGCGCTGATGGCCGACCCGGCGGTGACCAAGCTGTTCCATTTCGCCCGCTTCGATCTGGCGATGATCTACCGCTATCTCGGGGTCATGACGGGCCCGGTGTATTGCACCAAGATCGCCTCGCGGCTGGCCCGCACCTTCACCGACCGGCACGGGCTGAGGGATCTGTGCAAGGACCTGCTCGGCGTCGATTTGTCGAAGCAGCAGCAGAGTTCGGATTGGGGTGCGGCGACGCTCACCGAGGAGCAGTTGCGCTATGCCGCCACCGACGTCCTGCATCTGCACGCGTTGCGCGCCCGGCTCGACGCGATGCTCGCGCGCGAGGGGAGAAGCGAGCTGGCGAGCGCCTCGTTCGAGTTTTTGCCGACGCGCGTATTGCTTGACCTCGCCGGATGGGCGGAGCAAGACATCTTCGCGCATTGAGCGTCGGGGACGATCGAAGGCTACCGCGAGCGCCTTAGGGATGCCGCATTTTAGGGCGGCTTTATAGCGATGCAGGGGCATACGGGGGCTTAATGGACGACACCCTCGCCGACCTTTCGGCGCCGCCAAACGGCGACCGACAGGAACCCGGCTTGGCGCACGATCTTTCCGTGGCCCGCAGGGTGATCCGCGCCGAGATCGAAGGGCTGCAGCAGCTTTCCGGGGCACTCGACGGCGCGTTTGGCGCGGCGCTTGACCTCTGTGCTGCTGCTGCCGGGCGGCTCATCGTCACCGGCATCGGCAAGAGCGGTCATGTCGCGCACAAGATCGCCGCGACCCTCGCTTCGACCGGTACCAAGGCTCAATTCGTCCACGCCGCCGAGGCAAGCCACGGCGATCTCGGCATGATCGGCGCCGGCGATGTCGTGCTGGCGCTGTCGAATTCGGGGAACAGCGCCGAGCTCGGCGACATCGTCGCCTATGCGCGCCGCTTCGATATCCCGCTGATCGCGGTCACCGGCGACCGTCGCTCGACCCTCGGCGAGGCCGCCGATGTGGTGCTGCTGCTGCCGCCTGCGGCCGAGGCGTGCTCGATGGGGCTGACGCCAACCACCTCGACGACGATGATGCTGGCGCTGGGCGATGCGCTCGCGGTGGCGCTGCTCGAGCGCAAGGGCTTTTCGACAGCGGATTTCCAGCTCTTCCACCCGGGCGGTGCGATCGGCCGCAAGCTGCTGCGGGTCGCCGACATCATGCACACCGGCGCTGCGGTGCCGCTCGCTGCGCTGCGGACGCCGATGTCCGAGGCGATCGTGCTGATGACCGCGAAGAGCTTCGGCTGCATTGGCGTGTGCGACGATGACGGCAGGCTCGTCGGCGTCGTTACCGATGGCGATCTGCGCCGGCACATGGGCGATGGGCTCCTGCAGCGGACCGTCGCCGAAATCATGCATCCCGAGCCGAAGACGACCGGCGCGCCGGTGCTTGCTGCCGAGGCGCTCGGCGTGATGAACCGCTTTGCCATTACCGCCCTCTTCGTCGTCGACGAGGCGCGGCGCCCGACGGGTTTCCTCCATATGCACGATTGCCTGCGCGCCGGAATCGCATGATCGGCAGGAACCTAGCGTCGCGGGCGTTCGGCGTCGCCGGCAGTCCGGCGCGAGGCCGGGCTCCGCTGCGCCCGCTCGGCCAGTGGATGGCCAACCTGCCGGGGAACCCCTACAGCCGGCGCGTCGCCATCATGAAGCTGGCGCTGCCGACAATCGGCATCGTCTTGCTGCTGCTCGTCGCCATTTGGCCGCGGGTGGCGCCGCTCTTCGACCGTCTGCGCTTTTCCGCGATCGACCTCAAGGAGGCGCGCGAATTGCGCATGATGAACCCGCGCTATGTCGGCACGGACCGCTCGGGTCATCCCTTCGTCATCACCGCGGCGGTCGGCCGGCAGGTGCCGGGGCGCGACGATCTGATGTCGTTGGACAAGCCGGAAGCCCATCTCAAAAATCACAGCGGCGCCAACATCGTCGTCACCGCCGACAGCGGCGTCTACCAGTCGCAAACGCAGTTTCTCGACCTGTTCGGCAACGTCACGCTGACACACGAGAACGGCACGGTGATCGTCACCTCGGCGGCCCGGCTCGATGCCGCGAACAACGCCGCCCAGGGCAACCAGCCGGTCGAAGGGCACGGACCGTCGGGCGACATTAGCGCGCAAGGCTTCGAGGTCGTCGACAAGGGCGACATCGTCAAGTTCAACGGCACCACGAACATGTGGATCAAGGCCACCAAGACCGGCACGCCGGCCGCGCCGCCTGCCGAGATGCCGGCGCCCGTCGCCCAGGCCGCGGCGCAGATCGAGGCCAAGGTGACGCCGCCGACGCCGCCCGCCGCTCACCCGCAAACCGCGGTACGTCCCGTGGCGCATCCTGCGCCAGTGCATCCGGCACCCAAGCCCGCCGCCCAAAAGCCGGCGCCGAAGAAGCCGGGCTAGCGATGGCGCGGCGCCAGCTCAACCCTATGACAAGAGCGGCTGCCGCCGGACTGCTGGCGCTGGGGCTCGCGCTCGCCTCCCGCGCGCCGGCGCAGGCCCAGCTCGGAGCCGCCGACAGCAATGTGCCGATCAACATCCAGTCGGATGGCGGGATCGAGTGGCAGCAGAACCAGCAGATCTATATCGCCCGCGGCAATGCGGTGGCGACGCGCGGCGCGGCGTCGATCAAGGCCGACACGCTGATCGCCCATTACCGCGAGGCGAAAGGCGCCAACGCCAATAGCGAAAACAACACCGAAATCTACCGCATCGAGGCCTTGGGCAACGTCGTCATCAGCCGCGACAACCGCACGGTGGTCGGCGACCGGGCCGATTACGATGTCGATCAGGGGATCGGTATCGTCCGGGGCAACGGGCTGAAGATGACCACCGCCACCGACGTCATCACCGCGAAGGACGCGCTCGAATGGTACGACAACAAGCAGATCGCGGTGGCGCGCGGCGATGCGGTCGCGGTCCATAACGGGCGGACGATCAAGGGCGACGTGATCACCGCCTATATGGTCAAGGCGGCGGGGCCGGGCACGCCCGGACAACCCGCGCCACAGGCGCAGGCGCAGCCGCCAAAGCCGCCGCCTGCGGCGAAGGCGCCGCCGAAGCCGGGCCAGCCTCCCGCCGCTGCCGGCGGCGAGGACTCGAAGATCAGCCGCATCGACGCCCAGGGCCATGTCGTCGTTATCGGAGCGCAGGATATCGGCCGAGGCGATTACGGGGTCTATAACGCGGCGACGGGAATCTGTACGTTGCTCGGCAATGTCGTCATCACGCGCGGCAAGGACGTCATCACCGGGCAATATGCCGTGATGGACATGAACCGGAACATCAGCCGGATCATGCCGGCATCGACTCTGCCCGGTAGCACGCGGCAGCGCGTGCAGGGCGTATTCATCAAGCAGGATGTGCAGCCCGGACCGGGCGCCCCCGCCAAGACCCCGGCCCCGGCCCCGACGGCGCCAGGAAAGGCTCCGTGATGCGCGGCGACGATCGCGAATCCTTTAACCCTCCGGTCCCGCAGTGGATCACGCCGCAATCGACGCCGGCGGTCGGCCCGGCCGTTGGTCCGCGCCTGGTCACCGACAACCGCGGGCTGGTCGGCCTCGGGCTCGGCAAGAGCTTCAAGCGGCGCTCGGTGCTGCGCGACGTCAATATCTCGGTGCAGCGCGGCGAGGTGGTCGGGCTGCTCGGCCCCAACGGCGCCGGCAAGACCACCTGCTTCTACATCATCACCGGGCTGATCGCGTCGGATACCGGAATGGTCGTCCTCGACGGCGAGGACATCACCGATCTGCCGATGTACCGCCGGGCGCGGCGCGGCATCGGCTACCTGCCGCAAGAGGCGTCGATCTTCCGCGGCCTCACCGTCGAGCAGAATATTCGCGCCATCCTCGAGATCGCCGAACCGGAGCCCGATACGCGCGAGGCAATGCTCGACTCGCTGCTCGCCGAATTCTCGATCAGCCATCTGCGCCGGGCGCCGGCGATGGCGCTGTCGGGCGGCGAGCGGCGGCGCTGCGAGATCGCCCGGGCGCTCGCCACCCAGCCGCATTTCATCCTCTTGGACGAGCCACTGGCCGGAATCGACCCGATCGCGGTCAACGACATCCGCGACTTAGTGGCGCACCTGAAAGACCGGGGAATCGGGGTTCTTATCACCGATCACAACGTGCGAGAGGCGTTCCAGATTGTCGATCGGGCCTACATCTTGCATGAGGGACGCGTGCTGATGGAGGGCGCGCCCGACAAGATCGTCGACGACCCCGACGTGAGACGCGTTTACCTGGGCGAAAGATTCAGCCTATAAGCCGCTCCGAACGGAGCGCATTTTGTGAACAGACTGGGTTTTTCACAGCGGCTGGAGCTGCGCCAAACCCAGGCGCTGGTGATGACGCCGCAGTTGCAGCAGGCGATCAAGATGCTGCAACTGTCCAATCTGGAACTCGCCGATTACGTCGATGCCGAGATCGAGCAGAACCCCTTGCTCGAGCGCAGCGAAGGCGACGGTGAGGACACCGCGCAACCGGTCGAACCAAACGGCGGCGAACCGAGCGGAACCGCCGCGGCGGCGGCGCCCGCCGCTACCGGCGCCGACTTCCCCGCCGACGCGGCCGAGCAATGGGATGCCAGCGCCGGCGCAGACGGCGATGGCAAGGCCGATTTCGGGGGCGACGCTCAGCCCTGGCGGACCCGCAACGGCGCCGTAAACTTCGACGATCTGCCCGGCCTCGACCAGGCCGCGGCGCGGCCGCGCACCCTGCGCGAGCACCTCTTGGAGCAGATCGGCGCCGACCTGCCGAACCATGCCGACCGGGTCATCGCGGTCTATCTGCTCGACCAGATCGACGAGGCCGGCTATCTGCGCGGGGAGCTCGCCGAAGCCGCTTCCCGGCTCGGCTGCAAGCCGTCCCGCATCGAGGCGGTTCTGCCGCGGCTGCAGGAGTTCGACCCACCCGGGGTCTTCGCCCGCGACCTGCCCGAATGCCTCGCCCTGCAACTGCGCGACCGCAACCGGCTCGACCCGGCGATGCAGGCGCTGCTCGATAACCTGCCGCTGCTCGCCGCGCGCAACAGCGTTGCGCTCCTGCGCCTCTGCCAGGTCGATGCCGACGATCTCGCCGAGATGATCGCCGAGATCAAGTCGCTCGATCCGCGCCCCGGGCTTGCCTTCGATCCGCCGCAGGCGCAGCCCATCGTCCCCGATATCCTGATGCGGGCGCAACCCGACGGCGGGTGGATCGTCGAGCTGAACGCCGACACGCTGCCGCGGGTTCTGGTCAACAACCACTACTATGCGCGGATCAGCCGGGCCGCGCGCAGCAAGGGCGATCGCGACTACCTGACCGACCGGATGCAGGCGGCGAACTGGCTGGTCAAGTCGCTGCATCAGCGCGCGACGACGATCCTCAAGGTGGCAACCGAGATCGTCGAGCAACAGGACGGGTTCTTCCGTCACGGGGTGCAGGCGTTGCGGCCCCTGATCCTGCGCGACATCGCCGACGCGATCGGCATGCACGAGAGCACCGTCAGCCGGGTGACCAGCAACAAGTACATCGCCACGCCGCGCGGGTTGTTTGAATTGAAATACTTCTTCACCTCGGCGATCGCCGCCTCGCGCGGCGGCGAGGCGCACTCGGCGGAGGCGGTGCGGTTCCGCATCCGTCACATGATCGATCGCGAGCCGGCCGACGGCACGCTCTCGGACGAGCGCATCGTCGAGATGCTGCAGGCGGACGGGGTGGACATCGCTCGCCGTACCGTCGCCAAGTATCGCGAGGCGATGCGCATTCCCTCGTCGGTGCAGCGGCGTCGTGAGAAGCAGATGGCGATATGAGCGCGGAGGCGGCGTTTGGACGCTGAGCAGGCGAAGCTCGAAATTCCCGATCTGCTGACGCCGCGCAGCGTCGTCGCCCAGCTGCGCGCGCCGACCAAGCGCCAGGTCTTGCAGGAGCTGGCGCGGCGCGCCTCGACCATGACCGGCATCGCCGACAAGCGCATTTACGACGCGCTCAACGAGCGCGAGCGGCTCGGTACGACCGGGATCGGCATGGGCGTGGCCATCCCGCATTGCCGGCTCGCCGGGCTGACCCGGCTCTATGGCTTCTTCGCACGGCTCGAGCGTCCGGTGCCGTTCGACGCGATCGACGATCAGCCGGTCGATCTCGTCTTTCTGCTGCTGGCGCCGCAGGACGCCGGCGCCGAGCATTTGAAGGCGCTGGCCCGCGTGTCGCGGCTGCTGCGCGACCGCGCGACATGCGAGAAGCTGCGTGGCGCCAACAGCGCCGATGCGCTCTACGCGTTATTGACCGAAGGTCCGGCCTAGAAGGCGGCCGCGCCGCGTCGCGTCAGTGGACGCTGACCGGCTCCATTTCGTTCTGCCGGACCACCGCGAAGGCGAGATCGCGGTCGCGCGTCAGCGCCATCTGTGTGCCGTCGGCGGCGTGGATCGCATAGCCTTCGTTGCCGTCGACGACGACCGGCTTGACGTAGGCAATGTCCTGCATGCCTAGCATCGCCAGGTCGTTCGCGGTCATCTGCCGTATTTGTTCAGTCGTCTGCATCATCTCTACCTCCCCCTGCTCCGGTCTTGGGCCGGTCGGCAGGCGGTTAAGTCCCCGGAGGGCACATGCGAATTTCACGCCAATCCTACTTGGCCAATCCTACTTGGACGAACGCACCAAGGCCGGTGAGGTTCGCTTGAGCTCGACCGCGCCATCCTTGGCCGCGCTGTCCTTGATCTCGATCGTACGCACCCGCGTCTCAAGCGGCGGCCGCGTCAGGTCGATGTGCAGGAGCCCGTTGTCGAGCCACGCGCCGCGGATCTCGATCCCTTCGGCCAGCACGAAAGAACGCTGGAACTGGCGGGCGGCGATGCCGCGATGCAGATAGAGGCGGTTTTCGTCGTCGCTCTGCTTGCCGCGCACGACGAGCTGGTTGTCCTCGACCGTCAGCGACAGATCGCTCATCGCGAACCCGGCGACCGCCAGCGTGATGCGCAGCGCGTTCTCGCCGACCTGCTCGATGTTGTAGGGCGGATAACCGTCGCTCGAAACCTTGCTGACCCGGTCGAGCGCCCGCTCGAAATGGTCGAAACCCAACAGCAGCGGGGAATTGAACAGCGACAGTCGTGCCATAGCGGCCTCTCCTCACTGAGCGAGACACCTCGCCAGACCCGATTAGCGGCATCTGGCGACGGTGCTTATTTGGGATTGCGGGCCGCGCCATTCAAGCGAGCGGCACGGCGGTCGATCTTGCTCCATGCTGTTGCAAAGCGTCGCGGCACCCCATATGCAGCGGCGAGCGGGTCCAACCCCGGGTGGACAATGACCAAACGAACGACGCGCTGGCGCGTGTTGCTGGCCCTCGTGTTCAGCCTAACCCTGGCGCTGACGCCGAGCCTGGCGGAGGCGCGGGCGGGCAGCAGCTTCGGTGGCGCTTTCTCCGGCATGGGCAGCCGCGGCTCGCGCAGCTTCGAGGGCAACGGCGCCTCGCCGCTCGGTCGCTCGATGGCGACGCCGGCGCCATCCCCGGGCTTCGGGGGCGGCGGCTTTTTCTCGAACCACCCGTTCCTCACCGGGCTCTTCGGCGGTTTCATCGGCTCGATGCTGTTCGGCGGCGGCTTCTTCGGCCATATGTTCGGCGGGCTGTTCACGCTCTTGATCGTCGGCTTTCTGATCTTCTTCGTGCTGCGGCTGCTGGGCGGCGGCAGGATGGCGACGGCGGGCGGCACGCCACGCTCGTTGGGCGCCGCCGCGGCGCCGGCGGCGCAGCGTTATCGCGGGCGCGACATCTTTGTCGGCGATGCCGACCTCAGCGCCTTCCAGTCGCTGCACGCGGCGATCCAGGAAGCGTGGGGCCGCGGCGATCTCGCCCAGCTGCGCCAGCTCCTGACGCCGGAGATGCTGAGCTATTTCTCCGAGGAGATGACCCGGAATTCAAGCCAGGGCGTGCAGAACCTGGTCTCCAACGTCAATCTGGTTAAAGCCGAGCTGACCGAGAGCTGGGAAGAGGGCGATCTGCAATACGCCTCCGCCCTTATGCGGTGGACCGCGCTCGACTACACGGTTCGCATCGGCTCCTCGCCGTCGAGCCCGGGGGCACTGGTCAGCGGCGACCCGCGCGTCCCCGCCGAGGCCGAAGAGATGTGGACCTTCGTGCGCCGCCAGGGCGGCCACTGGCTGCTGTCTGCGATCCAGCAGGTCTGACCGCATAGGGCGCAAGAGCGCAGCGTATTCCACCAGTTATCGCAGATATAGCGGATTGCGCTTCGCTTAACCGTCTTACTGCCTGAGGCCCTTTAGCCTCGCATCGCCCCGGCCAGGCGACTCTTCCGCCCTGAACCCGTAGCGCTTAGCGGCGGCGAAGATGTCGTCGAGGAACCGGTCGTACCCAGCGCTGGGTACGGGTGTGCTGACTTGCACCGGTGCGCTGTGGGGGTCGCGCTCGACCAGCTCCGCCTCGCGGCGCGCGGGGGCGAGGAAGGTGGGCGACTGCGGCTCGCCCGTATGCCGGGCGGTGCGCTCCAGCTCGAACATCCCGTCCTTGCCGGGGGCGGAGCCGATGCGGACGCCGTGCAGCACGATGTTGGGCACCAATTCGTTCCGCGCTGCGTCGCCGGCGAAGGCATCGCGCGGATAGGCGTCCTCAAGCGACGTCCGTTCGTTGACGTTGACCTTGGCCATCGCCTGCCCCACGCTGCACGAAGGGTTGCGTTCCTTACGGCCACGCCACCTCCGGAGGCAACGACATCAGGATCGCCTCGACATTGCCGCCGGTCCTGAGCCCGAACCGCGTGCCGCGGTCGTAGAGCAGGTTGAACTCGACGTAGCGTCCGCGCCGCACGAGCTGGTGCTGCCGCTGTTCTCGCGTCCACTTGTGGCGCATCCGCGCCCCGACGATGCTGGCATAAGCGGCAAGGAACGCCTCGCCGACCGCGCGCACGAAGGCGAAGTCGCGCTCCCAGTGGCCGCCGTCGAGGTAGTCGAAGAAGATGCCGCCGGCGCCGCGCGGCTCGTCGCGATGCGGCAGATAGAAATACTCGTCGCACCATTTCTTGAATTTGCCGTAGGCCTCGGGGTCGTAGCCGTCGCAGGCCCGGCGCAGCGCCGCGTGGAACTCCGCCGCCGCCGGTTCGTCGGGATAGATCGGCGTCAGATCGGCGCCGCCGCCGAACCACGCCTTCTTGGTGACGATGTGCCTTGTGTTCATGTGCGCCGCGGGAACCAGCGGCGAGCAGGGATGGGCGACGACCGAAATGCCGGCGGCCCAGAAGCGCGGGTCTTCGACCGCGCCGGGGATCTCCGCGCGGAATTCCGGCGCGAACTCGCCGAACACGGTCGAGATGTTGACCCCGATTTTTTCGAAGACCCGGCCCTTCATCAGCGCGATCGTGCCGCCGCCGCCGGGTTGATCGCCATTGGGTCGCTGCCAGTCGCTGCGCTCGAAGCGGCCCGCGAACTTGCCGGCGAACGCGTCCTCGATCGCCTCGAACTCGGCGCAGATACGGTCGCGCAACGCCGCAAACCACGCGACGGCGCAATCGCGCTGGACTGCATCGGAGAGGCTCGCTTCCTCGACCATCCTCGCGCTCATCCCGCCGCAAGCTGGCCGGTCTGGCGCAACGCCTCGTAGAGGGCGATCGCCCCGGCCTGCGCGACGTTGAGCGATCGCGCTCCACGGCGCAAGGGAATGACGAGCCTCGCGTCGACCGCGTCGTGGACCGCCTGCGGGACGCCGGCGCTTTCGCGGCCGAGGAGGATCGTGTCGCCGGCGGCGAAGCGGAAATCGGCGAGCGCGACGCTTCCGGCGGTCGTCATCAGCACGAGCCGGGATTCGCGGTCGCGCACGGCCAGGAACTCTGTCCAGGAGGCATGGCGGCCGATCGTCGCGAGGTCGGCATAGTCGAGCGCGGCGCGCTTCAAGCGGCGGTCGTCGAACAGGAAGCCCATCGGCTCGATCAGATCGACGCCGGCGCCGAAACAGGCGGCGAGCCGCAACAGCGCGCCGGTGTTCTGAGGGATGTCGGGCTCATAAAGGGCGAGACGCAAATCGAATTTTCCCGGCTGTCGGCGCGCACTTCGCCTGCGCGATTAAGGGGGTAGACATTTTGCCGCTTTTCCTGCCGATTTATGCGTCGGTTGGTCGCATAGTTCGGCTTCTTCAACGGTGTAGCTTGCCTTTCTTACCTCGGTCCGAGGAATCGGGGCCGAAAGACGAGGTTTCGGAATGTCGGATGTGGCGCAATCGCAGGTTTCCCACGGCCATGGTTCCGGACATGACGGCGAAACCCGTCGCGACTTTCTGACCCTGACCGCGACGGCGCTCGGCGCCGTTGGCGCGATTTGCGCGATCTGGCCGTTTATCGACAGCCTCAACCCGGCCAAGGACACGCTCGCCCTGTCCACGACCGATGTCGATCTCTCGCCGGTCCAGGTCGGCCAGCGCCTCACGATCGCCTGGCAGGGCAAGCCGGTCTTTATCGACCACCGTCCGCAAGCCGAGATCGATGCCGCGCAGAAGGTCGACGTCTCGACCCTGCGCGACCCGCAAACCGATGCTCAGCGGGTGCAGAAGCCTGAGTGGCTGATCGTCGTCGGCGTCTGCACGCATCTCGGCTGTATCCCGTTGGGCCAAAAGCAGGGCGACGACCGCGGGCCGTTCGGCGGCTGGTTCTGCCCGTGCCACGGGTCGGTCTACGATACCTCGGCACGGATCCGGCAGGGCCCGGCGCCGGCCAATCTGCTGGTGCCACCGTACAAATTTACCTCCGATACCGCGATCACGATCGGTTAGGACACGCCATGCCCGTTACCGGAACCGGCCGGGTCAGCCGGATCATCCGCTGGATCGACTATCGCCTGCCGTTCGTCGCGACGCTCGAGCATGAGCTGCATGAGTATCCGACGCCGCGCAACCTGAACTACTGGTGGAACTTCGGCTCGCTCGCCGGCATCGTGCTGGTGATCATGATCGTCAGCGGCATCGTGCTGGCGATGCATTACACGCCTGAGTCGACGATGGCGTTCGACTCGGTCGAACGCATCATGCGCGACGTCAATTACGGATGGCTCCTGCGCTACATCCATATGAACGGCGCGTCGATGTTCTTCGTCATCGTCTACATTCACATTTTCCGCGGCCTCTATTACGGCTCGTACAAATACCCGCGCGAGCTGCTGTGGATGCTGGGGGTCGTCATCCTCTTGCTGATGATGGCGACCGCGTTCATGGGCTATGTGCTGCCCTGGGGGCAGATGAGCTATTGGGGCGCCACGGTCATCACCAATTTGTTCTCGGCGATCCCGGTGTTCGGCCAGAAGATCGTCACCCTGCTGTGGGGCGGGTTCACCGTCGGCAATCCGACCCTCAACCGCTTCTTCTCGCTGCATTATCTGTTGCCGTTCGTGATCGTCGCAGTGGTCGGACTGCACCTCGTCGCGCTGCACCAGCACGGCTCGAACAATCCGCTGGGCATCGACCACAAGGGGCCGCAGGATTCGATCCCGTTCCACCCCTACTACACGATCAAGGATCTGTTCGGGCTGACCGTGTTCCTGCTGATTTTCGCGGTCTTCGTGTTCTTCTATCCGAACGCGCTCGGCGACCCGCAGAACTACATCCCGGCCAACCCGCTGCAGACCCCGCCCGACATCGTCCCCGAATGGTACTTCCTGCCGTTCTACGCGATCCTGCGATCGATGACCTTCAATGTCCTCGGCATCCCCAGCAAGTTGATCGGCGTCACCTTGATGTTCTCGTCGCTCCTGCTGCTCTTCGTGCTGCCGTGGCTCGACACCTCACGGGTGCGCAGCGCCACGTTCCGGCCGATCTATAAGAAAATCTTCTGGCTGCTGGTGGTGGATGTTCTAACGCTGGGCTATGTCGGCGCCCATCCGCCGGCCGGCCCCATCGTGATCGTCGGGCAGATCGCGACCTTCTACTACTTCTTCCATTTCCTGATCCTGATCCCGCTGGTCGGCAAGATCGAGCGGCCGCGACCGTTACCCACGAGCATCGGTGCCCCGGTGCTTGCACCGAGTGCGGCGGGGGACGAGTGACATGAGGCAGTCGCTCTACGCGCTGGCCGCCGCCGGGGTTTTGTCGCTGGCGCCCGGTCTTGCCGGGTTGTCGCGCGCGGATTGCCCCGAAACGCCTTCGCCGCCGCACCAGCAATGGTCGTTCGAAGGGCCGCTCGGCACCTATGACGAGGCGGCGTTGCAGCGCGGCTTCCAGGTCTACAAGGAAGCCTGCTCGGCCTGCCATGCACTGAAGCACGTCGCCTATCGCGACCTCGGCGATATCGGCTACAGCGCGGACCAGGTCAAAGGCATCGCGGCGCAGTTCCAGGTGACCGACGGGCCGAACGACCAGGGCCAGATGTACCAGCGCCCGGCCAAGCCGTCGGACATGTTTGCCGCCCCATTCCCCAACGACCAGGCGGCGCGCGTCGCCAATAACGGCGCGCTGCCGCCCGACATGTCGCTGCTCGTCAAGGCGCGCGAAGGCGGCCCGGACTACGTCTACGGCATCGCCACCGGGTTCAAGGATGCGCCGGCGGGGTGCACGCTCAACGCGAACATGTATTACAACGAGTACTTTCCCGGCCACCAGATCGCGATGCCGCCGCCGCTGACCGCCGACGGCCAGCTCACCTATGCCGACGGCACCAAGGCGACGATCCAGCAGATGGCGCACGACGTCACCACCTTCCTCGCCTGGGCGTCGGAGCCGAACCTCGACGAGCGGCACCGCATGGGCGCCAAGGTGATCCTGTTCCTGCTTGTCGCCGCCGGCATCTTCTACGCCGCGAAGCGGCGGATCTGGGCCAAGATTCACTGACCTCTGCTAATATCGCCGCGGCGGGATGGCCCTGCCGGGAGCGGTCATGACGGCGCCGGTCATCGGCATCATCGGCGGCAGCGGGCTTTACGAGATCGACGGGCTCGCCGACGTCGCATGGCGGCGGGTCGAAAGCCCGTTCGGCGAGACCTCGGATGAATTTTGTTTTGGCCGTCTCGGCGGCCAGCCGGTCGTGTTCCTGCCGCGGCACGAGCGCGGCCATCCCCTGCCGCCGTCGGGCATCAACTTCCGCGCCAATATCGACGCGCTGAAGCGAAGCGGCGTCACCGACATCGTTTCGCTGTCGGCGGTCGGCAGCCTGCGTGAGGATCTGGCGCCGGGCGATTTTGTCGTCGTCGACCAGTTCATCGACCGCACCTTCGCCCGCGAGAAGAGTTTTTTCGGCTCCGGCTGCGTCGCCCATGTGTCGATGGCGCATCCGGTCTGCGGCCGGATCGGCGACGCGCTTACCACGGCGGGCAATGGCGCCGGCATCCCGATCAAGCGCGGCGGCACCTACCTCGTGATGGAGGGCCCGCAATTCTCGACCCTGGCGGAAAGCGAGCTTTACCGCTCGTGGAAATGCGACGTCATCGGCATGACCAACATGCCCGAGGCCAAGCTCGCCCGCGAGGCCGAGATTTGCTACGCAACCGTGGCGATGGTCACCGATTACGATTGCTGGCATCCCGGTCACGACGCGGTCACCGTCGAGGCGATCGTCAAGGTCTTGTCGGCCAATGCCGAGCGGGCGAAGGCGCTGGTGAAAAGCGTGGTGCCGCTGCTGTCCGGCCATGAGGGGCCGTGCCGGCAGGGTTGCCAGCACGCGCTCGATCACGCGCTGATCACCGCGCCGGCCGCGCGCGACCCGGCGCTGCTCGCCCGCCTCGACGCGGTCGCCGGCCGCGTGCTGAAAGGCTGACCGGATGAACGTTAACGGCCGCCCGATGCGGACGATCTGGCTTGGCGAGGACCGGCGGACGGTCGAGATCATCGACCAGCGCCTGTTGCCGCATGAGCTCGTCGTGGCGCGGCTGGCGACGCTTGACGATGCGGCCGGCGCGATCCGCGACATGGCGGTGCGCGGCGCGCCGCTGATCGGCGCGACGGCGGCGTATGGGGTAGCACTCGCCACGGCAAGCGACCCGTCCGACGATGGCATCGCGCGGGCAATCGACGTTCTCGGCAGGACGCGGCCGACCGCGGTCAATCTGCATTGGGCGCTGGAAGCGATGAGCCAGGCGCTCCTGCCGTTGCCGCCGCGCCGCCGCCACGAGGCCGCGCTCGCCCGCGCCGGCGAGATCGCCGAGGAGGATGTCGCGATCAACCGCGCCATCGGCGAGCATGGCCTGCCGCTCGTCGCCGAGGCGCACCGGCGCAAGAGCGGCGCGCGGGTCGAGATCCTCACGCATTGCAATGCCGGGTGGCTGGCGACGGTCGATTGGGGGACCGCACTGGCGCCGGTCTATCGCGCGCACGACGAGGGCATCCCGGTCCACGTCTGGGTCGACGAGACCCGCCCGCGTAACCAGGGCGCCAGCCTCACCGCCTGGGAGCTGTTGCAGCACGGCGTGCCGCACACGGTCATCACCGACAATGCCGGCGGCTATCTGATGCAGCAGGGGCAGGTCGATCTCTGCATTACCGGCACCGACCGCACCACGGCGACGGGCGACGTCGCCAACAAGATCGGCACCTATCTGAAGGCGCTGGCGGCACGCGACAACGATGTGCCGTTCTATGTCGCGCTGCCGTCGCCGACGATCGACTGGTCCATCGACGACGGCGGTCAGATACCGATCGAGCAGCGCGATTCTCGCGAAGTGACCCATATCGCCGGCTGGACCGAGGCGGGCGAGCGGGTCGAGGTGCGGCTGGCCCCGGAAGGCAGCCCGGCGGCGAATTACGGGTTCGACGTGACCCCGGCGCGACTCGTCACCGGCCTCATCACCGAGTGCGGTATCTGCCCGGCCTCGCGCGAGGGACTGCTCGGCCTGTTCCCGGAGCGCCGGGATCGAGGGGCGGCTTAGCGATCATCAAGGGTTAGAGACTCGTCCGAAAATCGCTTCCCCAGTTCAGGCCAGCTAGTTCGCAAGCTCGCCTCAACCAAGTCTCGGTTTGCTGAGCTGAGTTGTTCGTGCCGTACCACCAACCATTAATAAGCTTCTCCGAATGTCTTTGGCCAGATGTTCCTTGTCGAAAAGGTCCCGAGGATCGTGGGCAATGATCCGCCGCGAGCGTGATTTGAGGCTGGAAAGCCGATCGAGTAGTCCTGGCTGGAAATGCTCAAGATTACGGAGACTGCATGCCAACAGCTCTTTAAGGGAGCCGCACTCAGTTCGTCCTCCTTTTAGCTCAAACCAATAATTTCCCGAACGGCGGGAGGCGCGGATCGCTGGACTAGTTTGAGTCTCCGCATGTTTCGACTCTATCATTATAAGGGGTAACTGCCTCTTCCGAGAGATCGAGCACCAAGTTCGGCTTGAACGGATCGACACCTAGGCCCAAGCGACTGGTGCTGAGAACGCCTACGTACATCACGCCGCGAGTGTCAGCACTCGTTGGTGCTTAGGTCAAACCCTTACTGCGGTGCGCCGCGTTTGGCGTCGGCAGCCTCATCGACGCTGGCGAAATAGAGCGACGGATCGGCGGCGCGGACATGCGCCTCGGGGAGGCCGAGCTCGCGGCGGACGATGTTGGTGCCTTCAACCAGGCTGACGCATTTGTAGTAGGCGATGCGGCGCGACAGGCCTTCGCGGCCGAAACCGCAATCGGTGGTGATCACCAGCCGCTCCGGCGGGATGTATTCGAGCGCCTTGCGAATCAGCGCCGCGACATGCTCGGGCGGCTCGACTACGGTGTTGCAGTGGTTGACGACGCCGATGCCGATCTTCTTGTCGGTCTTGTACTTGCTGAACAACGGCAGCTCCTTGCCGTCGCTGCTGCAGCATTCGATGGTCAGCACGTCGCAATCGAGCTGGAGCAGATGCGGTAGCGCCCGCTCGTAGCTCGGCACCTCCCAATAGACGCGCTGCTGGTTGGGGTTGCCCCAGCAGGTATGCACCCAGATCTCGGCGTCGACCCCGACGAGCTGGCGGTTGAACGCCTCGGTCTGGAATTCGAGGTCCTTGTCGGTGGTGTCGGGGCGCGTCGTCATCCCGTGATGGCGCGGCTCCTCGACCTGGATCACCGGGCAGCCGGCGGCGGCCAGTTCCTTGAACTCGGCGTTCATGATGTCGCAGAGGTCGAGGACTAGCGCCTTGTCGTCGCGGTAATGCTCGTCCCACAGCATGCTGGCGATGCCGGGCGCGCAGATCGCGCCGAACTTGACCGGCTTGTCGGTGAGGCGTTGCGCGACCTGCCACAGCGCGGCGTATTCGAGCGGCCCGCGGCTCAATTTGTCGGCGACGATCGCCGGCTGATAGGCCTCCTGCACTTCCCAGAGAATATGGCCGGGCCTCAGCCCGTGGCGGCCCATCCAGCCGCGCGAGGTCGAGCGGTGGCCCTTGATGCCGTTGAGACGCTCGATCGGATAGAAGAACCACGACTTGCCGCCGACATTGAGGTCGAACCGGCTGTCGCCGTCGGTGACGATGTCGAGCCCGGCGGCTTCCTGCGCGTTGATGACTGCGGCGACGGCATCGAGATACTGCTCGCGGAACATCGAGTCGCCCATCGCCGCCTTGAACGAGCGCCCGTCGAGGTTCTGGTCGTACCACAACGGGCGCGGATAGGAGCCGGTGATCGCGGTCGGCATGACCATGTCGCTTGTGGTTTTCAGCATCGGCGGCCTCCGGCTGGAGCAGGGCGTCGCGCCGATTGAAACATTCGGCGCGGGCGGGGGGCAATCTTCTCGTCGACCCGTACGGTTTCCCCTATGTTGCCGCCCTCGCCGGAAGCGCAGGAGAAGGAATTTCACATGCCGACTGCCGATCAACGACCCAAGCTGCTGCCGACGTCGCGCGAGGCCGAGACCTTCGCCGGGTACACCTACCATCTCGACGGCGAGCTCGTGCCGGTGCTGACGCTCGATCTCGACGCCAATCAGTACGTCTATTTCGAGCACCACATCATGCTGTGGAAAAACCCGGCCGTGCAAATCGCGATCCTGCCGATGAAGGGCGCCTTGAAGCGCATGATGGCGGGGATACAAATCTTCGTGACCTCGGCGACCGGGCCCGGCCAGATCGCGTTCAGCCGGGACGGCGCCGGCCATATTGTCGGGCTGCATCTCGAGCAGGGACAGGCGCTCGAAGTGCGCGAGCATCAGTTCCTCGCGGCGACGCAAGGCATCGAATACACCTTCCAGCGGGTGCGCGGCGCCGCCAGCATGCTGTTCGGCGGCAGCGGGTTCTTCATCGATCGCTTCCAGGCGACCAGCGCGCCGGGGATCGTCTGGCTGCACGGGTACGGCAACGTCTTCGAGCGCACGCTCGCGTCGGGCGAGTCGATCGACATCGAACCGGGCGGCTGGCTCTACAAAGACCCGACGGTGACGATGACCACCAACCTGCAACGCCTGTCGAGCGGTTTTTTCGGCGGCATGTCGTTCATCACCAACCGGATGACCGGCCCGGGCCGCGTCGGGGTTCAATCGATGTACCTGCACATGCCGACGGAGGATTAAGGCTCAATCCCCGCTTGGCTTTACCGCGCCCGCCGGCGGGTTAGAATAGGGCGGCGTGGGATCCGCCCGGCGGCGGGATCAGCCGCGGTGCATCCAGGGCCGCGAGCCGAAAGGCGGGGCGATCGATGGGCAGAACCGGCGTGCAGCGGCCCGCGGAGGATGCCGGCCTCGCCGCCTCGCCGCGGCTGTTCGACAATCCGGTTCTGGAGTGGCTGTCGCGCGTGCACCATCTCACACCGGCGATCCTCTATCTCCCGGTCGTCGCCATCCTGTTGTGGTTGAGCGCCACGCGCGTACCGTTCACCTACGCCGTGCCGGCCCTGCTCGCCGGGTATCTGACGTGGACGGAGATCGAATATTTCGGCCACCGCTTTCTGTTCCATCTGAAGCCGCCGGGCCGGCTCGGGGCGCAGGTTCATTTCACCATCCACGGCGTCCACCACGTCCATCCCAGCGACAAGCTGCGCCTGGTGATGCCGCCGCTGATGAGCTTGCCGATCATGCTTCTGGCATTTGCCGGGCTGCGCGCCGTATTCGGCTCCGATCTGGCGCTGCCGGCGTTCGCCGGACTGATTGCCGGCTATGTCGCCTACGACATGCTGCACTACCACCTGCATCATGGCCGGCCGGCGACCCGCCTCGGCCGCGAGTTGCGGCGCCGCCATATGCTGCATCACTTCCACGACGACACGCGCGGGTTCGGAATCAGCGCGCCGTGGTGGGACGACATCCTCGGCACAAGGCCAATCGCCGGCAGTCGATCCGACTGATCAATCGAACGTCAGCACCGTCCGCGCCACTTCGCCGGCCTTCATCGCGCGGAAGGCTTCGTTGATGTCGCCGAGACGGCCGGTCTTGGTCACCATCGCGTCGAGGTCGAGGCGGCCCTGCTTGTAGAATTCGAGATAGTGCGGGATGTCGATGCGGAAACGGTTCGAGCCCATGCGCGAGGTCTGCACCCGGCATTCGGGGCGGATCGCCATCCACGGGAACTCGATCGTCGCATCGGGCGGCAACACGCCGACGATGGTCGCGGTGCCGCGGATCGCCAGACTCTCGATCGCCTGGCGGCATAATTTGGCGTTGCCGACCGCCTCGAAGGCGTGATCGACCCCGGCGCCGCCTGTCAGCGCGCGCACCGCCTTGACCGGATCGTCCTTGCTCGAATTGACGAAATGGGTGGCGCCGACCCTGAGCGCCATCTCGCGCTTCGACTCGAACTGGTCGACGGCGATGATCTGGCGCGCGCCGCCGATCCGCGCGCCCTGGACGATCGACAGTCCGACCCCGCCGCAGCCATAGATCGCGACGGTCTGCCCGGCCTCCAGGCCCGCGCTGCGCAGCGCCGCGCCGACCCCGGTCAACACGCCGCAGCCGACCAGCGCCGCCTTGTCGAGCGGGATCTCGGGATCGATCTTCACGATTGAGTTCTCGTGCAGCAGCATCTTCTCGGCGTAGGACGAAATGTTGATGAACTGCCGCACCGGCTGGCCGCCGAGCGACAGGCGCGGCGTCTCGCCTTCCTTGCGGGCGACGATGCTGTTGCTGCACAAATTGGGGTGCCCCGAGAGGCATTGCGGGCAGGTGCCGCAGAAGCCCGAGAGGCAGGCGACGACATGGTCGCCGACGCGCACGCTGGTCACTTCGGGGCCCACCGCCTCGACCACCCCGGCGCCCTCGTGTCCCAGCACGATCGGCCGGTCGAGCGGCCAGCGCCCGACCCCGTCGACGACGTGGAGGTCGCTATGGCACACCCCGGTCGCGACCGTGCGCACCAGCACCTCGCGCGCCATCGGCTTGTCGAGGTCGATCGCCTCGATCGTCAAAGCCTCATGCGGCTTGCGGAAGATTGCGGCGTCGATCTGCATGGCGTCCTCCTGGAATGCGGCGCCATGCTACACTCCCCAAGGCTGCCGTGGGAGGGCATGAGATGCCGAGCGCGCTTGAGGAAAAGGACGCGATCCGAGAGGTTCTGGCGCAGTATTGCTTCGCGCTCGACGGCGGCAGGTTCGAGGATATGGCGGCCTGCTTCACCGCGGACGGCACCTGGCACACCGCCTTCGGCAAGGCGACCGGCCGCGCCGCGATCGCCGAGTTCGCCGCCGGCCTGCGCGCGCACCGGCAAGGACCGACGCCGCGGGCGATCCATCACGTCACCAACGTCGTCATCGCGCTTGACGGGGACACAGCGAAAGTCCGGTCCAACTGGACCACGGTGCAGAACAGCCCGGAGGGGCCGAAGATCGGCTCGGGCGGCGCCTATGACGACGACATGGTGAAGCAGAACGGGCGCTGGTACTTCCGCTACCGCACGATCGACCGCTACATCCGGCCGCAGGAATGACATGCGGCGCTATTTGATCGGGCTCGGGCTCGGCGCATCGATCGCCATTCCGGCGCACGCGCAATTGCTGACCCATAAGGATTTGTCGCTCGCCATCGCCACCGAGATCGCGCAGACCGCCTACGACAGTTGCACCGCGCAGGGTTACGGCGTGTCGGTGGTGGTGGTCGACCGCGCCGGCGATACGATCGTCGCGCTGCGCGGCGACAAGGCCGGGCCGCACACGATGGAGAACGCGCGGCGCAAGGCCTATACCGCGCGGACCTTCCGCGTCGCGACCAGCGCCTATGCCAAACGCTACGCCGACAACGACCCCGTCGTGCACCAGCAAGTGACCCTGCCCAACATCATCGCCATCCCCGGCGGGCTGCCGATCAAGGTCGGGGACGAGGTGATCGGCGGCGCCGGCCTCTCCGGCACGCCGGGGGTCGACGAACCTTGCGTCCAGGCCGGCATCGACAAGGTCGCCGACCGGCTCAAATAGAGAACCGGATGGGGATGTGGCTCGAGACCTACCGCGGCGCCGCGTCGCCGTGGGAATGCGACATCACCGGCCATTTCACGATCGCTTTTTATTTCGACAGGATCGCCATCGCCGAGGCATCGCTCGCCACACGGCTTGGTTTGACCGATCTGTTGCGGTCCGGCGGCTTTGTCCGGCGTTACAATGTGCGGCTGGTGAACGAGCTGCATGCCGGCAGCGCCTTTCATATCGAGAGCGCGGCCATCGGTCTTGAGGGCGGCCTGCGGTTCGGCCACCGCGTCGTCGACTCGGTGACAGGCGGGGCGATCACCTGGGTCGAGGTGCATTGGGATGGGGCGGCAGGCCGGTTGCCGCCCGACAGTGTCGCCGCCTGGGACGGCCCCGAATTCGCGGCGCGTCCTGCGCCCGCCAATCCTGGACGCCTGCTGCCGACAGGCGCCGGCCGGGTCCAACCCGGCGACCTGGACGAGTTCGACTTCATGGGCCTGCGCGGCATGGTTCACAAGTTCAGCGACACGGCGATGCAATCGATCTGCGCGATCGGTTTGACCCCCGAGTACAACAAGACCGACCGGCGCAGCTATTCCACCGTCGAATTGCGGCTGCGGATCGCGCGCATGCCCCGGCTTGGCGAGGCCTACCGGATCGGCTCGGGAATTACCCATCTCGGCAATACGTCGGTCCACTTCCTCCACGTGATGAGCGATCCGGAAAGCGGCCGGGAGATCGCCCGGGTGGATCGTTATGGCGTTCAGCTCGACCTCGAGACGCGGCGCCCGGCGCCGCTCGCGCCAGCGCTGAGGAAGCGCGCGGAGCGGCTGTTGTTTGCGGCCGGGCAACCATGAACCGGGAGGCTTGACCGGCGGCTCTCAAGATGGCCGGATCGAATTCCACCATGACCGACAACAACGCCGAGCGCCCATGACCGCACCTTGGATCGAAACCTATCGCGGCGCGGTGTCGCCGTGGGAATGCGACGTGACCGAGCATTTCACCGTTGCCTTCTATTTCGACCGCGTCGCCATGGCCGAGGCGTCGCTCGCCGATGCGCTCGGCCTTTCGGATACGCTGCGCGCCGGCGGCTTTGCCAGGCGTTACGACGTGCGCTATGCGCGCGAACTGCGCGCCGGCAGCGCCTTTCATGTCGAGAGCGCGGCGATCGGGAACGAGCCGGAGATGCGGCTCGGCCATCGATTCGTCGACTCGGTGACGGGCGAGGCGATCACCTGGTTCGATGTGCATTGGGACGGCGTCGCGGCCAAGCTGTCCCCCGAGCGCATCGCCGCCTGGGACGGGCCGGAATTCGAGGATCGCGCCGACCCTCAGGACCTCGCTCACCTGATCCCGACCTCGGCCGGGCGGGTTCAGCCGGGCGATCTCGACGAGTTCGGCCGCATGGGGATTTGCGGCGTCGTCCACAAGTTCACCGACTCGTCGGTGCAGATCGGCGCCGCGGTCGGGCTCACCGCCGATTACATCAAGACCGCGCGCCGCGGGTTCTCGACCTTCGAGTTTCGCGTGCGCGTCAGCGGGTCGCTGCGGCTCGGCGACCGCTACCAGACCCGCACAGGCATCGCCCATCTTGGCAACTCGTCGCTGCGGTTTCTGCATGTGATGAGCGACGGCGACGGTCGGGAAGTCGCCCGGCTCGGGCAATACGGCGTCCAGCTCGACCTCGACGCGCGGCGTCCGGCGGCGCTGGCGCCGGAATTGCGCGAGCGCGCGCTGAAGCTGGTCACACCGGGCTAGGCTTCGGCGCGCAGCGGTTGGGCGGTCGCGGCGTCGGCGCCGTAGGCTTCCTCCTGCGAGATGTCCCGGTTGGTGTAATCGGGCAGGAAGACCGTCGCGCAAATGCTGACGATCGCGCAGGCGAAAATATAGATTGCCACCGAGTACCCCGAGCCGGTGCTGGCGAGGAGCGCGGTCGCGATCAGCGGCGCCAGACCCGCCGGCGATGACCGACGACAGGTGATAGCCCAGCGAGGCGCCGCTGTAGCGCAGCCGCGGGGTGAAGCACTCGGCGATGAGCGCCGCCTGCGGCCCGTACATCATGTCGTGAGGGATCAGCGAGACGACGATCGCCAGGAAGATCCAGCCGGGCACCATCGTGTTCAACAGCGTGAAATAGACGAAGCCCCAAATCCCCATCGTCACCGCGCCGATCAGGTACATTTTCTTGCGGCCGATCCGGTCGGAGACGTAGCCCGACAGCGGCAGGGTGATCGTCGACACCGCGGTGGCGCACAGCACGCCGAACAGCAGCATGTCGCGCGAGCTGTGCAGCACCGTCGTGCCATAGGTGAAGATGAAGGCGACGAAGATGTAGAACGGGCCCTGCTCGGCCATCCGGCAGAGGGCCGTGAGGACGATCTCCCTCGGCTGTCTGCGAAACACCTCGATAACCGGCGCGCGCGCCACCTGCTGCTGATCGAGGATGCGCTGGAATACCGGCGTCTCGAGGATGCCCAGGCGAATCCACATGCCGATCGCGACCATGACGATGCTGATCCAGAACGGCACGCGCCATCCCCAGGCCAAGAACTGATCGCCGGAAATCGCGCTGAACACGAGCACCATGATGTTGGCGATGAAGAGCCCGGCCGGAGCGCCCCATTGCGGCCAGGAGGTGATGAAGCCGCGATGTGCGTTGGTCTTGGCCCATTCCATCGCGATCAGGGTCGCGCCACCCCATTCGCCGCCGATGCCGATCCCCTCGATGAAGCGCACCGCCGTCAAGATCACCGCGCCCCAGATGCCGATCGAGGCGTAGCTCGGGACGAAGCCGACCGCAAAGGTCGACAGCCCGGTCAGGAGCAGCGTTGCGATTAGCGTTACCTTGCGCCCGATCCGGTCGCCGTAATGGCCGAAAAAGGCGGCGCCGATCGGCCGCGCGATAAAAACGACCGCATAAATCCGAACGCCTGCAAGGTTCCGACCAGCGGGTCCGACGAGGGGAAAAACAGTTTCGCGAAAACCAGCGGCGCGACCAGCACATAGAGCAGGAAGTCGTAAGCCTCGATCACCGTCCCGACGGTGGAGGCGACGACGGCACGGCGCAATTGCGCGCTGTGCTCGCTGTCGGACAGGTTTTGGATGCGGCTTCCGGGTGTCGTCATGACTCAAGCCTCCCTGCATCGCGCTCTGTAGGGCGGCCGGAGCCGCCACGGGCACCGTTGATCGACCGATCGTATCAGTCGCGGGCGGAGGCGAAAAGTCGCCTTAGGTCAGCATCCCGACGACCGCCCCCGACATGCAGCCGGCCATCGTGCCGGAAAGGATCGAACGCAAGCCCAGCGAGACGATCTCGGCGCGGCGCTCGGGCACCATCGCGCCCATGCCGCCGATAAGGATGCCGAGGCTGCCGAAATTGGCGAAGCCGCACATCGCGTACATCATGATCAGGCGCGAGTGGTCGCCGAGTTCGCCCGCCGGCACCTTCGCCAGATCGACATAGGCGATGAACTCGTTGAGGACGATTTTGGTGCCCATCAGCTGCGCCGCGGTCGCGACCTCGCCGCCGGGGATGCCGATCAGCCACATCACCGGGCGAAAGGCATAGGAGAAGAGGCGCTGCAAGGTGATCGGTTCGCCCGCAAGGTCGGGCAACAGCCCGAGACACGCGTTCACCAGGCTCACCAGTGCCACCAGCACCACCAGCATGGCGACGATGTTGGCGAAAAGACGATGCCGTCGCGCGTGCCCTTGGCGACCGCGTCCATGGTGCTGACCGGCGGGTCGGCGAGGGTGAGCTGCGCGGTCGGCGACGGATCGGGGTGGAACGGCACCATCAGCGCGGCCAAGGCGAGCGCCGCCGGGGTGCTGATCACCGCGGCGACCAGGATGTGGCCGAGCGCGCCGGGGATGACCGGACCGAGCATCGTCGCGTAAAGCACCATCACCGTGCCGGCGATCCCGGCCATGCCGCAGCTCATCAGCGCGAACAATTCGCCGCGCTGGAGCCGCAGCAGGTAGGGCCGGATCAACAGCGGCGCCTCGATATGGCCGACAAAGATATGCACCGCGGCGCCGAGGCCGAGCGGCCCGCCAATCCCTACCGAGCGCCGCAGCACCCAGGCAAAGCCCTGCACGATCCGCTGCAGCACGCCCCAATAGAACAGCACCGTCGCCAGCGCGCTGATCACCAGCACCAGCGGCAGCGCGCGGAAAGCGAAGACGAACGCGGCCCCCCGGATGCGTCTCGGCAAAGGGCAGCTCGCCGCCGCCGAGATAGCCGAACACAAACCCGGTGCCGGCGTCGGTCGCCTTCTGCAGCGCCTGGACGCCGTCGTTGAGCAGCAGGAACATCTTCGCCGCCGGTGGAAATTTAGCAGCAGCACGGCGGCCGCGACCTGCAGCACGAGCCCGGCGGCGGCGACCCGCACCGGCACGCGGAACCAGTCCTCGCTGATCGCCCAGGCAATCAGCAGCAATACCGCGATCCCCAACACCCCGCGCATGATCCCCCGCGTGCCTGTTCCGGATGAAAAGAATGTCGTGAACGCGCGCTGAGCGAAAGCCCCCGGCGCTAATTCAACTGTGACGTGGCAAAGCGGGGAGAGCTTGCCTAAGCTGCAACAAAACGGCGGGGAAGCGGGCGATGGATAACGGCATCGCGGGGATCGACCACGTCATCGTCGGCGTCCAGAACCTGGAGCGCGCGCGGCTCGGCTGGACCCGGCTCGGCTTCACCGTGACCCCGCGCGGCCGCCATATCGGCCAGGGCACCGCCAATTACTGCATCATGTTCCGGCGCGACTACATCGAGCTTCTGGGATTCGTCGAGCGCGACGAATACGGCCACCGGCTGGAAAGCTTCCTCAGCAAGCGCGAAGGACCCATGTCGGTCGCCTTCGCCCCGGTGCGCAACGCTGCCGCGACGCGCGCCGCACTGGCCGGCCTTAGGCTGCATCCGGGCGAGCCGCGTGCGCTCGGCCGCGCGCTGGAGCTGCCGGAAGGCGCGGTGGTACCGCGGTTCACGCTGCTGACCTTGCCGCCGGACGAAACCCCGGCGCTCGACTGCTTCGTCTGCGGTCACCTGACCCCCGAACTGGTGCGCCGGCCGAGTTGGCTGTCGCACTCGAACGGGGTCTCGGGGATCAAGAGCGTCCAGCTTCTCGTCGCCGATCCGGCGGCGCTGGCGAACTCCTACAGGCGCTTCGCCGGGGCGGAACAGGTGAACGGCGTCGCCGGCACGCTCGCCGTCAGGATCGGGCGGCACCGCCTCGTTTTCGCCACCCCCGACCAGTTCCGCGCAGGTCATCCGGGGGTCGTCCTGCCGGCGGATTTTCCCATGCCCGGCATCGCCGCGCTCGAACTGGCGGTGAGGAGCCGCAAGCGCACGGCGGCCTTCCTTCAGAAGGAAGGGGTGGTTTTCGACGAGCTGCCGGACGGCCGCCTCGCCGTTGCCCCCGGCGAGGCCAACGGCACGATCATCCTCTTCGCCGACGCTTAGGCCCTTAAGGATTTTCCGTTTCAGAGTCGGTGACCCTGCCCGAAGCGTTCTGAGTTTGCGCCCTCCTTCGGCCGGCTTCTTTCACCTTTTCGACCGCCAGCTCTCGTAGAAACGTGGAGAGACCAATCTTACGCTCGCGCGCTTCAGCTTCCAGCCACTCGCGAGTTGTCGCATCGAGCCGAACTGAAGTTCTAGAGGCCACGACTAATTCTTCAAATCTTTCGGGATGGCCGTCTTTACCTGGACCGCGATTTCCGCGATTTCCGGGAAATAGGCTGCCTCGCCGATGGCAAACTCGATCCGCACAGTCGGTCGCTGACCCTCGCCAAATTTCATCGCGAAGCTCACAGCCTCGCCAGGAGTTTCAAATTGCTGATGGTTCTCTGCACCATTCCCTGCAATCCACTTCACAACAGCTGGACCCGTGGGTTGAAGGAGGGAGGAAACAGTAGTAACGACGCTCATTTGCGCAAGATCCTGTATTGGGGGAACTCCTAAGTACAAGATAGAGGAAGGAGTGAGCGCTCACAAGGAGGAACGGGTGTCTGGTCTGGCGGCTCACACGTTGAAGCGGAAATGCATGACGTCGCCGTCGGCGACGAGGTAATCGGCGCCTTCCAGCCGCATCTTGCCGGCATCCTTGGCGCCCTGTTCGCCGCCGCAGGCGACGAAATCGGCGTAGGAGATCGTCTCGGCGCGGATGAAGCCCTTCTCGATATCGCTGTGGATGGTCCGGGCGGCGCGGGGCGCCTTGGTGCCGCGCGGGATCGTCCAGGCGCGCGACTCCTTGGGGCCGGCGGTGAGGAAGGTAATCAAGTCGAGCAGCGCGTAGCCGGTGCGGATCACCTGGTCGAGCCCGTTCTCGGCGAGCCCGAGCGCGGTGAGAAATTCGTGCCGCTCCGCCGGATCGGCGATCATCGCCAGCTCCGCCTCGATCGCGGCCGAAATGACCACGGTCGGCAGGTTCTGCGCGGCGGCGTAGCCGGCGACCTTGCGGCTCAACTCGTTCCCGGACACGGCGGCGCCTTCGTCGACATTGGCGATATAGAGCACCGGCTTGGCGCTGAGCAGCTGCATCGGCCTCAATTCGCTCTGCTGCTCGGGATCGAGCGCGACGCGGCGGGCCGGCACGCCGTCCTGCAACGCGGCCAGCACCGGTTCGATGACGGCGAGCTGCGCCTTGGCCTCCTTGTCGCCGCCGCGGGCGCGCTTTTGCGCCGCGTCGAGCCGCCGTTCGAGGCTTTCCATATCGGCGAGCATCAGTTCGGTCTCGACCGTCTCGGCGTCGCGGATCGGATCGACCGAGCCTTCGACATGGACCACGTTGTCGTCCTCGAAGCACCTGAGGATATGCGCGATCGCGTCGACTTCGCGCAGCCGGCCGAGAAACTGGTTGCCGAGCCCCTGGCCTTTCGAGGCGCCGCGCACGAGCCCGGCGATATCGACGAACTCCAGCTGGGTCGGCACGATCCGCGCCGATTTGGCGAGGCGCGCGCAGACATCGAGCCGCTCGTCGGGGACCGCGACCCGGCCGACATTGGCTTCGCGGGTCGAGAACGGATACTTCGTCGCCTCGGCCGCTTCGGTCGCGGTCAACGCATTGAACAGCGCGGACTTGCCAACATTCGGCAGACCGACAATGCCGCAATTGAAACCCATCTAGTTTTCGCTCTCGTCCTCTGTTCCGGGCGATTCGGGCGGGGTGAATCGCCGCGCCACCTCGCTCATAAACGCCGGCGCGTCGCCGCCCAGCAGCAGCGGGATTGTCTCCGCCACCGCGTCGAGCAGCGGCCCGACCCATTCCTTGATCTCGTCCGCCGCGAAATTCTGCAGCACGTAAGGCTGCACCAGTTCCTTGACCCCGGGGTGGCCGACGCCGATCCGCACCCGCCAGTAATCGGAGCCGAGCAGCGCGTCGATCGAGCGCAGTCCGTTATGCCCGGCGCTGCCGCCGCCCTTCTTGACCCGCAGCTTCCCCGGCCGCAGATCGATCTCGTCGTGGATGACGACGATCTCGCCGGGCGGGATCTTGTAGAAGCTCGCCGCCGCCAGCACCGCCTCGCCCGAATCGTTCATGAAGGTCTGCGGCTTCAGCAACAGCCGCTTCTCGCTGCCGATCGAGCCCTCGGACAACTCGCCCTTGAAGCGGTCGCGAAACGCGGGAAACCCGTGCCGACGCGCGATCGCGTCGACCGCGACGAAACCGACATTGTGGCGGTTCTTGGCGTAGCGCAGCCCCGGATTGCCGAGACCGACGACCAGGCGCATGGGCTAGACGCGCGGCCCTCAGGCCTCGGGCGTTGCCGCCGGAGCAGCGGCGGCGCCAGGCGCCGCTGGCGGGGCTTCGCCTTCCTCCGCGCCTTCCTCGGGCGGCGGAGCGGCCGCGGCCGCCGCCGCGGCCGCCGCCGCGGCGATCGCCTCTTCGCGCACCGCCGAGGATGCGGCAATCGTCGCCACGGTCGAATCGCGCGAGCCCAACGCCGATCGCACGCCTTCCGGCATCGTTATCGCCTCGATATGGACGCTTTCGCCGATCTCCAGCCCGTCGAGATCGACGACGAGGCGCTCGGGGATGGCATCGATCGAACAGGTGACGTCGATGGTGTGGCGGATGATGTTCAGGATGCCGCCGCGGCGCAGGCCCGGCGCGCTGTCCTGGTTGATGAAGCCGACCGGCACGCTAACCGTGACCCGCGCGCCGGCGCCGACGCGCATGAAATCGACATGCATTGCCGCGTCGCTGATCGGATGGTGCTGAACCTCGCGCGCCAGCGTACGGTGAACGGCGCCGTCGACCGAAACGTCGACGATGGTGGCGAAAAACCCGGCCCGGTTGACCGCGCGCGCCAATTCGCGCGGCTCCAGGCTGATCTTCACCGGCGCCTTGTCCTGGCCGTAGATGATGCCGGGAACGCGCCCGTTTCGCCGCGCCGCCCGGGCCGCGCCCTTGCCGGCGCGCTCGCGCAGCTCGGCATTGAGGCTGATGATCTCGGGCATGCTACGTCGCTCCTCTCACTGAAAAACGGGCGCTCCGCCGCCCGTTCTCGCATTCGCCGGACTTTAATCTCAGTTGAACAGACTTGAAACCGATCGCTCCTCGCTGATCCGCAGGATCGCCTCGGCCATCAGCGGCGCGATCGTCAGCTGCCGGATGTTGCGCGACAATCGCACCGCCTCGGTGGCGACAATGCTGTCGGTCGTCACCAGTTTCTCGATCGGCGACGCCGCAACCCGAGCCACCGCGCCGCCCGACAGCACCCCATGCGTGACATAGGCATATACGCCTTTGGCGCCGCTGTCGATCAGGGCTTGCGCGGCGTTGCACAGCGTCCCGGCGCTGTCGACGATGTCGTCGACCAGGATGCAGTGCCGGTCGGCGACGTCGCCGATGATGTTCATCACCTCGGAGACGCCGGCGCGTTCGCGCCTCTTGTCGATGATCGCCAGGTCGACATCGACGCGACGGGCAATGTCGCGCGCGCGCAGCACCCCGCCGACGTCGGGCGAGACGACGACCAGTTCCTGATTGGCGTGGCCTTCCTGAATGTCCTTTACCAGCACCGGCGAGGCGAAGAGATTATCGACCGGAATGTCGAAAAAGCCCTGGATCTGCGCAGCGTGGAGGTCGAGGGTCAGGACCCGGTCGGCGCCGGCGGCGGTGATTAGATTGGCGACGAGCTTTGCCGAGATCGGCGAGCGGGACGACGATTTGCGGTCCTGCCGCGCGTAGCCGTAATAGGGGATGACCGCTGTGATCCGCCGCGCCGAGGCGCGTTTCAGCGCGTCCAGCGTCACCAGCAATTCCATCAGATGGTCGTTCGCCGGATAGGAGGTCGACTGGATCACGAAGACGTCCTCGCCGCGGACGTTCTCCTGAATCTCGACAAACACCTCCATGTCCGAGAAGCGGCGGACGCTGGCGCGGGTGAGCGGCAGGCTCAGGTACGCCGAGATCGCCTCGGCGAGCGGCCGATTGCTGTTGCAGGCAAGGATTTTCATGGCCGCCGGTTGTCGGCGTTGCCGCGGGCCGGGCCCCGAGGCTTCACGCTCACCGAATTGTAATAAACCGCCCGCGGGGAAGCAATCGATAGGGCGCCCGGCGCCAACGTGGGCAATTGCCGAAAAACGCGCCGGTTGCCGCTCGCGACGCCGCCGCAAAAGCGCCGGAATGCCCGGCTTCCGTCGTGGCATGGTTTTTGTAGTTGTTAAGTCAGGTCCGGACCGCTCTGGGGCGGTCGATCCGGGCCGGGATCGCCGGATCGTATCCGGACCTCATTCCCGGACCAGCTTCAGTCTATTCGCGAGCATGTGGCCGGCACCGATGGCGCGGGGTAGCTTGCGGTAATGCGGATAGCCCTCGGCCTGGTCTGTGCCGCTGCCTTATGGGCCGCGATGTCGGCGGCACAGGCGGCGGCGCTTGCCCTGGTGCTAGCGGTCGATGTGTCGGAAAGCGTTTCGACCGAGCGTTATATTTTGCAGCATGACGGGATCGCCCGGGCCTTCGAGACGCCGAGGCTGCTCGACGTCATTGCCACCCTGCCGGGCGGAATCGAAGTCTTGGTGCTCGAATGGTCCGACCCCGACAAGATCGCGGTGACCGTCGGCTGGACCCGGGTCAACGACAGGAAAAGCGCCGGCGGCTTCGCCGCCGCGGTGCGCGCCACCGAGCGCACCTCGCACGGGATCACCGCGATCGGCTCGGCGATGCTCGCGGGCGCCGCCGCGTTCGAGCGCTTGCCGGAGCCGGCGGATCGCCACGTCATCGACGTTTCCGGCGACGGCATGGCCAATTTCGGGCCGGCCCCCGCGGAGGTACGCGACCAGCTGGTGACACGCGGGATAACGATCAACGGCTTGGCGATCCTGACCGAGGAGCCGTGGCTCGACGAATATTACCGCCACAATGTGGTCGGCGGCGCGAACGGCTTTTGCATTGTCGCCGAGAACATGGAGAGCTTCGCCGAGGCAATGCTGAGAAAGCTGGTGCAGGAAATCTCCGGCACGCCGCCGCGCTTTGCCGAACGCGGGCGAGCTCCCGCTCCAACCCTCCCCCGTTAGGGGGGGAGGGAGCGTGCCGCGCAAACAGCACGCCGGCGGGGGTTTGTTGCTAAATGCAGTAGGTCCGCATCGGCGGGAAGCCGTTGAACCCGACCGAGGCGTAGCTCGAGGTATAGGCGCCGGTCGACAGGATCTCGACCTTGTCGCCGACCGCGAGCGAGAGCGGCAGCCGGTATTCGGTTCGCTCGTAGAGGATGTCGGCGCTATCGCAGGTCGGACCGGCGAGCACGACCGGACCCGCAGGACCGGTGCGGCCCGGCGCCTCGATCCGGTACTTGATGCTCTCGCCCATCGTCTCGGCGAGCCCGTTGAATTTGCCGGCGTCGAGATAGACCCAGCGCTTGCCGCCGCCATCGCCCTTGTCGGAGATTAGCACGACTTCGGCCTGGATCACCCCGGCGTCGCCGACCAGCGAGCGGCCCGGCTCGACGATGATCTCGGGCAGCTGGTTGCCGAAATGGCGGGTCAGCGCCGTCGTTACCGCCGCGGCATATTGCGCGATCGGCGACACCTCGCCGCGATACTGCGCCGGAAACCCGCCGCCGATATTGACCATGCGCAGATTGATGTCGGCCGCCGCCAGCATCGAGAACATCTGCGCGGCCGACGCGACCGCGCCGTCCCACTGGCCGAGATCGGTCTGCTGCGAGCCGACATGGAACGACACGCCGTAGGGGTCGAGCCCGAAATCCCGCGCCCGGCACAGCAGCTTTACCGCCATTTCGGGGGTGCAGCCGAACTTGCGCGACAGCGGCCAGTCGGCGCCCTCGCACGAGACGAGGATGCGGCAGAACACGCGCGCGCCGGGGGCGACACGCGCCAGCTTGTCGAGCTCGGCCTCGCTATCGAAGGCGAAGAGGCGAATCCCGGCCGCGTAGGCGCCGGCGATGTCGCGCTCCTTCTTGATCGTGTTGCCGAAGGACAGCCGCTCCGGCGTTGCGCCGTTGTCGAGGCAGAGCGCGATCTCGCTCGGGCTGGCGACGTCGAAGTTCGAGCCCTTATTCGCCAGCATGGCGACGATCTCGCGCGCCGGGTTGGCCTTCACCGCGTAGAAGACGCGGGCGTTCGGCAGATAGCGACGCAGCATGTCGTAAGCCTTGCCGACCACGTCGAGGTCGACGATGAGGCACGGCGTATCGGGCACAGCTTCCGCAAGGAAGCGGGAAATCTTCTTGTTCATCGACCGGGTATCCTTCCCGAACAGCAATCAAACCAACCGGGTTCCGAAGCCATCCTGTCCTCGTTTCCCACCGCTTTTGGGGGATGGAGGCGGCGTGACCTGAAACGACTCGAAAAAAGCCGACCGACCGGGTGCGAAACCCGTATCGCGGCTGATTTTGGTTAGCTTAAACTGCTCGGATCGGTAACCCGGCTGCCCCGGCCCCGCAACCGGGTGCCACGCAGAACGGCGTCAGCGCAGGGCTCCATAGCCCAGACAGGAATTGCAACCATATCGACCTCCCTCTCGGGACCGGCATCCAGGCCGGACTGCCAAAAAGGACGCGTTACGTCGTTGCATAACCACCAAGGGCCATAGGCACGTGCGAGTGCGTCAACGGGCGGATAGATACGCGCAAATTTCTGGATTGCAAGAGAAAATCCGGGCCAATTTTCTGGCGGACCGCGGCGGCCTTCACGGCCCTTCGTGGAGCGGGATCGTGCCGAGCTGCCTGCCGCTCGCCAGATCGATCACGACGAGCTGCCGGGTGCCGTCGGAGAGCAGGATTTCGAGGACGATTCGGTCGGGACCGGTACTGATCGCCTCGATTTTCGCACCGTGCGGCAGGCCGACCGGCGGCGCGGTGAAGGCCGCTGGCGGCGCGGCGCCGCGATGCGACAGGCGCACGGCGACGGCGGCGACGAGCGCGGCGACGCCGGCGATCAGCATCGCCCCCATCACCACGACGAGAAGCTTCAGGCCGCGCACCGACCCACCGGGCGAAGCGCCGTGACGACGGAGATAAGGCTGACGCTGGACGCCGAGGGGCAGCGGCTCGACCGCGCCTTGCAGCAGGGGTTGCCCGAGCTGTCGCGCTCTCGCTTGAAGCAGCTGATCCTCTCAGGCCAGGTCCGCGATGACTCCCCGAACGGTATCGGCGTGATCCGCGATCCCGCAAGAAAGGTCAGAAACGGACAAACTTTCGTCGTAATCCTCCCCGACCCTCAGGCTGCAACGCCGCAAGCCCAGGCGATTCCCCTCAATATCCGTTTCGAGGATGCACATCTCATCGTCATCGACAAGCCCGCGGGGCTGGTTGTCCACCCGGCGCCGGGGAATCCCGACGGCACCCTGGTCAATGCGCTGCTTGCTCATTGCGGCGACAGCTTGGCCGGGATCGGCGGGGTCCGCCGCCCGGGGATCGTCCATCGCCTCGACAAGGATACCAGCGGGCTCATGGTCGCCGCCAAGACCGAAGCGGCGCACCGCGCACTGTCGCGCGATTTCGCGGCCCGGCGCATCGCGCGGGCCTATGCCGCGATCGTCTGGGGCGTGCCGGTGCCGGCGCAGGGCGAGATCGTGGGCAATATCGGGCGCAGCATGAGCAACCGCAAGAAGATGGCGGTCGTCGCCGCGCCGCGCGGCAAGCCGGCGGTGACCCGCTATCGGCTCGAACGCGCCTTTGGCGACGTGGCGGCGCTGATCGAGTGCCGCCTGTTGACCGGCCGCACCCACCAGATTCGCGTGCATCTGGCGCATCGCGGCCATCCGCTGATCGGCGACCCGGTCTATGGCGGCCGCGCCGATCGCGCCGGCTCGCGCCGCGTCGCGGCCTTTGCGCGCCAGGCTCTGCACGCCCGCCATCTCGGCTTCGTCCACCCGGCGACCGGCGAGCGGCTCGCCTTCGACAGCCCGCTCCCGGCGGACATGGCCGAGATGTTAATCACCTTAGAGCGACTTTAAACTGGACGAAAACTGACTATTTTAGTAGGGTATGGGAACGCCGCGTCGTGACGCACGTTCTCCGATCGCAGCGTAAAGGGGAAAAGTCGTCCATGCCTAATGCTTCCGTACCTTCGCTTTCCGGCGAAGGCAGCCTGACGCGGTATCTCCAGGAGATCCGCAAGTTTCCGATGCTCGAGCCGGAAGAAGAATACATGCTCGCCAAGCGCTGGAAAGAGCGCGAGGACTCCGAGGCGGCCCACCGCCTCGTCACCAGCCATTTGCGCCTCGTCGCCAAGATCGCAATGGGCTACCGCGGTTATGGCCTGCCGCTTTCCGAACTGATCTCGGAGGGCAATGTCGGCATGATGCAGGCCGTCAAGCGCTTCGATCCCGATCGCGGCTTCCGCCTCGCGACCTATGCGATGTGGTGGATCCGCGCGGCAATCCAGGAATACATCCTGCATTCGTGGTCGCTGGTGAAGATGGGCACCACCGCGGCGCAGAAAAAGCTGTTCTTCAACCTGCGCAAGCTGAAGGGCCAGCTTCAGGCGGTCGAGGACGGCGATCTGTCCCCGGAAAACCTGAAGAAGATCGCCACCGAGCTCGACGTGCCCGAGGCCGACGTCATCAGCATGAACCGGCGGCTCGCCAGCCCCGACCATTCGCTGAACGCACCGCTCAGGAGCGACAGCGAGGGCGAGTGGCAGGATTGGCTGGTCGACGAGACCGAGAGCCAGGAAACCAGGCTCGGCGAAAAGCAGGAGCTGGGCCTGCGCCGCGACCTGTTGGAAAAGGCGCTGACCCATCTCAACGACCGCGAGCGCCACATCCTCGGCGAGCGCCGCCTCAAGGACAATCCGACGACCCTCGAGGATCTGTCGCAACAATACGGCATCTCGCGCGAGCGGGTGCGCCAGATCGAGGTGCGCGCCTTCGAGAAGCTGCAAAAGGCGATCAAGACCGCGGCGATCGAGCGACGGCTGGTGGCTTAAGCCGGTCTTCGCCCCCGCGAAAGCGGGGGCGAAGGCGGGCCAACTGGATTTCGTCCGGATTGACCTTACTTTAGGGTTCGCTGCCGGCATCCCGCTGGACCGAGAGCCCACCGCCGTGACCGCGACTGCCGATCACCCCCGCCACGGTCATGGCCGCGCCGGCGCGGCCGCCACCGACCCCGTCTGCGGCATGCACGTCGATCCCGCGACCGCGCGCCATCGCGCCGAGCATCGCGGGCAGCAATATTTCTTCTGCGGCGCGCGCTGCCGCGACCGGTTCGTTGCTGAACCCGGACGCTTCCTCGCGCCCCAAGCGCCGGCCGAGCCGCCCGCCGCCGGCGGGGCGTGGACCTGCCCGATGCATCCGGAGATCGTCCAGGACCATCCCGGCAGCTGCCCGCTCTGCGGCATGGCGCTGGAGCCGTTGCTCCCGGTGGCTGGCGCGCCCGATCCCGAACTGCGCGACATGACACGGCGCCTCTGGGTCACCGCGGCGCTGGCGCTGCCGCTGCTCGTCATCGGCATGCTCGAATTGAATTTTCCCGGCGCGGTCTGGGTCCAGCTCGGGCTGGCAACCCCGGCCGTCCTGTGGGGCGGCGCGCCGTTCTTCGCGTGCGGCTGGCAGTCGCTGCGGAACCGTCGCCTCAACATGTTCACCCTGATCGCGCTCGGCACCGGCGCCGCCTGTGGCTACAGCGTGGTCGGGGCGGTGCTGCCCGGCATCTTTCCGGCGCCGTTCCGCACGATGGATGGCGGCGTCCCGCTCTATTTCGAGGCGGCTTCGGTGGTCGTCGCGCTGGTGCTGGCGGGCCAGGTGCTGGAGTTGCGCGCCCGGGCGCTGACCGGCGGGGCGATCCAGGCGCTCCTCGATCTGGCGCCGCGCACCGCGCGCATTGTTCGCGACGGCAGAGAGGACGATATCCCGCTGTCGGAAGTCGTGCCGGGCGATCTGCTGCGCGTGCGGCCGGGCGAGAAGGTGCCGGTCGACGGGGCAATCGTCGAGGGCGACAGCACGATCGACGAGTCGATGCTGACCGGAGAGCCGCTGCCCGTCGACAAGCGCGCCGGCGACCGCGTCACCGGCGCCACGTTCAATCGTGCCGGCAGCTTCGTGATGCGGGCCGAGCGGGTCGGCGCCGATACGGTGCTGGCGCGCATCGTCGCGCTGGTCGCCGTGGCGCAACGCTCGCGCGCGCCGATCCAGCGTCTCGCCGACAGCGTCGCCGGCTGGTTCGTGCCGGCGGTGCTGGCGGTCGCGATCGTTGCCTTTGCCGCCTGGTCGGCATTCGGGCCGCCGCCGGCGATGGGGCTGGGTCTTGTCGCGGCGATCTCGGTCTTGCTGATCGCCTGCCCGTGCGCGCTGGGATTGGCGACGCCGATGTCGATCATGGTCGGCGCCGGCCGCGGTGCCCGGGCCGGAATCCTGATCCGCAACGCCGAGGCGATCGAGCTGATGGAGCGGGTCGACACGCTGGTCGTCGACAAGACCGGCACCCTGACCGAGGGCCGGCCGCAGCTTGCCGCCGTGACGACCGCGGGCACGATCGGCGAGGACGAGTTGTTGCGTTTCGCCGCCAGCGTCGAGCGCGGCAGCGAGCACCCGCTGGCCGCGGCGATCGTCGCCGGTGCGGCGGAGCGGGGTCTCGCGCTGCCGCCGGCGGAAGAGTTTCGCGCCGAGCCGGCAAGGGGGTGACCGCGACTGTCGCGGGCCGCGCCGTCGCCATCGGCAACGAGGCGCTGTTCGCCGGGCTTGGCATCGACCCGGCGCCGTTGCCGGCGGAGGCCGAACGCCGCCGGCAAGCGGGCGAGGGGGTTATGCTGGTCGCGATCGATGGCCGGGCTGCGGGGCTCGTCGCCGTCGCCGACCCGGTGAAGCCGGGCGCGGCCGGCGCGCTCGAGGCGCTGCGCGCCGAGGGTATCCGCATCGTCATGCTGACCGGCGACAGCCGGCATACCGCGGAGGCGATCGGCCGCCGTCTCGGCATTGCGGAGATCGTCGCCGAGGTGCTGTCCGATGGCAAAGCCGCCGCCGTCGCCCGGCTGCAGGATCAGGGCCGCATCGTCGCTATGGCCGGCGACGGCATCAACGACGCCCCGGCGCTGGCCCGGGCGGCGATCGGGATCGCCATGGGGACCGGCACCGACATCGCCATCGAAAGCGCCGCGATCACCCTGGTCAAAGGTGAGCTCGACGGCATCGTGCGGGCTCGCCGCCTTAGTCGCGCGACCATGCGCAACATCCGCCAGAACCTGCTCTTCGCCTTTCTTTTCAATGCCCTCGCGGTTCCTGTCGCGGCCGGTGCGCTCTATCCGGTGGCCGGGCTGCTCTTGAGCCCGATGATCGCCAGCGCCGCGATGAGCGCCAGTTCGGTGCTGGTCGTCGGCAACGCGCTCAGGCTCCGCCGGGCTCGCCTCTGAATCGATAGCCGCCGCGCGCTTTCCCGCGGGGAGGTTTCGCCCTACGATGGCGTATCAAGAGGGGTTCGCCGGACGGAATGAACGTGCTCGACAGTCGCGCCGACGACGATATCGACGAGATCCTCGATTACATCGAGGACCGGCGTGTCATTCCGATCATCGGCGAGGAACTGCTCTGGGTCGAGGATGCCGGCGCGCGCATCCCGCTCTATGCCTACATCGCGCGCAAGTTGGCCCAGCGCCTTGAGATCCCGGACAACGCATTGTCGCCGCACGCGACCCTCAACGAGGTTGCTTGCCACTATTTGGCGTCGAGCCGTAGCGCCGTGCCGGCGGATATCTACCGGCATATCCGCCCGATCCTCACTCAGGCGCAGCTTGAGCCGTCCGAGCCGCTGCTGCAGCTGGCGGGGATCGATCGTTTCGACCTTTATCTGACGCTGACCTTCGATTCGCTGCTGGCGAGCGCGATCGACCAGGTCCGGTTTGCCGGCGAGGCCCGCACGTTGCAGCTCGCCTACTCGACCAAGATGCCGGACGATCTGCCGGCCCCGCGCGACGAATTGCGCGGCCCGGTCGTCTACCATCTCCTCGGCAAGCTTTCGGCGCAGCCGCAATACGTCATCACCGAGGAGGACACGCTCGAGTTCATGCATCACATGCAGGGCAAATCGCGCGGGGCGGTCGATCTGTTCGACGCGCTGCGCGACAACCACCTGCTGGTCATCGGCTGCACCTTCACCGATTGGCTTGCCCGCTTCCTGATCCGCATCGCCAAGAGCCGGCAGCTGTCGCAGCAGCGCGACGAGATCGAGCTGATCGTCGCCTCCGCCGCCGCCGACGACGCCAACCTCGTCCGCTTCCTGCATCATTTCAGCCCGCGCACGAAGATCCGCTCGTACTCGCCGGTCGACTTCGTCGCCGAGCTTGCTGCGCGCTATGCCAAGCGCGTCAGCCCCGCGCCGGAGGCGCCGCGGCCGGGCAGGCCACAGACCGCCGAGCCGCAGACGATGGAGGAGGGCGCGATCTTCATCAGCTACACCCATGCCGACGATCGCGCCGCGCGCGCTCTCGGCCGCTTTCTCGAAGAGGAAGCGGGGGCCGATGTCTGGCTCGACACCTCTCAGCTCGAGCTCGGCGACGACTGGGACCGCAAGATCCAGCGCAACATCAAGAACTGCTCGTATTTCATGCCGCTGATCTCGGCCAGCTCGACCGACCGGCACGAGGGCTATTTCCAGCGCGAATGGAAATGGGCGGCCGACCGGTCGATGGACTTCGCCTCCGACGCGCCGTTCATCCTGCCGGTCATCGTCGACGAAACGCCCGCCAGATGCGGCGGCGTCCCCGACCAATTCGACCGGGCGCAGTGGATTCGCCTGCCCGGCGGCGAGGGCACCGAGGAATTCCGGCGCCGCGTCGTCAACCTGATCCGCGACTACCGAAAGCGGGCGCGTCCTTGACAGGTATCGCCGAGACCCAGCGTCTCGACCGGGAGAATCCTTGGCCTGGCCTGACCCCGTACAACGAGGCCGGGCAGGAGTTCTTCCACGGCCGCGACGAGGCGGCGGCCGAGCTGTTCCGGCGCATCCGCCGCGACCTGCTGACGGTGCTCTATGGCAAATCGGGCCTGGGCAAGACCTCGCTGCTCAACGCCGGGCTTTTTCCACTGCTGCGCGCCAGCGATTTCTTGCCGGTCTATATACGGCTCGATTTCAGCAATCCCGATAACGGGCCGATCGCGCAGATCGCCGCGGCGCTCAAGGAAAATCTGGAAACCTATGCGATCGATGGCCCGGCGCCGGCGCCGGGCGAGTCGCTGTGGGAGTTCTTTCACAATACGGAGACCGCGTTCTGGAACCGCCGCAACCGGCTGGTGACGCCGGTGCTGGTGATCGACCAGTTCGAGGAGATCTTCACCCTCGGCCAGGCGACGCCGTCCGCCGCCGCCATCGTCGAGGCGCTGGCGGCGCTGATCGAACGGCACCCGCCCGAACGCGTGCGCGAGGCGCTGGAGCGCGACCCCGACAGCGGCCGCCGCTACGATTTCGACAAGGAAAGCTGCAAGGTCGTGCTGGCGCTGCGCGACGACTTCCTGCCCGAATTGGACAGCTTGCGCCGGCTGATCCCGTCGATCGCCAACAACAGCATGCGGTTGCTGCCGATGAACGGGCGGCAGGCGCGCGACGTGATCCTGCGCTCGGGCGGGCATCTCGTCGCCGAAGGGGTGGCCGAGCGGATCATCGATTTCGTCGCGACGAAAAATGCGCGGGCCTGGGAAACCGCCGCCGACGCCGATCTGTCCGACCTGGAGATCGACCCGGCGCTGTTGAGCCTCGTCTGCCGCGAGCTGAACAGCAAGCGCCAGGCGATGGGGCAGGACAAGATCACCGCCGACCTGCTCGCCGGCGCGCAAGACGAGATCATCACCAGCTTCTACCGGTCGAGCCTCGCCGGTCTCGACCCCGCGGTGCAGGTCTTCATCGAGGACCGCCTCATCACCGGTTCCGGCTTTCGCATCAAGCTGCCGGTGGCGGATGCGGTGCTGATTCCTGGGGTGAGCCGCGAGGCGATCGACACGCTGGTCGGACGGCGCCTGCTGCGGATCGAGGAGCAGTCCGGCAGCCCCTGGGTAGAGCTGACCCACGACCGGGTGACCGAAATTGTCCGTCAGGGACGAGACGCCAGGCGCGAGCTGCAGGAAGCCGAAGCGCAGCGCGAACGCGCCGAACGCGCCGAGGCCGAAGCCGCGGCACAGGCGGCGTTGGCACGCGAGGCGGTGGAGCGCGAACAGGTCGCACGCCGTCTTGTCCGCCGCACCCGCATCGCCCTGGGTGCGACCGGGTTCGCCTTGGTCCTGGCGCTCGTCGCGGTGGTTTTTGCGGTCGATTCATACCGCGCAGCGCAGCGCAGCGCGGAGGCGGCCCGGCAATCCTCCGATCTCGCGCAGAAGAGCGCGGAGGAAGCCAAGCAGCGCGCCGCCGAGGCGAACCAGAACTACGCCGTGGCGCTGGAGTCGGCGTCGCACGACATCGACGTCGTCGCCGCGCAGGCCCGCACCGGCGGCATCAGCATCGAGACGGCGAAGGCGCTGCTCGACGCGGCGCGCGACACCTTCGGCCGCCTCCACCAGCAGGAGCAGCAGGAGGATGTCGCGACCGTCCGCGTGCGGGTTCGGCTGTTCCTCAATCTCGCCGATACCTATTTGACGCTCGGTGACCTGGACGCCTCGCTCGACGCGGCGCACACCGAGCTTTCCGTCGCCCAGCAGCTGCCCGAAGCCAATGACGAGCGCGAGGCCGGCGTGGCCTACGCCCATTCCCGCATCGGCAACGTGCTGCTGGATGAAGGGCAGCTAGACAACGCGCTCACCGAATACCGCGCCGATCTCACCGCGATGCTGCGTCTGGCCGCGGCGCACCCGGACAACATCGATTACCAGATCAACCTCTCGATCGCCCACGATCACACCGGCGACGTGCTGCGCGACCAGGGAGACCTTCCGGGGGCGCTCGAGGAATACCGCGCGGCCGCCACGATCGACGACAAGCTGCTGGCCCCGGAACCGGAAGACCGCTACTGGCAGCTCGACGCGTCGATCGGCCACAAGAAGATCGGCGACGTGTTGAACCAGCAGAACGATCTCGATGGAGCGCTCGCGGAATATCGCCGCGGGCTCGAACTGGCCGAGCATCTCGCCGACACCCATCCCACCGATACGGACGCCGATTGGCAGCGCGGCACGATGCACGCGCGGGTCGGCGAGATCCTGCAGGCGCAGGGCAAGCTCGATGAGGCGCTGGTCGAATTTCGCGCCGAACTCGACACGATGATCCGCCTGACCGCAAAGGATTCAGGCAATGCGCAATGGCAGCGCGATCTCTCGGTCTCGCACACGACCGTCGGCAAGGTGCTCTACGACCAGGGTAAGTATGCGGAGGCGCTCGCCGAATACCGCGCCGCGCTGACCATCGCCCAGCGCCTGGTCACTCAGCAGCCGAGCAACGCCCTGTGGCAGCGCGACCTGTTCGTCACGCTTGAGCATATCGGGCTCGTCGCCGAGCAACAGGGCGATCTTCAGACCGCGCTCGCAGCTTACGAGCAGGCGGAAAAGGTCGCCATGCGCAAGAAGGACATGAACCCGACTGCGCCCGAGAGCAGTTCGGACCTGACCTGGATCGAAGCGAAGCTGAGTTCCATCCGCCAGCGCATCGCCGCCAGCAAACCGAAGTGAGCCACCCGATCTTCATTCCGCAGGGATAGGCCTCGCGGATCGGCGGTCCGACAACAAGGCCGGCCCCCGTCAGCGGCACATTGGCGCGGGCGGGCGAATCGATGGCGCGATAATCGTTCGTTCGGTGTTTTCGCCTATAAGTGTTGCTGCTATTTTGCATTATTCGCCAATGCGATGTTCTACCTGCTGATCCCCCTCGTGCAGATTTTGTGCGTGGTCCATGTCGTGCGCACGGGCCGCAATTACATGTGGATTTACATCCTGCTGTTCCTGCCGGGGCTCGGGGTGATCGCCTATGCCATCGTCGAGATTTTGCCCGGCTGGTTCGGCTCCCGTACCGCGCGCAACCTTCAGAGCACGGCGGTCAGCACTCTCGATCCGGGCCGTGAGGTCCGCCGTCGCCGGCAAGCGCTCGAAGAGGCAGACACCGTCGACAACCGGCGGCTCTTGGCCGAGGCGCTGGTCGCGGCGGGCGAGAACGGCGAGGCGCTGGCGCTGTATAGCGGCAATCTCACGGGGATTCATGCCGATGACCCCGGCATGCTGCTTGGGATGGCGCGGGCTGCTTACGGTGTCCGCCAATACGACCTGGCGTTGCGTACCGTGCTACAGCTTGGCGAGACCAACCCGCGCTATCAGCCGGTCGAGGCGCAGCTGCTGCACGCGATGGCGCTCGAGGCGCTTGGGCGCGACGACGAAGCGGCCGACGATTACGCCGCGCTTGTCACTCACGCGCCGGGCGAAGAGGTTCGTTGCCGCTATGCGCTGCTGCTTCAGCGTCTCGGCGACCGGGGCGCCGCGAGAGCGCTGTTCGATGAAATCCTCACTCGCTCGCGCCGGGCGCCGCGGCACTATCGCAGCCAGGAACGCGAGTGGATCGACATCGCCCGCCGCGAGGCTACGGGCTGACCTTCAATTCGCCGAGATAGGCCTCGCGAATCATCGGGTTCTGGCGCAGCTCGGCGGCGGGCCCCGACAGCACGACCTGGCCTGTCTGCAGGACATAGGCGCGGTGGGCGATCGACAATGCCATGTTGGCGTTCTGCTCGACCATGAAGATGGTCGTGCCCTGCTTGTTGATGGTCTGGATGATGTCGAAGACCTGTTCGACGAAGACTGGCGACAGCCCCATCGACGGCTCGTCCATGCAAAGAAGTTTCGGCCGCGCCATCAGCGCCCGGCCGATCGCCACCATCTGCTGCTCGCCCCCCGATAGCGTGCCGGCGAACTGCTTCAGCCGCTCCTCGACCCGTGGAAACAGCGTGAAGACGCGTTGCAGATCCTCCTCGAAATCGGGGCCGCGAACGCGGGTATAGGCCCCCAGCTCCAGGTTTTCATAAACCGTCATGCGCGGGAACAGCCGCCGCGCTTCCAGCACGGGGGCGATGCCGCGCCGCACCCGTTCGACGACGCTGACCCCGGTGAGCGAACTCCCCTCGAACAGGATGTCGCCGCGCGCCGGCACCACGACGCCCATGATCGCCTTCATCGTCGTCGATTTTCCGGATGCGTTGCCGCCCAAGAGGCAGACGATCTCGCCCGCGTCGATCCGGTAGTCGACCGCCTTCAGCACGTGCAGGTCGCCGTAATAGGTATCGACCGCGCGGAAGGCGAGCAGCTCAGGCAACCGCGGCGCTCCGGCCGAGATAGGCGCGGATGACCTCCTCGTCGCGGCGCACCGCGTCGGGCGTCCCTTCGGCGATCTTCTCGCCGTGGTCGAGCACCACTACCTTGTCGGCGAGGCTGACGACGACATCGAGCTTGTGCTCGATCAGGACGATGGTCAGGCCGAGTTGGTTGAGGCTCTTGATCTGCTGGGCGAGCTCCAGCGTCTCGGCCGGGTTCATCCCGGCGGTCGGTTCGTCTAGCAGCAGGAGCTTCGGCGCCGAAGCCAGCGCGCGGGCGATCTCGACGCGCCGCCGGTTGGCGTAGCTGAGGCTCGACACGACATGGTCGATGCGCGGCAGCAGGCGGTTGCCGAAGATCGCGAGGATTTCGCGGCAATGCTCGCGTGCCGCCGCCTCTTCGCGTTGCGAGGCCGGCAGCCGCAGCAGCGCCCCGACCGCGCCGGTGCCGAGGCGCGCATGACGGCCGATCATCACGTTTTCGAGCACGGTCAGGTTGGCGAACAGCCGCAGGTTCTGAAAGGTGCGGGCGATGCCGCAGTCGAGCACCCGGTGCGGCGGCAGGCGCTCGATCGCTTGGCCGGCAAACCGCACCGCGCCGGATTCCGGGGCCACCAGACCGGTGACGGCATTGAACAGGGTCGATTTGCCCGAGCCGTTGGGGCCGATCACCGCGACCACCGAATGCGCCGGCACCGTCAGCTCGACCGAGCGCAGCGCGACGAGGCCGCCGAACCGGACGGTCATATCCTTGATCTCGAGCAGCGGCCCGCGCGCCTCCCGGTCGAGTGCGCCCAAGCCGGCGAGCCGGTCGAAGCCATCCGAGCTACCGCCGCTGCCGACATGCGCGGTCTGCTCGGCAAGGCTCAGCGCCTGCACGGGCCGCGTCGCCGGCAGCAGCCCCTGGCGGCGATAGAGCATCATCACCACCAGGATGACGCCGAAGATCATCTCGATCGATTGAGCCAGCTCGACCTGCTGCAGCCATCCGACATGGATGAGCCGCCCCAGCGCGTGCAGCCACTGCGACAGGTCCTCGAGAAACCACGATTGCAGGATCTGCAGGATCACCGCGCCCAGCACCACGCCCCAGACGCTGCCGATGCCGCCGAAGACGACCATCACCAGGATCATCACCGATACCGGGAACATGAACATCTCAGGGGTCGCGGTCTGCAATTTGGCGACGAAGAACGTGCCGGTCGCGCCGGCGAAGGCGGCGCCGATGGCGAAGGCCAGCAGCTTGAACTTGACCCGGTTGACCCCCATCGCCGCGGCGGCGATCTCGTCCTCGCGGATCGCCATCCAGGCGCGGCCGATGCGCGAGGCTTTGAGCCGCGAACTGACCACGATCAGCAAGGCGACAAGCGCTAGCCCGACAAAGTAGTAGGGGAGCGCGTCGATGCCGAAGCTCCAGCCGAAGAGCTGCGGCGCGGCGACGCCGTTGAGACCCATCGCGCCGTTGGTGACGCTCGGTGTGTTGCGGGCGACGATCGGCACGATCTCGCCGAAGCCCAGGGTGACGATCGCCAAATAATCGCCCTTGAGGCGCAAGGTCGGCGCGCCGAACAGAACCCCGAACAGCGCCGCCACCCCCGCCGATACCGGCAGCATCAGCCAGAACGACACCTGGAAATGAACGACGTCGCCGGTCGCGAGGTGAATCCGACTCACTAGGCTCAGCCATTGGAACGGTTCCCAGAAGCCGCTCCACGCCGGCTGGATCTGAAACGAGGCGAATGCGCCATAGGTATAGGCGCCGATCGCGAAGAACGCGGCATAGCCGAGGTCGAGGAGTCCGGCGAAACCGACGACGATGTTGAGGCCCAGCGCCAGCGCGGCGAAGGCCAGCGCGTTCGCCGCCGAGTCGATATTGGCGTCGTTGCCGCTGATGATCGGAAACAGCAGCGCCAGTTCCGCCACCGTGGCGATCAGGATCCGCGTCCACAGATCGCGCGTCGGCGGCGCCGCCGGCGTCACGCCGCGCTTGAGGAACAGGAACAGCTGCAGGACCAGATTTACGGCGGGAACGAACAAGAGAAGGCTTAGCCACAGGCTGCGCGCCAGATCGCGCAAGCGGCCGATCGCCAGCACGATCTGGCTGGCGACATAGAAGATCAGCGCCGCGGCGATGACGAAGCGCCGTCCGAAGGACAAGCCCGCGATCGTGCAGGCGGTCAGCGACGACAGGAACCAGAAGAGAAGATATCGCAATCGGTCGATGCGATAGAGTTCCTGCCTCAGACGCATCGTCAGGACTTGGTCGGTGCGGTCCGGCCCAAAAGACCGTTCGGCGCGAAGACGAGGACGAGGACGAGTATCGAGAAGATGATCACATCGGTCCAGCGCACGGCGATGATCTGGCCGCCCAGCGCCTCGACGAGGCCGATGATGATGCCGCCGACCATCGCCCCGGTGACGCTGCCGATACCGCCCAGCACCGCGGCGGTGAAGGCTCGCAGGCCCGCGCTGTAGCCGATGATGAAGCTGGTGTAGTTGTAATAGAGCCCGAAGATCAACGCCGCCGCCCCGGCCAGCGCCGAGCCGAGGAAAAACGCGGTGATGATGACGCGGTCGACGTCGATCCCCATCATCCGCGCCGCCTCGGCGTCCTGAGCCGTCGCCCGCATCGCCTTGCCGAGCCGGGTGCGGGTGACGAAGAGGTGCAGCCCCACCATCAGCACCAGCGCGATGCTCCAGATCAGCACTTCGCGCAGGCGCAAGGTCGCGCCGGCGATCTCCCAGCGCATCTCCGGCATCGGATTGGGGAAATTCTTCGAGTCGGCGCCGACGGTGAGGAGGACCGCGTTGAACAGGATGTAGGAGATGCCGATCGTCGTGATCATCGCGGCAGTGCCGCGCACCCCGCGCATCGGCCGCAGCGCAATCCGCTCGATCGCCACCCCGAGGAACCCCGCCGCCAGCATCGTCACGACAAAGGCGAAGACGAGGGCCCCCACCAGCGCGAACCCGGTCAGGATCACGCCTTGGCCGGAGAGGCCGAGCAGCTGAAGCGCCGCCATGCCGACAAACGAGCTGACCATGAACACATTGAAATGGGCGAAGTTGATCAGCTCGAGGATGCCGTAGACGAGGGTGAAGCCGAGCGCCAAGAGCGCGTACATCGCGCCGAGGCTGAGCCCGTTGATAATCTGCTGGAGGTAGAGCGCTTCGGTGGTCATGCTTCCATCGTCATTGCGAGCGAAGCGAAGCAATCTCGGGGCCGACAGGCTCGGCCCCGGGATTGCCGCGTCGCCTGGCAATTCCTCGCAATGAAGTCGCGCTACCGGACAGGCTCACGCGCTGGCCGGGGCGACGCCGACATATTTGTATTGATGGATCGTGTCGTTCAGCGGGAATTTGTCGTCTTTGGTGATCTTGAACACGCTGACGATGCGGTTGGTGATGTCGCCGTTCTCGTCGAAGCTGACCTCGCCCTGCAGGGTCGTTAGGTGGGTGGCCTGGATCGCGTCGCGCACGTTGTCGCGGTTGACCTCCTTGCCCGATTCGGCGACCCGCTTGATCGCGTCGAGGATGACTAGCGCGGCGTCATAGGCGGTGATCGAGTAATCCTCGGGCGGGCCGCCGAATTTGGCCTCGAAACGCTTGGCCCAGTCGGCGACCTCCGGCTTGTCGAGCACGTGCGGCGCGGCGATCGTGCAGTACCAACCCTCCGCCGCCGGGAACCCGGCACCGCTCAGCAGATCGGTGCTGTGCATCCCGTCGCCGCCGCCTTTGACGATATTGGGCAGGATGTCGTAGGACTGCTTGGCGAGCTTGACCCCGGCCTGGGCGACGCCGCCGTAGTAGATCGAATCGGTGTTGAGGGGCTTGATCTTGGTGAGGATGGTCGCGTAGTCGGCCTCTTTCGGATAGAGCTGGTCGCGGCCAAGGACCTTGATGTCGCGCTTTTCCGCCTGGCCCTGGAAGGCATCGGCGATGCCGACGCCATAGGCGCCGCTGTCGTCGAGCACGTAGACCGACTTCACCTTGAGCGTGTCGGCGTAGTAGTTCGCCATGTTGGGGCCCTGATAGGCGTCGGTCGTGACCGTGCGGAAATAGATCGCCTTACCGCCCGGCCGGTATTGGGCCGCCATTTGCGGGTTGGTGATGTCGGGGTTGGTCGAGCTCGGCGTGATCGTCGCCAGATCGCCCTGGCTGAGGATCGGCGACATCGCCTTGCCCGAGCCGCTCATTTGCGGGCCGATCGCGGCGACGACGCTGCTGTCGGCGACCATCTTGCGCGCGTTGGTCGCTGCCTGAGCCGGATCGTACTGGCCGGCGGTCGCGGTGCCATCATCGAGCACCAGGACCTCGATCGTGTAGCCGGCGACGCCGCCCGCGGCGTTGGCTTCATCGAACGCCAACTGCGCACCCTGTTTGATCTTGGTCGCGGCTTGCGCGTCCGCTCCGGTCAGCGGCAGGTTGATGCCGACCGTCACCGTCTTGCCGGCGGCGAAGGCGCGCGCCGCGGCCGCGCTGACCAGCGCTGCGGCAGGTAGTTGAACGATCAGCGAGCGGCGCGTGAGCATGGTGCGGATCTCCCCTGTTCAATCCGGCATGACGACCGTTGGCGGGTCTTGCGGGCCAAGTTTTGCGCCTCCGGCACAGTGACGGCAAGCCCGCTCCGCGAGCCTCGCGCAGCAAGGTCTCAGCTTGGCGGTTTCATCGCCACATCGAGCATCACATTGGGCAGGATCTCGCGGATCACCCCGCGCAGCGTCGCCTCGTCGGAGGCGGTCGCCGCCGCCAGGAGGCGGCGCGAGCCGCGGCGCAGGATCCGCGCCGTGGCGCGCCCGTCGCGGTCGGGGCGGATCGTCGCGAAAGCATCGGCCGGCTCGACCCGGCGCAGCGCGCGCTTCAGCTCCTGCACCCCTTCGGCGGTTTCGACGTTATGGGCCGCGGCCTCGCCCGCTTCGGGCTCGGCCTCGTCTTCGACCGGCGCATCGACCGCCTCGACCGGGCGGTGGCGCGCCAGCGACTGATAGATCGCGCGGCCCGCCTCGGTGTCGATGCGCGACTGCAGCTCCCAGCTTTCGCCGCGCGTCGACAACTCGCTGATCAGCGCGAACAGATCGTCGCAATCGGTCTCGTGCGTGCAGGTCAGAAAGGCAAGCCGCCCGTCATGCTCGATGACGCGGTCGTCGTCTTCGAGAAAGCCGAGCTCGTTCAAGGCCATGTCGAGCGAACGGCGCGAGGCGACCAGCAGCACGGTCACGTGCAGGCGCCTGCCGGCCTCCGCCGTGTCTTTGTCAGCGTCCTTTTCGGCCATTCGACGCTCCCTGCCGCCTCAGCCGACCTGGCTCTCGCCGAGCCGGTTGATGCGGACATCGCGGTGGATGCTGACATTCATCAGCAACCCAAAACCCAGCATTACCGTCACCATCGCGCTGCCGCCGTAAGAGATCAGCGGCAGCGGCACCCCGACCACCGGGATCAGCCCGATCACCATCGCCGTATTGATGAACACGTAGAGAAAGAAATTGGTGGCAATGCCCAATCCCAGCAGGCGGCCGAATTGGTTGCGGCTGCGCATGGCGATCGTGAACCCATACGCAATCACCAGCGAATAGAGCCCGAGCAGGCCGAGGCCGCCGAGAAGGCCGAATTCCTCGGCGATCATCGTGAAGATGAAATCGGTCTGGCGCTCGGGAAGGAAGCTCAAATGCGACTGGGTGCCGAGCAAAAACCCCTTGCCGAACATGCCGCCCGATCCGAGCGCGATCTTCGATTGCATGATGTGATAACCGGCGCCGAGCGGGTCGGTGTCGGGCGACAGGAAGGTGTAAAGCCGCGCCTTTTGATAGTCGCGCAACATCGACCAGATGAGCGGTGCCGCGCCGGCCGCTGCCGCGGCCACCGCGCCGAAGATCCACAGGCGTACCCCGGCGAGGAAAAACAGGATCGCGCCGCCGGCGAGCAGCATCATCGCGGTACCGAGATCGGGCTGCTTCAGCACCAGCGTGACCGGCAGGAGGACCAGCCCCGCCGGGATGAAGAGATCGATGACCCGCGGCGCGGTCTCGCTGGGCAGGCAGTGGAAAAAGCGCGCCAGCGCGATGACGACGGCTATCTTCATCAGCTCGGAGGGTTGCAGCTGAATGACGCCGAGATCGATCCAGCGCTGCGCTCCCATGCCGATCACACCGCGCAGATCGACCGCAATGACCAGCGCCAGCGCGATCGCATAGAGCCAGTAGGCGATGCGGAACCAGTGGCGAATATCGATCAGCGCCACCGCGATCATCGGCACGAGCGCCAGCACGAAGCGGGCGATCTGCTTCGACGCCCAGGGCTGCATGCTGCCGTTGGCGGCGGAATAGAGCATGCCAAACCCGACGCACGAGATCGCGCAGATCAGCAGGATGAGTCCCCAGTTGATGCCGCGCAGCTTGTCGACGAAGGTAAGCTCGTGGCGGCCGATATCTGGGCTGAGACTGGCCATCGCGCTACAGGCGACCCGGCCGGGTCGGAGGCTCGGGCAGCGGTAGCGGCGCGGGAGCGGCGATCTGGGCGACCGAGTCCGGCTGTGGCACGCGGCGGGCCGGATCGCGCTTTTGCACCTCCAGGAGGATGTCGCGGACGATGGGACCCGCCACCGCCGAGCCGCCGCCAGCCTCGACGCCGCCATGCTCGACGACGACCGCGCAGACATAGCGCGGCGACCCGACGGGGCCGAAGCCGACAAACAGCGCGTGGTCGCGTTCCTTCCACGGGACGTCCTCCGCTTTGCGCACCCCATGGTCGCGTTCGTACTGGCTGATGTGGCGGACTTGCGACGTCCCGGATTTGCCGCCCATGGAAAAGCCAGCTTCTCGGATCCGCGCGGCATAGGCGGTGCCGCCCTCCTCGTTGACGACCGCGTTCATGCCGTCGAGCACGACCGCCAGCGCGCGCGGGTTGATGCCGAGCGCCGGAAAACCGGCGAGCCGGCGATCGCCGCCTGCCGGCAGGAGTCCCTGAGGCCGCACCAGATGCGGCACCACCCCCCGGCCGGTGGCGAGCCGGGCGATCATCGTCGCCACCTGCAGCGGGGTGGCGAGCACCGAGCCTTGGCCAATCCCGGTGTTGAGCGTCTCGCCTTGCTGCCAGCTGACGCCGGTGGTCGCCAGCTTCCAATCGCGGTCGGGGATCAGCCCGGCGCGCTCGCCGGGGATGTCGAGGCCGAGCGGATCGCCGAAGCCGAAACGATGCGCCATGGCGGCGATGTGGTCGATGCCGGCGCGGCGGGCGGTCTCATAGAAATAGACGTCGCACGATTTCTTTATCGCGTCGTGCAGGTGCAGTGTGCCGTGGCCGCCCTTCTGCCAGCAGTGAAAGGTCGCATCGCCCAGCTCGAGATAGCCAGGGCAGGTGACTTGCGTATCGGGGGTGATCGCGCCCGATTCCAATGCCGCCAGGGCGACCACCGGCTTGAAGGTCGAGCCGGGCGGGTAAAGCCCGCCGATCGCCTTGTCCGACAGCGGATTGCGCGGGTCGGTCGACAAATCCTGCCACACCGCCTGGGTCAGTCCGGTCGAGAACAGCATCGGATCGTAGCTGGGGCTCGACACCAGCGCGAGGACGTCGCCGGTCACCACGTCGAGCAGGACGCAAGAGACGCTCTGCTCGGTGGCGCAGCGCTTGGTGGCATAATCCTGCATCGCCATGTCGATGCTGAGAACGACGTCCTTGCCCGGCTGGCCTTCGCTGCGCGCGATCTCGCGCACCACCCGCCCATAGGCGTTGACCTCGACCTGGGCAGTCCCGGCGGTGCCGCGCAACGCCAGGTCTTCCGATTTTTCGATGCCCGACTTGCCGATGCGAAAATCGGGTTGTTCGAGCAACAGGTCGCCGGTGAGATCCTTTTCCGACACCGCGGCGACATAGCCGATCACGTGCGAGGCGGTCTGGCCGTAAGGGTAGAAGCGCAACAGGCCTTGCTCGATGGACACGCCCGGCAGCTCGGGCACCGCCACCTCGATGCGCGCCATGTCGTCCCAGCTGAGGTTGCCGCGCACCACCACCGGCACGAAGGCATGTTTGCGCTTCGCATCCCGCAGCACGCGTTTGCGGTCGGCATCGGTGATCTCGATGACCGAGGCTAGCGCGTCCAGCGTCGCGTTGATGTCGCCGGTCTGTTCGGGAACGATGACGACGCGGTAGTTCTGCCGGTTGTCGGCGAGGCTGATCCCGAAGCGATCGAAGATACGCCCGCGCGGCGGCACCAGAACCCGCGGGCTGATGCGGTTGTCGTCGGCCATCGCGCGGTAGCGGTCGCGGTCGAAGACCTGCAGCTGATAAAGCCGCCCGGCGAGAGTGGCGCCCAGTGCCACCTGGCCTCCGGCCAGCAACGCTGCCCGCCGGGTCAGAACTTTTTGCCGTAGCGTCTCGCGCGGCATGGGACCTCGACTAGGAACCGGCGCTTAGCCGGCGCCCATCACCGCGCGTTGGGCACGACCGAGCAGGAAGCTTGCCAGCGGGAAGATCGCGATGGTCAACGCGGCCCGGATGACGGTGTTGCGGAAGTCGAGAAACGCGAGGCTCAGCAGGCAATGCAGCGCCCACATCGCCAGCAGCGCGCCAATCGTCAGCAGGGTGAAACCGGTCCACACGAAGGGAAAGGTGCGATTGATGAAGTAGCGCCGGTAGCCGAGCACGGCGGTGCGCGTCAGCAGCAGCAGCAGCGCGTTGACCCCGATCGGCGAACCGGCCAGCAGGTCTTCCGCGAGGCCGATGCCGAAGAGCGCCAGGGGCGGCAGCAGGTCGGGGCGATAGATCGTCCAATGGTACGCCGCCATCAAGGTGAACACCGGGGTCAGCGCAGCATAGCCCGGGATGCGCACCGGCAGCACCGAAATCAGCGCGGCGAGCAAGGTCGTCGCCACCGGCAGCATGCGCGCCGCGCCGTTATTGACCCGCGGCAGCGCCGGTATGCTGAAGACCTTGAGCGCCATGCCCGATCTCTCAGCGCGTTATCGCATCGTCCTCGCCGGGGGACTTGGTGCGCCGGTTGGTCCGCGCCATCGCCTGCGGCGGCTGCGGCAGGAACCGCGACAATCCATAGTCGACGACGAGGACGTATCCCACTTGCGACAATTCGACGTAGGGCTCGACCCTCGGCCCCGCCGCGTCGATTGCGCCGACGACGCCGATCGGCAGCCCTGGCGGGAACACGCCGCCCTCGCCCGAGGTCACGACCCGGTCGCCGACCTTCACGGAATCGGCCGAGGGAAGATACAACAGCCGCGGCCGCTCGGAATTGTCGCCGGCCAGCACCGCGTTGACGTGCGAGGCTTCGATCGTCACCGGTATGCGCGAGTTGAGGTCGGTGATCAGCAGCACGCGGGCGGCGCGGTTGCCGACCTCGGTCAGCCGCCCGACCAGACCCTCGCCGGTAATCGCCGCCTGGCCGCGTCCGACATGGTCGTCGCTGCCGGCGTTGATGAGGATCATGCGTACATAGGCGCCGCCTGAATTGGCGATGACCCGCGCGGTGACATAGGACACCGCTGATTCCGGGATCGCCTTCAGCAGGCCGCGCAGCTGCTGGTTGTCGGCGGCGAGGTTGAGCGCGGTCTGCTGCCATTGCAGCAGCCGCTCATTCTCGGCTTGGAGCCGCGCATTCTCCTGATAGGTGGAGGCCATCATCTCCACGCGCCCGATCATGTTGCCGACCGCGGTGAGCGGCCGCGAGAGCGCGTCGAGCACCGGCGAGACGGTATCGGTCACCGCCGTCCGCACCGAATCGAACAGCAGCTGGTCGGCCTTGCCGAGCACCACGATCGCCGCCGACAGCAACACCAGTATCGGCAACGTCGTGCGTTGGATCGTCGTCCGCACCTGCGGCGACAGCCGGATCACCTTGTCCCCTCAGCCTTTATGGCTTCACGCGCGCCCGCACGGGCTGTGTTGCAGCGTTTGCTAGCATGGCTCCCCTGTCCGTTGCCCCTCGCGGCAGTGTCCCGATAAAAGACGGTCACCACATGTTGATCAACAGGTTTTTCAGCGTCTTCATTTCTTCGAGTGCACGTCCCGTGCCGAGCGCGACGCAGGTGAGCGGATCGTCGGCGATCGATACCGGCAGCCCGGTCGCGTGCCGCAAGACGAAATCCAGATTCCCCAGAAGCGCGCCGCCGCCGGTCAGCACGATGCCCTTGTCGACGATGTCGGCGGCGAGCTCGGGTGCGGTGTGCTCGAGCGCGACCTTGACCGCCTCGACGATCGAGCCGACGGGCTCCGCGAGGCTTTCCGAGATCTGCCGCTCGCTGATGATGATCTCCTTGGGCACGCCGTTCATCAGGTCGCGCCCCTTGATCTCCATCACCCGGCCGTCACCGTCCTCCGGCATGCAGGCCGAGCCGATATCCTTTTTGATGCGCTCGGCGCTGCTTTCGCCGACCAGCAGATTATGGTTGCGCCGGATATAGGCGATGATGGCTTCGTCCATCTTGTCGCCGGCGACGCGCACCGAGCGGCAATAGACGATGCCGCCCAGGGACAGCACCGCGACCTCGGTGGTGCCGCCGCCGATATCGACGACCATCGATCCGGTCGGCTCGGTCACCGGCAGGCCCGCGCCGATCGCCGCCGCCATCGGTTCCTCGATTAGGAAAACGCGTCTGGCGCCCGCGCTTTCCGCCGATTCCTGGATCGCCCGGCGCTCGACCGCGGTCGAGCCCGACGGCACGCAGATGATGATCTGCGGGCTGGCGAAGCTACGCCTGTTGTGCACCTTGCGGATGAAGTGCTTGATCATTTCCTCGGCGACTTCGAAATCGGCGATGACGCCGTCGCGCAAGGGCCGGATCGCCTGGATGTTGCCGGGGGTGCGGCCCAGCATCTGCTTGGCTTCCTCGCCGACCGCCAGCACTTGCTTGCGCCCCTTGACCTGGGCGATGGCGACGACGGAGGGTTCGTTGAGGACGATGCCGCGGCCCTTCACATAGACGAGGGTGTTCGCCGTGCCGAGGTCGATCGCCATGTCCGCCGACAGCAGGCCGAACATCTTGCCAATCATCGTGACCACAAACCTTAAGTTGCCGACCCGCCACGATTTTAGCCTGACGCGGGGGCGTGGCGAAAATCGTCTTGCCGATCAATGACATTATTGGTCGCATCGGGCAACGACGATCGCGATTGTTGCTTGCGAATGCACTCTACCCCTCGGAAACCCCCGTTTCGACTGCCGAACTTTATGGATCGGCGCGGCTGGTTCAAGTCGTCTTGGTTTTTTCGACAAGTTCTTGTCGCGAAGTCAGTCGGGCGATGAACGAGGCTGCCATCGTCAAGCGTTCGGTGCGGATCGCCGGCCACGCCACCAGCGTTTCGCTCGAAGCCGGCTTCTGGCACGGGCTGCGCGACATCGCCGCGGCGCGGGGCGTCTCGGTTACCGCGCTGGTGGCGGCGATCGACGCGGCGCGCGACGGCAATCTGTCGAGCGCGATCCGGCTCTTCGTGCTCGATTGCGCCCGACGCGGCGAGTTGCCGTGATATTCTTGGCGTGAAACATCAAGGGGGGAGGCATTGGCCTCGATCGTCAATCTGAATCGCTTCCGCAAGGCGAAGAAGCGGGAAGAGACTCAACAGCGCGCGGCGGAAAACCGCGCCGTTCACGGGCGCACGAAGGCCGCGCGCCAAGGCGCCGGAAAGGAACGCCGTCGCGCCGACCGTGAGTTCGACGGCAAGAAGCTCGACTAACCGATGGCGGCGAGCGCGGCCTCGTAGGCCGCGCGGGTCGCGGGGTTGAAGCAGACAAAGATGACCTGCTCCGGCAGCTCGTGCTGAGCGAGATGGCCGGCGACGGCGGTGACCGCGATCCGCGCCGCTTCGTCGTGCGGGAAGCCGTAAACACCGGTGGCGATGGCCGGAAAGGCGATCCGGCCGAAGCCGTTGGCATGGGCGATGCCGAGCGAGTTGCGGTAGCAGCCGGCAAGGATGTCGGGCTCGCCGGCCGTGCCGCCGCGCCAGATCGGCCCGACCGTATGGATGACGTGCGCGGCCGCGAGCCGGTAGCCCTTGGTCAGCCGCGCCTCACCCGGCGGGCAACCGTCGAGCGTGCGGCATTCGGCCAGCAACTCCGGGCCGGCGGCGCGGTGGATCGCCCCGTCGATCCCGCCGCCGCCGAGCAGCGACGAATTGGCGGCGTTGACGATCGCGTCGACCACCAGGCGGGTGATGTCGCCGTCTTTGAGACTGATGCGGGGATGCGCCGTGGGGATCGAGGCCATGTCGGAAAGTGGTCGAGATGCGGGGTGCCGGAGTTTACGGACTCCGGCACCCCGCGCGTCAACCGCGCTTCCCGCTTGCAAGCTGAATTACGCGACGCGGCGCGCCGGTCGCTCCGCCATGGACCGAAAGCCGGCCTGCACCGAGGTCCGGACCGCGCGGTGCGCCGTCGTCGGGCCGGCCATGATCGCCTCGGCCTGCCGGTCGGGCACGATGCCCATCAGCCGGCGCAACGCCTCGCGCCCGCGCGACAGGCGCGAGCGGACGGTGCCGACCGGCACGCCGATGATCTCGGCGACGGCCTCGTAGCGCATCCCTTCAAGGCCGACGAGCAGGATGACTGTGCGCTGCTCCTCGGGAAGCCGCGCGAGTGCGCGGTCGAGGTCGCGCAGCTCGAGCCGGCGGCCCTGATCGGCCGCGTGGGTGAGCGACGGTTCGGTCTCGCTGATCGCGACGGCGGCGCCTTCGCGCACCGCACGACGGACCTGGTTGACATACTGGTTGTGCAGGATCGTGAACAGCCACGCCCGCAGATCCGTGCCTTCCTTCCACAAATGCTGCTTTGCCAGTCCGCGGACCAGGCAATCCTGGACCAGGTCGTCGGCGGCTACGGCGTCTCGGGTCAGGGCCCGCGCATAACGTCGCAGGCGCGGGATTTCGGCTTCGATCTTCCGACTGAGGTCGGCCATGGGGCTCTCCGCCTCGTTTGTGATCGGGCGCAAATCTAACCATCGCAGGCAACCCGATGATGACGGCCGAGCCTCTTTTTGTAAGGAATTGTAACCGAATGTAAGGCGTCCTATGTTCCCTCCGAGTCCTGTTGCCGGCTGCTTCGACGTCGGAGTTATGAACGAAAACGGACACATACTTGTCGTCGACGACCAGCAGGAGATTTGCGATCTCGTCCGCGAATATCTGACGGATGAGGGGTTTCGCGTCTCGACGGCGAACAATGGGGCGGGGATGCGCGAGGTGATGGCGCGCGGTCCGGTCGATCTCGTCATCCTCGACCTGGTGCTGCCCGGCGAAGACGGCTTGCAGCTCGCCCGCGAACTGCGCGGCCAGTCGGAGATCGGCATCGTCATGCTGACCGGCCGCGGCGAGACGGTCGACCGCATCATCGGCCTCGAAATGGGCGCCGACGACTATCTGTCGAAGCCGTTTCACATGCGGGAGCTGCTGGCGCGCGTGAGGAGCGTGCTGCGCCGCGCCTCCGCCCGTGCCGGCGAGACGGGCGCGAGGCAAAGGGTGCGGGCGCGCTTTGCCGAGTGGACCTTGGACCTGGCGAGCCGGGAACTGCTGTCACCCGCCGGGAGCGACGTCCGCCTCACCACCGGCGAGTTCGAACTGCTCTCGGCCTTTGTCAACCGCGCCAACCAGGTGCTGTCGCGCGAGCAGCTTCTCGATCTGTCGCGGCATCGCGAGGCCGGGCCGTTCGACCGCACCATCGACGTCCAGGTCGGCCGGCTGCGCCGCAAGCTCGAAGACGATCCCAAGAACCCGGCACTGATCAAGACTGTGCGTGGCGGCGGCTATATGTTCACCCCGCCGGTCGAGTTTGAGTGATTGCGGGTCTCTAGCCGACCCGCACAAGGACGTGCCGCTTTCGCCCGGCGCTGAGCTTTAGTTGCCCGCCGGCGCCGAAATCGCTCAAGGAGACCGGCTGGGTCTCGCTTCGAATCACCGCATCGTTGAGCCGCGCTCCGCCGCCCTTGATGAGCCGGCGTGCCTCGCCGTTCGATGCGGCAAGCCCAGCGCGAACGAAGAGCTCGAAGGCAGGCATACCCCGCGCAAGAGTATCCCTGGGAATTGGGACCTGAGGAAGAGCACTGTCCACCAGTGCCAAGGCGGCTCGCCCAGTACCCGCTGCCGTGACCCGAGCGGATAATTGCACCTTAAAAATTGCTCCCGCAGTAGTCGCCGCCTTAGCCGCCGCCTCAAGCCCATGACACAGCTCTGTCGCCTTATTTGCGAGCTCTATCTTTGCCTCATTGATCTCGCTGCCCGCCAGCTTTTCCAGCTTTGCGATCTCGGCGAGCGGCAATTCGGTGAACAGCTTAAGGAAGCGCCCGACATCGGCGTCTTCGCAATCGCGCCAGTATTGCCAGTATTCGTACGGGGAGAGCCGCTCCGCATTGAGCCAGACCGCGCCGCCGACGCTCTTGCCCATCTTGACCCCGGACGCCGTCGCCATCAGCGGCGTCGTCAGCCCGTAAAGCGACTTCTGAGCCACCCGCCGGCCGAGCTCGACCCCGGCGACGATGTTGCCCCATTGGTCGGAGCCGCCCATCTGCAGCGCGCAATCGTAGCGCCGCGCCAGCTCGACGAAATCGTAGGCCTGCAGGATCGGGTAGTTGAACTCGAGAAAGGTCATCGGCTGCTCGCGGTCGAGCCGCAGTTTGACGCTGTCCTGGGTCAGCATGCGGTTAACCGAGAAATGCCGGCCGATATTGCGCAGCAGCGGGATGTAGCGCAGTTCGTCGAGCCAATCGGCGTTGTTGACCATCACCGCGTCGGTCGGTCCGTCGCCGAAGATCAGGAACTTGGCGAAGACCTGACGGATGCCGGCCATGTTGCGGGCGATGTCGGCGTCGGAAAGCAGCGGCCGCGCCTCGTCCTTGCCCGACGGGTCGCCGATCCGCGTCGTGCCGCCGCCCATCAACACGATCGGCTTGTGCCCGGACCGCTGATAAAGCCGCAGCAGCATGATTCCCAACAGGCTGCCGATATGCAGACTGTCGGCGGTGCAGTCGTAGCCGATATAGGCGGTGACCGGATGGTCGCCGGCGTGGCGCTGGTCGAGCGCCGCCAGATCGGTGCATTGATGAACGTAGCCGCGCTCCTGGGCGGCGACGAGGAAGGGTGAACGGGCATTGGCCATGGCGGCGTCATCTAGCACAAAACCGGTTTCGGCGCTGGGGCTGATGAGCGGCACCTCATTGGACGGTATCGATGTCGCGGCGATCGAGAGCGACGGCGGAACCAAGGTCGCGCCCGGCCCGGCGCTGACGATTCCCTACCCGGGCGACTTCCGCGAGCGGTTGCGCGCGATACTCGGCGGCACGGGCCCGGTCGCCACGGTCGAAGACGAGCTGACCCGGCTTCACGCCGGCGCCATCGCCGAATTCCGCGCCCGGCATCCGCAAACGCGGGTCGAGCTGATCGGGTTTCACGGCCATACGATCCTCCACGAGCCGGCGCGGCGCCGCACCTGGCAGATCGGCGACGGTGCGTTGCTGGCCCGGCTGACGGGATGCGACGTCGTCGCCGATTTCCGCAGCGCCGACGTCGCCGCCGGCGGCGAGGGCGCGCCGCTGGCGCCGCTCTACCACGCGGCCTTGGCAGCCAAGCTGCCGAAGCCGCTGGCCGTGCTCAACCTCGGCGGGGTCGGCAACGTCACCTGGATCGGCGAAGAGGGCGGCGTCCTCGCCTTCGATACCGGCCCCGGCAACGCGATGCTCGACGACTGGGTGCGTCGTCACACCGGCCGGCCGGTCGATACCGGCGGCGCGCTCGCGCGAGCAGGGCGGGTTTCGGCGGGTCATGTCGCACGTTTCCTCGCCGCGCCCTATTTCGCGCGCAAACCGCCCAAATCGCTCGACCGCGACGCGTTTGGCAGTTTTGTCCCCGACGATCTCGGCCTCGAAGACGGCGCCGCGACCCTCGTCGAGATGACCGCCGCCGCGGCCGCCGCCGCCCGGGAGCATCTGCCGAGCCCGGCGCGCGAATTCCTCGTCTGCGGCGGCGGCCGTCATAACCCGGCGCTGATGGCGGCGTTGGCGCGGCTGCTCGCCGTGCCGGTCCGTCCGGTCGAGGATGTCGGCTGGGACGGCGACGCGCTCGAAGCCCAGGCTTTCGCCTACCTCGCGATCCGCTCGCTCAAGCGTCTGCCGCTGAGCCTGCCGGCGACGACCGGCGCGCCCCACCCGATGCAGGGCGGCCGGCTGTTCAAGGCGCCTGTTACTTGACGACGATCGTCCCGACCATGTGCGGATGGATCGAGCAGAAATATTTGTAGGTGCCCGGTGTGTCGAAGGTGAACGAGAATTTGTCCTTCGTATCGAGCGCCTCCGATTTGAAGGTTCGCCCGCCATCGGCGCTCGTTACCGTGTGCGGCTCCTCGTCGTCGTTGGTCCAGGTGACCTTGGTGCCGGGCGCCACGGTCAAGCCTGCCGGGGCGAAGGCGAAATTGCTGATGGTCACCGCGTTCGGGTCGGCGGCGTAAGCGGCAAAACCGAAGGCGAGCGCCGCCGCCGCGGCGAGCGGCAAGGCCGCCGGTTGATCGTGTGCATCGTGCTGCTCCCTAGGCCAGGGTCTCGTCGGTCAGTGTCGGTGCGGCCGTCGATCCGAATTCGACGTCGCGGATGCCGAGCACCGATTTCAGCTTGTCGGGGTCGACCTTCATCGGCCCGGGTTGGGGGCGGTGCCCGCGGCGGGCTGTGGAAACGCCGTCGACATCGCGGTCTGCAGCGTCACCTTGCCCTCGACCTTCTGCACGACCTGGTGGATGTGGCCGTTCAAGACGGTGACGGACCCGAAGCGCTTCAGATAGGCGAAGGCCTGGTCGGCGTCGCTCGTCGTCCAGCCCCATTGCGGGTAGATCGGCCACAGCGGGATATGGGCGAGGACGACGATCGGGGTGCTGTCGGTCTTGCCCTTGAGGTCGCTTTCGAGCCACTCGAGCTGGTCCTTGCCGAGCGTCCCGCCGGTCGCCGGCCCGAACCCGATCACGTTGACCAGCGCGACGAAGTGGACGCCGCCCTGGTCGAAACTGTACCAGCCGCCCGGCGCCGCGCCCTTCGCACCGAAGCGGGCGAAGAACATCTTGCCGTCGTCGCCGATCACGTCGTGCTCGCCCGGGACGTAATGGGTGTCGAGCTTGGCGCCCTTGATGATCTGGTCGGCGGTATCGAACTGGTCGGGCTTCGAGAGATGCGTGACGTCGCCGGTATGGATCAGCATCGCCGGCTTTGTCGGCAGCGCGGCGATCTTGTCGAGCGCCAGCTGCAGGGTGGCGTTCGGATCGGGGTTGGCCTCGGCCTTGAACCCCATATGGCTGTCGCTGATCTGCACGAAGGTGAGGCCGCCGGCCGGGGCGGCCAGCGCCGCGCCGCCGAGCCCGATGGCGCGCGGCACGCCGCCGACAACGCTCCAGACGATGCCGCCGCCGGCCCAACCCATGCATTTCAGAAGATCGCGTCGTGTGCTCATCGCCGCCGCTCCAACAGTGGTGTCGGCGAGAAAGACCGGCGCGTCCGGCGGTTTATTCGTGACCGAAAAAAAATTTGCCGGCAAAGAATAAAGCCGGCCGCGATCAGGTCTGACACGGTGGCAGCATTTGCTGGCTCGCGGCTCGAGCTCGTGAGGAGAATTGCCCCCTTCATCGCGTGACGATTCGTTCGAGCTTGTGGTTCTGCCGCATCTCGACGCCGCCTACAATCTCGCGCGTTGGCTGATGCGCGACACGGCGGCGGCGGAAGATGTGCTGCAGGAGGCGATGGTGCGCGCGTTGACCTATTTCGCCAGCTTCAAGGGGGTCAACCCGCGGGCCTGGCTGCTGCAGATCGTGCGCCACGCGGCGTATAGCTCGATTGCCTTGAATCGAGGGATCGAAACCGTGCCGGTCGATGGCGACGATGCAGCGGAGCTGATTTCCGGCGACGACGATCCGGAGGCGGCCTTGCTGCGCTCGCGCGAGGCCTGCCGGGTGCGGGCGCTGATCGCCGCGCTGCCGGTCGAGCTGCGCGAGACGCTGGTGTTGCGCGAGTTCGAGGAATTCTCCTACAAGGACATCGCCGAGGCGACGCAAACGCCGATCGGCACGGTGATGTCGCGGCTGTGGCGGGCGCGGCAACTGCTCGCCCGCGCGGCGGCTGCGGAGGGCTTGCCGTGAGGGGCGAAATGCCGGATTGCGACAAGGTGCTGCTGGTCCAGGCCGAGCTCGACGGCGAGCTCGACGCCGCGCAGGCTGCTTCGCTCGAGGCGCACCGCGCCGGCTGCCCGATTTGCCGGCAGGCGCAGGCCGAGTTGGTGCGCGCCCGCGCGTTGTTGCGGGCCGAGCCTTACGAGACGACCCCCGACGAGGTGCGCGCGCAGGTCATGGCGCGGCTGCGGCTTGCCGAGCCGCGTTTGGAACCGGCGCGGCGGCAGCGCTCCTCCCGGCGCTGGCTGTTTCCCGCCGCCGGCGGGTTCGGGTTCGGCGCCGCGTGCGCCGCGGTGCTGGCGTTCCTGCTGGTGCTGCCACCGCGCGACGATGTCGCCGAGCAAATCGTCGCCGGGCATATCCGCGCGCTGCAGCCGGGCCATCTCGAAGACGTCGTCTCGACCGACCAGCACACGGTCAAGCCGTGGTTCGACGGCAAGCTCGACTTCGCCCCACCGGTCAGGGATTTCGCCGCCGACGGTTTCCCGCTGAAAGGCGGAAGGCTCGATTACCTCGGTGGAAGGGCGGTGGCGGCGCTGGTCTATCAGCGCGACAAGCACGTGATCGATCTCTTCGTCTGGCCCGAAGGCGGGCCGCTCCCGCGCCTCGCCGGCGGTACCCAGATCCAGGGCTACAATGTCGTTCATTGGACCGCTGGAGGGATGAATTTCTGGGCGGTGTCGGATGTCGAGCGCCCGCAGCTCGACGATTTTGCCACGCTGTGGCGCAAGGCGCCTTAGCCGACCGCTCCGCGAACTGAAGCAACGCTGCCTCAATCCATGGTTTGCTAACCATCTTGATGTACAATAGGCGTCACGGAGATTTGACGGAGTGGCGCGATGGGACGCAGACACCTTGCCGGTTTCGGTCTTGCTCTTGGTTTGATTGCCCTATCGAGTTGCGTGGAGCCGTTGCCGCCGGGGGTCACCGCCGTAGGGGTCGCGGCCGTTCCGCCGCCCGCCCCGCCGCCGGCCTCGGCCCCGATCCCGCTGGTGCCGCCGCCCGCTCCGGCACCGGTTGCGGCCGTTCCGCCGCCCGCCCCGCCGCCGCCCCCGGTTCCACCCCCGCCGCCGCCGGCGGTCAGGGCCCCCGTTGCGGCTATGCACCATCGTCACATGGCCTCGCGGCATTGGGTCAGGCACTACCGGATGGTCAGCGCCTTCGCAGAATGCGGCAGCAACGACCACCCGTGCTCGGTCGAGCACATCGTCGTCCCGATCGAGTAGTTGCTAGAGAGCGCCGTTCGATCACGTTGCGTCGCTTTCGCGAAAACGGGAATCCAGGCTGCAGTTTCCGTCGCCCGTCCTGGACCCCCGCCGTCGCGGGGGGCGACGATGAATAAGGCGATCGTGCTGAGGCTCGTGCTCTAAGAGAAAGCCTCGTGCAGCGTGCCGTCGAGCACGGCTTGGGCGTTGCGCGTGGCCGGGTCGTCGGCGCCGCGGGTGCGCCGAAACGAGGCCAGCACCGCTTCCTGGAGGGCAAAGGCGTCGTCGTGTTCGCCCGACTGCCAGAGCAGCGCCGCGAGGTTGCCCCTGGCGGTCAGCGTGTCGCCGTCATCCTCGCCAAAGATGCGGCGGAGCGTGGCGATCGTCGCGTTAAGCTGCGCGCCGGCGGCTTCGACATCGCCGAGCGCGGCGATCGTCCCGGCCAGATTGTTGATTGCGCGCAGCGTGTCGCGGCCCTCCGCTCCGTAGAGGGCGCGCATCCCGGCGACGACGTCTTCCTGCAGCCGGCGCGCGCCGGTGAGGTCGCCCTGCTGGCCGAGTGTCGTCGCCAGCTTGCCGATGGCTTTCAGCGTGTCGGGGTGCGCGTCGCCATAGAGCGCGCGGCGGCCCGCGACGACCGCCTCCTCGAGCGGCCGGGCGCGCAATAGCCGTCCCTCGGCCCACAGCGCCTCGGCAAGGTCGAGCATCGTGGTCAGCGTCTCGGGATGGGCATCGCCCAGCCGCCGCTGGCGTTCGGCGACGAGAGCTTCGAGCTGTTCGAGCGAGGGCATGCCTCAAACGCCGGGCTTGTCGCCCCAGACGATGTAACGCCGGCGCGGGCGCAACTCCTCGCCCTCGTCGAGGGCGTGCTGGTTCTGCGCCAGGATCACGTCGGCGAGGGGGTCGCCGCCGACACCGGTGAGGCCGTGAGCGCGGAACAGCGCCTCGATCTCTTCTTGCGGCTTCCCCATCAGGAACGGCAGCCGGTCGCCGATCGGCGCGTATTCCGCGCTGCGGCGGGCGCTATAGGTTTGTTCCTCGCCGGCTGCGATCAGCGAATGCCCGTCGATGACTGCAAGCCGCCCGCCGGGCCGCAAGACGCGTGTCCACTCGTCGATCGCCGCCTCCGGATGCGGCAAGGTCCACAACACGTGGCGGGTGATGACGAAGTCGAAGCTCCCGGCCGCGAAAGGCAGGTTCTCGGCGTCGCCTTCCTCGAAGCGAATCGCCGCGCCGGCGGCAGCCGCCTTCTCCTTCGCCAGCACCAGCATCGCCGGGGCGAAATCGATGCCGGTGACGCGGTGGCCGCGCGAGGCGAGTTCAAGGCTCAGAATCCCGGTGCCGCAGCCGACGTCGAGGGCCTCGACGGGGTTGGGCCCCTTGGCGCGGCCGCCCAGCGCCAGCGCGAAGACGCGGTTCCATGCCGCGCGCTCGGCCGGGGTGCGAATGCTGTGGCCGAAATCCTCGTCGAAATGCGCCGCCCGCCGACCCCAATGCGCGGCGACCTGCTGCTTGACGAAATCGCTCTCCGGTCCTGCCATCGCCGCTCCCCTATTTCAGACCGACCACCTCGGCCAGCACCTCGACCTGCTCGGTGTAATTCGAGACCGGGTTCAAGAGGATATGGTTGGCGCCCATCGCGACAACCTCTTCCAGCCGCTCGCGGATCTGCTCGGGCGTGCCGTGGAGGCCGGACGTGTCGGTGCCGGGCGGGTCGCGATAGACCTCGGTGAACCAGCGGTCGAGCATGCGCCGCGCCGTCGCCGGGTTCTCGTCAACCGCTATGAAGATGCGCTTCGAGATCGGGAAATTCTCCGGGTCGCGCCCGCGCGCCGCCAGCGCTTCTTTGAGGATCGGCACCGACTGGCCAAACTGGGCGATGCGCGAGCCGCCCGAGCCCATCCAGCCGTCGGCAAGCTCGGCGGTGCGGCGCACCGCGCTGGGATGGCCGACCCCCATCCACAGCGGCAGCGGCTTCTGCACCGGGCGCGGCGACATCGTCTCGTTCTCGATGTTGTAAAAGCGGCCGTGGAAGGTGACCTTCTCCTCGTTCCACAGCGCGCGGATCAGCTGCACTTCCTCGCGGAAACGCGTGACCTTGCCCTCCTCGGGCACCTCGAACTGCCGGTAGTGATGGTCGCGGCCGAGCCCGACGCCGAGGATCGCCCGCCCGTTGCTGACGTAGTCGAGCGTCGCCCATTGATGCGCGACCATCGCCGGATGATGTACCGCCAGCACGACGACCGAAGCGCCGACGCGGATCTTCGTGGTCGCCGCGGCGGCATAAGTCAGTACCACGACGGGATCGAAGCACATCGACACGTCGTTGAGCGTGTTCTCGGTCGCCCAGAGATCGCGGAAGCCCAGCGCCTCGGCGCGCCGCGCGACATGCTGCACCGCGCCCATGTCGATGGGGTCGGGCGAGCGGTGCGGCAGCGACATCCCGAACGCGATCTTGTCCTTGAGCGCCATGAGCCTCGCCTCGACTGTTTGCGGCGGGTCGAGGTTAGCGCGCGCCGCCTTCCTTGCTCAAGGCCGGCGGTTCGCCTCCGGCTCCGCCGCTAAGGGCAGTGGGCCGGCGCCGGCGTCAGCCCGCCGGGCGTACCGCCGTTATTGGGCCCCGCTTCCATCCGGCAACCGATCGACGTGGCGATGCGGGGGTTTGTCTCCGCAGTGCCCGGGGCCTGGAAAGGCAATGTCGGGTCGGGGCTGCGCGGCGCGGCCGGCTCGGTGCCCGGCGGGGGCGGATAGGCCTGGGCCTCGGCCAGGCCGGCCGCGCCCAGCATCGCTGCTAGCGCCGCGGCGGAAATCAGCAAGCGGTTCATGTCGAAACTCCCGTTTCGGATCGCAATCCGGTCTCGCAGCACCGGCGATCTACGCCGCCGCTCCGGGCCCGGCGGTTAGGGGCATTGGCCCCACGTCACCGAGGTCGGTATGCCGCCTTGCGGGTTGGCGACGCCGCAGCTGGGGCTTGCAGGGATGTCCTGCCGGCGCGTATCGGCGAGCGAATAGGGGGTGATGCGGACGATCCGGTACGACATCGCCGGGTCGCTCTGGGCACCGGCAATTCCGGCGGGACCGAGCACCGTGACGAAAGCCGCGGCGGAAATCAGTAAGCGGTTCATCTGAAAACTCCTGGGTCGCACTTTTGCGTTGCCCAGCCAACACCGCGGCACGCCGCCGCGTTCCCGCGCACGGCCTCCTCGCCCGGGTGATGGAATACGCCGCCGCGGCAACGGACCGTTAATGGTGACGTGTTTGCGCTGGTAGCGGGGGAGGGATTTGAACCCCCGACCTTGGGATTATGATTCCCCTGCTCTAACCAACTGAGCTACCCCGCCCCAGGGACCGCAAGCCCGCGCGCATATAGGAGATGGGCTGCGCCGGGTCAAGGATCGCCCGCTCGGGCCCGCGTCTTATCCAGCCGCCGCCGAGCAGACGCTCGCCGTCGTAGAGGACGGCGGCCTGGCCGGGAGCGACCGCGCCGGCCGGCGCGGCGAGGCTCAGCTCAGCCTCGGCGGGATCGGCTCCCGCCTGCAGCGTCGCCGACACCGGCTTCTGCGCCGAGCGCAGCTTGGCGGCGACCGCAACCGTCTCACCGGCGGCGAGAGGCCGTCCGAGCCAGTTGAATTCGCCCAGCCGAGCGCGCGTCTCGGCGAGCGCGCTCAGCGGGCCGACCACGACCCGCCGCCTTGCCGGATCCAGACGCAGCACGTAATAGGGCTCAGGCGCGGCGATGCCGAGCCCTTTGCGCTGGCCGACGGTGAAATGGGCGATTCCGTGGTGGCGGCCGAGCACTTTGCCGGCGGCGTCGACGATCTCCCCCGGCTCGCCCGCTCCGGGGCGCAACCGGGTGACGATGTCGGCATAGGAGCCCCGCGGCACGAAGCAGATGTCCTGGCTGTCCGGCTTGCCGGCAACCGACAGGTCGAGCTCGCGGGCGAGCGCGCGGGTCTCGTCCTTGGGCAAGCCGCCGAGCGGGAAGCGCAGGAAATCGAGCTCGTCCCGGGTCGTGCGATAGAGGAAATAGCTCTGGTCGCGGCTCTCGTCGGCGGCGCGGTAGAGCGCCGGTCCGTCATCGCCGCGCAGCCGGCGGGCGTAATGTCCGGTCGCCAGCGCGCTGGCGCCGAGGTCGCGCGCGGTCTGCAGCAGGTCGCGGAACTTGACCCGTTCGTTGCAGCGGATGCACGGGATCGGCGTCTCGCCGCGGCCGTAGCCGTCGGCGAAATCCTCGATCACCGCCTCGCGGAACCGCGCCTCGTAATCGAGCACGTAATGCGGGATGCCGAGCTTGGCCGCCACGTTCGCCGCGTCGCGCACGTCCTGCCCGGCGCAGCAGGCGCCCTTGCGGCCGGTCGCGGCGCCATGGTCGTAAAGCTGCAAGGTGATGCCGACGACGTCGTACCCGGCGCGGGCGACGAGCGCCGCGGTCACCGAGGAATCGACGCCGCCCGACATCGCCACGACGATGCGGTGGTCGGCCGGGTTTCCCGGAAGGTCGAAATCGTCGAGCGGCGGCATCGGGGAAATATAGAGGCTGCCGAACAATTTACACCGTCATTCCGGGCTCTTCGCCGTGCTCGGCCCCGGAATGACGTCGGTTAAGAGGAAGCGTCGAGGCCCATCCGCCAGAAATCGGCTTCGAGCCGGGTCGCTGCGGTGAAGGCCGCGGCCAGTGAGGGAAAGCGGCCCTCGCCGCCGCGCCGGGCGAACTGCTCGTCGAGCGCGGCTTTCGCCTCCTCGGCCAGCGCCTGGTATTCGGCGCTCGCATACATGTCGAGCCAGCCCTTGTACGGGTTGCCGTCGAGCCGGGTCGCCGGATCGGCCAGGCGCTCGGCGGCGATCTCGGCGTAGCCGACGACGCAGGGCGCCAGCGCCACCTCGAGATCGAGCCGGTCGCCGGCGAGACCGCGATCGAGCACGAAGCGGGTGTAGGCGATCGTCTGCATCGCCTCGGGCGCGGCTTCCATCTTGGCGCGGTCGATCCCCCAACTCCGGCAATACTCGACATGCAGCCCGATCTCGACATCGAGCGTCGCGGCGACGAGGCCCTGGGCGCGGCGCATCTCGGCCAGCGTATCGGATTTGTAGATCGCCAGCCCCCAGGCGCGCGCGAAATGCAGCAGGAACAGATAGTCCTGGACCAGGTAGCGGCGGAACGCCGCTTCCGGCAGATCGCCTTTCGCCAGCCGAAGGACGAAGTCATGGCGCGTGTAGGACCGCCAGGTCGGGCCCGCCGCCGCGACCAGCCGGTCGAACAGCGTGTTGCCGGCCATTCAGGTGTTCAGCATGTTGCGGGTGCCGGCGGGGAGCCGCACGGTCAGCCCGTCCAATTCCTCGGTGATGATGATCTGGCAGCCGAGCCGCGAGGTCTGGGTCAGGCCGAAAGCGAGGTCGAGCATGTCTTCCTCGTCCTCGCTGGCTTCCTTCAGGAGGTCGTACCAGTCGGGGTCGACGATGACATGACAGGTCGAGCAGGCGAGTGAGCCCTCGCAAGCGCCTTCGATGTCAATCTTGTTGCGGTGGGCGATCTCCAGCACCGAAAGGCCGAGCGGGGCGTCGACCTCGCGCGCCGTGCCGTTGCGTTCGATGAAGGTCATCTTCGGCATCAGGGAGTCTCGATCACGGTTTCGATGGGCGCGGGGCCAAGTCTTCGGCCATGATCGCGGCCGCCCCGGCCGGCAGTTCGCCCACCTCCAGATCGCCGATCGTCACGATGCGAAGCAATTCGATCCCGGAGGCGCCGGCCGCCTTTACCAATTCCGCGGCCAGTGCCGGATCGAGCGTCGGGGCGAAAACCAGCACCGCGTGGGTTACCGGGCGGGCGAGGGCGCGCTCGGCGCGCAGTTTTGCGCCTTCGAAAAGCGCCTGCCACGCGGCGAGCGGCGCATCCGGGCCCGGCACCGGCAGGGCGTGCTCGAACCCTTCGCGATCGGCGAGCGTCGTGGCGTTGCCGCCGACCGAAACCGCGACCTCGGCGAGATCGCCGCCGGCATCGATGCCGATCGCCGCGCCCGGCGCGTCAGGATCGCTGGGCGAGCCGTCGGGTTCTTCGATTTGAAAGAGTTTCACCCGCTACCCGGCAGGTCAGACGTGGAACGACTCGCCGCAGCCGCAGCGGCCCTTCTCGTTCGGATTGCGGAAGACGAAGCCGGTTTCGAGCTTCTCCTCGACGTAATCCATCTCAGTGCCAAGGATGAACATGACCGCCTTGGGGTCGATCAGCACGGTGACGCCCTTGTCCTCGACGACCTCGTCGAACTTGCCCTTCTCGTCGGCGTATTCGAGTGTGTAGCTGAGGCCCGAGCAGCCGCGCGAGCGGATGCCAACACGCACGCCGACCGACGGCTTGCCGCGCTTGGAGAGCAGCGCCTGGATGCGTATCGCCGCCGCGTCCGTGACCATCAGGGCTTGGGGTCGCGCTAGAGCCATATCGTCTCACACTCCCTTGCGCCGGCAATTTTGCCGGGCGCAGCGTCGCCGTCAATCGTGACGTTATCGTTATGTGGGTGTCTTCCCGTTCGATTTCACGTCGCGCAGCCGCGCCGCGGCGGCGGCGATCGCATCGACCGCGTAGTCGATGTCGGAAGCGGTGGTGAAACGGCCGAGCCCGAGGCGGATCGAGGCGTTGGCGCGGTCGTCCGAAAGACCCAGCGCGCGCAGCACGTAAGATGGTTCGACCGTCGCCGAGGTGCAGGCCGAACCGGTCGAGATCGCGATCGACGGGCAGGCCTCGATCAGCTCCGCCGCGGTCGTCCCCGGCACCGAGACGTTGAGGCTGCCGGACAGACGGTGCTCGCCGTCGCCATTGAGCTGCAACCCGGGAATGCGGCCGTGGAGCGCGCCGTAAAGCCGCTCGCGCAAGCTCTTCAGACGCTCGGCCTCGCCCTTCATCTCCTCGGCCGCGATGGCGCAGGCCTTGCCGAAGCCGACGCAGAGCGGGGTCGGCAGGGTGCCGGAGCGGAGGCCGCGCTCCTGCCCGCCGCCGTCGAACAGCGGGATGAGGCGCACCCGCGGCCGGCGCCGCACAAAAAGCGCGCCGACGCCTTTCGGCCCGTAGAGCTTGTGGCCCGACATCGACATCAGATCGATCTTCATCGCCTCGACGTCGAGCGGGATTTTCCCCAGCGCCTGCGCCGCGTCGGTGTGCAGCAGCACGCCGCGCTCGCGGCAGATCGCGCCGATCTCCGCCAGCGGCTGGATGACGCCGATCTCGTTGTGCGCCGCCATGACCGAGACCAGCAGCGTCCGCTCGGTGAGGGCGGATTTCAACCCGTCGAGATCGATGAGGCCGCTTTCCGGCACGCCGAGATAGGTGACCTGGAAGCCCTCGCGCTCCAAGGCGGCGCAGCTTTCGAGCACGCATTTGTGTTCGGTCGTCAAGCTGACGATGTGATCCTTCGGCGCGGTTCCGGTTGGATGCTCGCGAGCGAAATGCACCGCGCCCTTGATCGCCAGATTGTTCGCCTCGGTCGCGCCCGAGGTGAAGACGATCTCGCGCGGGTCGGCGTGGATAAGGCTGGCGATCTCACCGCGCGCGGCATCGATCGCCGCCATCGCGCGGTGGCCGTAGACGTGGCTCTCGCTGTGCGGGTTGCCGTAGTCGATGGTGAAATACGGCATCATCGCCTTGAGCACGCGCGGGTCGACCGGGGTCGAGGCCTGGTTGTCGAGGTAGATCGGCAGCGCGTTGGCGCGATCCTGGGGGGATAAGTCGTTCATGCGGCGCGCCTCCGGGTACGGCGATGGAGCGCCGTCCAGGCATCGATGAAATGCGCGATTTCGGCTTCGGTCGTCGACCAGCCGAGGCTGACCCGGATCGTCGCGCCGGCGATCTCCGGCGCGATCCCCATCGCCGCCAGCACGTGGCTCGGGCCGACCTTGCCGGACGAGCAGGCGGCGCCGGCGCTGACCATGACCCCGTCGAGGTCGAAGGCGATGATCTGGGTCTCGGCCGGCACGCCGGGCATCGCGATGGCGGAAGTGTTGGGCAGGCGCGGTGCCTCCGCGCCGACGACGACGGCCTCGGTCAGCGCCGCTTCGAGCCGTTCGCGCAATTCGCGCACCCGGTCGTATTCGGCCGGGTCGCAGGCGGCAGCCGCGGTGGCGAAGCCGGCGATGCCGGCGAGGTTCTCGGTGCCGGCGCGGCGGTTGCGTTCCTGGCCGCCGCCGCGCTGAAGCGGCGTCAGCTCCGGCCCCGCCGATACAACGGCGCCGATCCCCGCCGGCCCGCCGAGCTTGTGGGCTGACAGGGTGAGGAGATCGGCGCCGATCTCGGCCAGGACGAGCGGAACCTTGCCCGCCGCCTGCACCGCGTCGCAGTGAAAGAGCGCGCCGTGCGCGTGGGCGATCCCGGCGATCTCGCGCACCGGTTGGATCGCGCCGGTCTCGTTGTTGGCGAGCATCACCGAGACCAGCGCCGGCCGCGGATCGGCGTCGAGCCGCGCGGCGAGCGCGGCAAGATCGACGATGCCGTCGCCATCGACCGGGATGCGCTCGGCGTCCGGCGCCGCCTGCAGCACCGAGGAATGCTCCACCGCCGACACCAGCACCCGCTCCCGCCCGCTGCCGATGAGCGCCAGGTGATTGGCTTCGGTGCCGCCGCTGGTGAAGGTGACGCCGCCGGCGGGCGCGCCAACCAGCGCGGCGACCGCCTCGCGGCTCTCCTCGACCAGCCGGCGCGCCGCGCGGCCGCGGCCGTGCACCGAGGACGGGTTGCCGCCCAGCGCCAGCGCGCGCTCGATCGCCGCCGCGGCCTGGGGGCGCAGCGGTGCGGTCGCGTTCCAGTCGAGATAGGTTTCGCCGGTTGTCACAGTTTCACGGTTTCACAGTTTCTGTGGATTTGGTCACAGTTTCACAAGCCACCTATCGTCATGGCGCCGCGGCGGAAGCCGACCGGCAGATTTCGCGCTGGATGAGCCCGCTGGTGCCGAGGATGCGCTTGTCGCAGACATCGCCCAGCGACACCGAGCTCAGATAAAGATGGATCTGGTTGCTCAATTCTTCCCACAAATCGTGGGTCAGACATCGGCTGCGGTCGCCGCGGCAGCCGAGGGTCTCGCCGGGGCGGCAGCGGATCGCGTGGATCGGCTCGTCGACCGCGCGGATGATGTCGGCGATGCGGGTGGCGTCGCGGTGATGGGCGAGGAGATATCCGCCGCCGGGGCCGCGCACGCTCTTGACCAGCCCGCCGCGCCGCAATTTGGCGAAAAGCTGCTCGAGATAGGACAGCGAGATCTCCTGCCGCTCGGCGATCTCGGTCAGCGATGCCGGAGTGCCGCCGCCGTGCTGGGCGAGGTCGACCATCGCCATCACCGCATAGCGGCCCTTGGTGCTGAGCCTCATGCAAAGGGCCTCATGCCAATGGGGCTCACGACAGCCGCTCGCTCTCGGCCTCGTCGGCGCCGATCGGGGGTGCGGGCGGCTTCGGCGCGGACTTGTCGCCTTCGAGCTCGTTGACCCGCGCGCGCAGGCTCGCCACCTCGTCGAGCAGGCCCGACAGCGCCCGCGCCACCGGGTCGGGCAGGTCGTCGCCGCTGACGCCGTAGGGGGCGAAAGCCGGGCGCGCCTCGCCGGGCGGCCGCCGCATGAGCTGGCGGGCCGGATTGCCGACCATGATCGCGCCCTCCGGCACTTCCTTGAGCACCACCGCGGCGGCGCCGATGGTGGCGCCGTCGCCGACCTTGAACGGGCCCAGCACCTGCGCGTTCGAGCTGATGATGACGTGGTCGCCGATCGTCGGGTGCCGCTTGTGGCCGGCCTGGTCGGCGCTCGGCCGCGTGCCGCCGAGCGTCACGCCCTGATAGATTGTGCAGTCGTCGCCGATCTCGCTGGTCTCGCCGATCACCACGCCGACGCCGTGATCGATGAACAGGCGCTTGCCGATCTTGGCGCCGGGATGGATGTCGATCGCGGTCAGCACCCGGCCGATATACGCGACAAAGCGGCCAAGGAAATAGCAGCGGTGGCGCCACAGCCAATTCGCCATTCGGTGAAACAGCAAGACCTGGAACCCGGGATAGCAGAACACCACTTCAACATTGGAGCGGGCCGCGGGGTCGCGCACCCGCGTGGCCTCGATCTCGTCGCGTAAGTTCTTGAAGAGCATCGCGTTCACTGTGCTATCGTTGCCGCCGCCGGACGCTGGGGTTTGTGTCCGGCGCGCCGCGGCCCAAGAAAAGAGCATATAATTGACCGACTCCCCCGATCAAGAATGCCGGGAAAGATTGCGCGGAAATCCGCTGGATTCGGGGCGGATCAAACCCGAGTCTATTCGTCGGAATTTCGATGCCTGACGTCATCATCAACGGCCCGGAAGGGCGCATCGAAGGGCGCTATCACCACGTCCGCTCCGGGCCGGCGCCGATGGCGCTGGTGCTGCACCCGCACCCGCTGCACGGCGGGAACATGAACAACAAGATCGTCTACACGCTCTACCAGAACTTCGTGCGGCGCGGCTTCTCGACCCTGCGAATCAATTTCCGCGGGGTCGGGCGCAGCCAGGGCAGCTTCGACCGCGGCGAGGGCGAGCTGGCCGACGCGGCGGCGGCGCTCGACTGGCTGCAGACCTACAACCCCAACGCCGATTCGTGCTGGGTCGCCGGGTATTCGTTCGGCGCCTGGATCGGCATGCAGCTATTGATGCGGCGGCCGGAGATCGAGGCGTTCATCGCGGTGGCGCCGCCGGCGAGCCAATACGATTTCACCTTCCTCGCGCCGTGCCCCTCCTCGGGGCTGGTGATCCAGGGCGACCACGACACGCTGGTGCCGATCGAAAGCGTGCAGAAGCTGGTGCACAAGCTGGCGCACCAGCGTGACATCAAGATCGAGTTTCGCAAGATCCCCGGCGCCGACCATTTCTTCGCCGACCAGCTCGAGCTGATCGCCGGCCATGTCGACACCTATATCGGCGAGCATGCCAAGCTTTCGGGCGAGCCCGCGCCGGCGGCGCAGGGCAGGGGGCGCTAGCCTTTAGACCGCGCCGCCCAGGCGAGCCCGGCAATCCCGATCACGGTCAGCCCGCCGAACACCAGCACGAAGGTGTTGGTCGCGCCGATCAGCCGGTCGCCGACATCGCCGATCGCGTCGCCGACAAAGAGCAGCATCGGCGCCCACACCAGCGCCGAGGTGAAATTGGCGAACCAGAACCAGCCGCGCGGCATCCGCATCACCCCGGCGGCGAGCGGGATCACCGCGCGCACCGGACCGAAGAAGCGGCCGATGAAGACGCTCTTGCCGCCGTGCTTGGCGAAGAAGCGGATGCCGCTCGGCAGCAGCTCGGGGTGGCGCGAGAACGGCCACATCCGGGCAATGCCGTCGCCGAAGCGGCGGCCGATCCAATACGACACCGTATCGCCCAGCGTCGCCCCGGCGACCGCGCCGATCAGCACCGGGGTGTAGGGCAATGTCCCGCCGGCCATCAGCGTGCCGGCGGCGATCAAGAGCGTCGTGCCGGGAAAGAGCAGGCTAAGGAACGCAAACGACTCACCGAACGCGGTGACGAACATGATCGCCGCCGCCCAGTGCGCGTGGGTGGCGATAAACGTGAGCAGCGGCTGAACGATCTCGTCCATGCCGCGCCGTATAGGCTGGGCGCGTGACGCGGGCAAGCTTCGCTCGTTAATATGGCCGGTCAGGACGGAACGCGGGCGTCCCGCCCGCGGTCCCACGGAGACGGACCGATGGCTCTCGACCCCCGGCAGACCGCCGAACGCATCGTCGCGATCTTTCGCGCGCGCCGGCCGATCGACATCCTGCCGGACGAGCTGATCCCCGCCGATCTCGACGAGGCGTACCGGGTGCGCGCGGCCTTCGAGGCGCTGGAGGCGCCGCGGCGCGGCGCGGTCGCCGGCTACAAGATCGGGCTGACGACCCCGGTCATGCAGCGCCTCTGCGGCGTCGACGAGCCGTGCTACGGCGCGATGTTCGCCAGCGAAATCCGCCACAGCCCGGCCGAGATCAAGGTCGGCGACTATTGCCGCGTCGGCCTCGAGACCGAGATCGCGGTGCGGCTCGGCGCCGATCTGCCCGAGGGCGGCGGACGGGCGCGGGTCGAGGCGGCGGTGGAAAGCTGCATGGCCGCGATCGAGGTGCTCGAAGACCTCCGCCACGACTACAAGCGGCTCTCCGCCCGCTCGATGGTCGCCGGCAATGTGTGGAACGCCGGCTGCGTGCTGGGGCCGCCGGTCGCCGAGTGGCGGCAGCTCGATCTCGCCGCAGCGGCGTCGCGCCTGACGATCAACGGCAAGGAGATCGGCGGCGGCAAAGGCGCCGACGTGATGGGCAACCCTCTGAACGCGCTCTCCTGGCTCGCCGACAAGCTGGCCGCCGACGGCAGGCCCTTGAAGCGCGGGATGGTGGTGATGACCGGCAGCATGGTGCCGATCCAGTTCCCCGGTACCGGCGACCGCGCGGTCGTCGAGGTCGAGGGGCTCGGGCAGGCCGAAGTGGCGGCAATTTGAGCCGGTGCCCGATCTCTACACGCTGATCCGCCCGCTGCTGCGGGCGCTGCCGGCCGAGACCGCGCATGGTTTGACCTTGACCGCGCTTTCCTGGGGCCTCGGCGGGCTTGTCGCCGGGTGCTCCGGGCCCGATCCGGCGAGCCTCGCGCAGCGTCTGTGGGGCCGCGATTTCCCGAACCCGGTCGGCATCGCCGCAGGGTTCGACAAGGATGCGCGCGTGCCGGACGCCCTGCTGCGGCTCGGCTTCGGCTTTGCCGAGACCGGCACGGTGACCCCGCGGCCGCAGCCGGGCAACCCCAAGCCGCGCATCTTCCGGCTCTACGAGGACGCGGCGGCGATCAACCGCATGGGGTTCAACAGCCTGGGATTGGAGCCGACGCTGGCGCGGCTGAAGGCGCGCCGGCGGACCGATGTCGTCGGGGTCAATCTCGGCAAGAACCGCGACAGCGAGGACGCCGCCGCCGACTATCTCGACGGGGTGCGCCGGGTCGGGAGCCTCGCCGATTATTTTGTCGTCAACGTGTCGTCGCCCAACACGCCGGGGCTGCGCGATCTGCAGCGGCGTGAAATCCTCGACGATCTGCTGCGCCGTGTGGCCGCCGCCCGCGACGCGGCCGCGCCGGGCACGCCGCTCTTGGTCAAGATCGCGCCCGACCTCACCGCGGAGGAGCGCGCCGACATCGCCGCGATCGCGGCGCCCAGCGGGATCGACGGCATCGTCATCGCCAACACCACCGTGGCCCGCCCGTCGGGTCTCAAGAGCGCCGACGCCAACGAGCAAGGCGGGCTCAGCGGCAAGCCGCTTTTCGCGCCGTCGACGATGGTGCTCGCGGACATTTACCGGCTGACCGAAGGGAAACTTCCGCTCATCGGGGTCGGCGGCATCGCCGGCGCCGAGGATGCCTATGCCAAGATTCGCGCCGGCGCCTCGCTGGTGCAGCTCTATACCGCGCTGGTGTTCCAGGGCCCGGCGCTGATCGGCCGGATCAAGCGCGGCCTCGCGGAGTTGCTGCGTCGCGACGGGTTCGCCTCGATTGCCGAGGCGGTCGGCGCCGACCATGCCCCTCACCCTCCCGCCGCTGCCGCGACGGGTCCCTCGCTCTCCCCGAGAGGGTTGGGGTGAGGGGCCCCTGTGCTAGTGTCGGCGCATGACCCCCCGCGCGGTTTCCGGCCTCCGCGACCTCGCCGCCGATTACGACGGCTACATCCTCGATCTGTGGGGGGTCGTGCATGACGGGGTGAACCCTTATCCCGGCGTGCTCGACTGCATGGCGAGGCTCGTCGGCGCGGGAAAGCGCGTGGTGCTGCTGTCGAACGCGCCGCGCCGCGCCGACGACGTGGTGCGCCGCATCGCTGCGATCGGCGTGCCGGCGGGGCTCTATCACGAGGTCATGTCGTCGGGCGAGGAGGCCTGGCAGCACCTGAAGCGCCGCGACGACCCGTTCTATGCGGCGCTCGGCCGCAACTGCCTGCACATCTGCTCGGAGCGCGACCTCGAAATCCGCGAGGGGCTCGGGCTCAGCTATGTCGAAACCCCGGAGGCGGCCGATTTCATCCTCAATACCGGCCCCGCCGGGTGGGACGACACGATCGAGGATTACGCGCCGATCCTCGCCGCCTCGCGCGAGCGCGGGCTCAAGATGGTCTGCGCCAACCCCGATCTGACCGTCATGCACGGCCCCAAGCTGGCGCTCTGCGCCGGCGCTCTCGCCGAGCACTACGAGGAGATTGGCGGCACCGTGCGCTGGCACGGCAAGCCGCACCGCTCGGTCTACGAGAACTGCTTCGCGCTCATCGGCAGTGCCGACCCCGAGCGCATCCTGGCGATCGGCGACAGCCTGAGAACCGATATCGCCGGCGCCAACGGCGCGGGGATCGACAGCTTGCTGATCGCCGGGGGGCTCCACGCCAGGGAGTTCGCGCCGGGCGGGCGGCTCGATCTCGCCTGCATCGCCGCGGCCGCCGAGGCCGCCGGGGTGCGCCCGACCGCGGCGGCGGCGCGGTTCAACTGGTAAATGTAAATTGCTGGACGGCCGACGTATGTCCTTCGAGACGGCTGCTTCGCAGCCTCCTCAGGATGAGGATTATGTTAATGCCATCTGAGGTTTACCTCACCCAGAGGAACGGGCGCAGCCCGCGTCTCGAAGGACGCATTGTCACTCATGCAGCGACAATCAGTGGCTGGCGCGGTGCAAGATGGTGTCGCGCAAACCGGTGTCGTAGTCGCGCCCGGCGGCGAGCAGGGTGGCCGATTGCGGAAACTCGGTCTTGACCAGCCCCTTGCGCTCGAGCACCGCCCATACCGCGGGGTTGCGCAGGCCGGTGGCGTCGCGCGCCGCGACCACGGCGTCGCCCAGGTGGAAATGGTCGCCGTGCGGGTCGGGAAGGCTGCTCAGCAGGGTGCTGCCCTCGGTCTCGCCGGGCTTCGCGTCGGGGAGCGACGCCAGCGCCTGCAGCAGGGTCAGGGTCTTGAGCTGCAGCGGGTTGAGGTTGAGCGGGTTGCGTCTCATGGGCATCTGACTTGATTAGCCTGCCGTATGGGAGGATGCAATCGCGTCGTCTCGCCGCTGGCCGGTGAGCAGAAAGGCCGGGGATGCCGATCGTCGAGCGCATGTGGAAGTGGCATTTCGCCGCCTCGCCCGAGGCGTTGTGGCCGCTGCTCGCCGATACCGGCCGGCTCAACGAGGCGGTCGGCTTCACCCGCTACACGCTGACAGAGACGCCGCGCCCCGACGGCAGCGTCGAGCGCATCGGCACCACGCGGCGCTTCGGCACGACGCTGTCGTGGGAAGAGGGCGTGCCGGAATGGATATGGAACCGGCGCTACCGGCATACGCGCCGGTTTCGCAGCGCGATCGTTCGCGCCGTCACCGCCGAGATCGAGTTCTGGCCCGCGGCGGACGGCACCGATGTCCAATTCCGCCTGGCGATCGCGGCGATGTGGCCGGTCGCGCTGGCGCTGAGCTGCGGCGGGATGCGGGGCTACGGCAAGAAGATCGACCGGCTGTTCCGCGAGGCTGCCGGGTTTGCCGAAGCGGGCGTCGCCCAGGGGTTTTCCGTTCCCTCGGCGCCGGTGCCGGACGCGGTTCGGCGCCGGGTTTTAGCCCAGGCCCAGGCTTTGGCCGAGCGCGGCCACGATGTCGCTCCACGGCTTGCCGCTCATATCCTCGACGCGCCGGAGACCGAGCTCGAGCGGATGCAGCCGCGCGCGCTGGCGCGGCGCTGGCAGGCGGCGCCGCGCGCGGTCATCGAGACCTGCCTCGCCGCGGTGCGCGAGGGGATGCTGACCTTGCGCTGGGACCTCGTCTGCCCGCGCTGCCGCGGCGCCAAGGTCACCGCGACCAGCCTCGACGAGCTGCCGCGCGGGGCGCATTGCCCGTCCTGCAACATCGATTTCGAGGGCGATTTCGCGCGCAACGTCGAAGTGACGTTCGAGCCGGCGCCGTCGGTGCGCGCCATCGGCAGCGGCGGGTTCTGCCTGGCCAACCCGCTGGTCAGCGAGCACATCAAGTTCCAGTGGCGGGTGAAGCCCGGTCACGGCAGGGGCTTCCTTGGCGTCGCCCTGCCCGATGGCGAGTACCGCGCGCGCACGGTCGAACCGGGAGGCACCGCCGATTTCACCATCACGGACGGCAGCATCCCCAGCATCACCCTGACCCCGGGCGATCCGTTGATCGGCGAAGGCGGCAGCGGCTCGATCCATGTCGTGAACCTGGGCCCAGTCGAGCGCCATGCGGTGATCGAGGACCGGCGCTGGGCGCAGGACGCGCTGACCGCGCACGAGGCGACGACGATGCAGGCGTTCCGCGACCTCTTCGCCGACGCGGTGCTGCGCCCGGGCGACCAGGTGGCGATCGGCCGCATCGCCTTTCTGTTCACCGACATCAAGGGGTCGAGCGATCTCTACAACCGGGTCGGCGACGCCCGCGCCTACGGTTTCGTGCGCGAGCACTACGCGGTGCTGACGCGGGCGGTGCGCGAGCATGACGGCGCGGTGGTCAAAACCATCGGCGACGCGGTGATGGCGGCCTTCGCCAACCCGGCCGACGCGCTCGACGCGGCGCTGGCGATCCGCGCCGACATCGCCCGCTTCAATGGCGAGGTCGAAGCCGGCGCCGGGGTCGCGATCGTCGTCAAGCTCGGCCTCCATGCCGGGCCATGCATCGCGGTGACCCTCAACGACCGGCTCGATTATTTCGGCCGCGCGGTCAACCTCGCGGCGCGGCTGCAGGGCGAGAGCCGCGGCGTCGACATCGTGCTGTCCGAGGCGATGGCCGAGGAATTGTCTGCCTCGCCCGGGGTCGCCGAGCGTCTCGCGGCGCTGGCGCCGATCGCCGAGACGGCGCGGGTCAAGGGCTTCGCCGAGCCGATCGCCTTGCGCCGCATCCCCGCCGCGGGGTGATTGATCATCCGCGATAGGCCACCAGGATCGCGCCGCTGCCGATTGCCGCGACCCCGAGCCAGTTGATCCCTGACAACCGCTCGCCGAGGAAGGCGACGCCGAAAACCGCGACCATCACCACGCTGAGCTTGTCGATCGGCGCGACGCGGGCGGCATCGCCGAGCTGAAGGGCGCGAAAATAGCACAGCCACGAGGCCCCCGTGCCGAGACCCGAGAGCATCAGAAAGAGATACGTCCGACCCGCGATCGAGGGCGGCGGCCGCCATTGGCCGGTGGCGAGAAGGATGCCCGCCAGCACGACGACAACCACAACCGTGCGGATGAACGTGGCGAGGTCGGAGTTGACGTTTTCGACGCCGATCTTCGCGAAGATCGCGGTCAGGGCGGCGAACACGGCGGACAATACCGCCCAAACTTGCCATGAAAGCATCGCCGATTTCATGCGTTCCTCCTAGCGCCGCCGTACCGGCTCGAGCCCGCGGCGGCCACTCGCCCCGATCATCGCGGCGCGGTGCCGCCTTGTCGATTGGCCAGGTTCGTGCGAGGCATCGACGGTCATCGCGCTCTGGAGGAGATGAGCCATGCTGCAAGGCAAAACCGCGATCGTCACCGGCTCGACCAGCGGGATCGGGCTCGGCATCGCCACCGCGCTCGCGGCCGAGGGGTGCGATGTGATGCTGAACGGGTTCGGCGACGCGGCGGCGATCGAGGCGCTGCGCAAGGGCCTCGCCGAAAAGCACCGGGTGCGCGTCGCCTATTCCCCGGCCGACATGGCGAAGCCGGCGGAAATCCGCGAACTGGTGAAGGCGGCGGCCGATCAGCTGGGCGGGGTCGACATCCTGGTCAACAACGCCGGCATCCAGCATGTCGCCAAAGTGGTGGACTTCCCCGAGGAGCGCTGGGACGCGGTGATCGCGATCAACCTCTCGGCCGCGTTCCATGCTGCGAAGGCGGCGCTGCCGTACATGATGGCGAAGGGCTGGGGGCGGATCATCAACATCGCCTCGGCGCACGGCCTCGTCGCCAGCGGCGAGAAGGCGGCCTATGTCACCGCCAAGCACGGCCTCGTCGGGCTGACCAAGGTCATCGCCATCGAGGCGGCCAACGAGGGCGTCACCTGCAACGCGATCTGCCCCGGCTGGGTGCTGACCGCGCTGGTGCAGAAGCAGATCGAGGCGCGCGCCGCAGCGCAGCGCATCCCCGTGAGCCAAGCCCATGACGATTTGCTGCGCGAGAAGCAGCCGATGCTGCAATACACGACGCCGGAGAAGATCGCCGCGCTCGCCGTGTTCCTGTGCGGCGAGGCGGCCTCGACGATGACCGGCGCGGCGCTGTCGATCGACGGCGGCTGGGTGGCGCAGTAGCCAGCGGCGAAGGAAGCCGCGATTATTCACCACGGAGGCACAGAGGGCACGGAGATGCCGTGCTGCTGAAACCTCTGTGTCCTCGGTGTTTTTGCGGTGAAATTTTTTGGTGCTGCTCGGCGACAGGAAATTATCTTGAGATCGCCTCCAGCCGCAGGCCGGTCGTGCGCGGGCCCAGGATGGCGATGACGAGGAAGACGATGACCATCGCGCTGGCGATGAAGGTGAAAACGCCGAGCGTTCCGTAGTTCCGCAGGAAAAAGGCGATGATGAAGCCGACAAAGATCGTGCTCATCCGGCTCCACGAATAGGTGAAGCCGACCGCCCGGGCGCGGACCCGGGTCGGATAGAGCTCGGACTGGTAGGCATGGAAGGAATAGGCCATCACGGTGTTCGAGAACGCGATCGCCACGCCGACCGCCATGATGCCGATAGCGGTTGTCTGCTGCGAGAAGATCAGGCCGAAGATCGCGATCGCCAGCGCCGAGAAGGCGAGCTGCCATTTGCGCTCGCAGCGATCGGCGAACTGTGTCGCGCACAAGGCGCCGAGCGGGTTGGCGGCGGCGATGACGATGGTGTAGGCGAGCGACTTGGTGACGGTGATGCCCTGCGCCAGCAGCAGGGTCGGGACCCAGCTGGTGAACCCGTAATAGCCGACCACCTGCAATATCTGGAAGACGATCAGCATCAGCGTGCGCTGGAGATAGGGCGGGTGGAAGATCTCGCGGTATGATCCCTTGCTCCGCTCGATCTCGTCGTCGAGCGTGTCCGGCGGCGGCAGGGCGCGACCGGATTGCGTCTCGACCCGCGTCTCGATCATCCGGGTGACGCGTTCGGCCTCTTCGGCGCGGCCGTGCTGGGCCAGCCACCGCGGCGATTCGGGAAGGGCGAGGCGCAGGAACCAGGCAACGATCGCGCCGCTCGCGCCGATGATCGCAACCCAGCGCCAGCCGTCGAGGCCGAAGACGGTCGTCGGCACCAGCGCCCAGGCGAGAAACGCCGTGATCGGATAGGCCGAGGTGCCGATCAGCGAGGTGAAGGCAAAGGCCGTGCCGCGCCGCTCCCGCGGCACGAGCTCGGACAGGTAGGTGTCGATGGTGACGAACTCGACGCCGATGCCGATGCCGGCGACGAAGCGCCAGATCACCAGCCCGACATCGCTCGTCTGCAGCGCCATGACCAGGGTGGCGATGCAGTACCAGACCAGCGCGAAGGTGAAGATCGTGCGCCGCCCGAAATGGTCGGACAGCGGGGCCAGCCATTGGGTGCCGATAAACATGCCGACGAACGTCGCGGCGATCAGGCTGGCATAGCCGTGGATGTCGAAGAACCCCGCGGTCGTCGGCACCATCAGCCCGGCCTTGTAGAGGCCGGGGGCGATAAAGGAAATCAGCCCATTGTCGAAGACATCGAAAAACGCGCCGAGCGCCAGCAGCACGACGAGGCGGCGGACATAGGGCGACGGCGGCAGCCGGTCCATCCGCGCCGCGATCGTCGCGACGGGTTGGACCCCTGAATCGGCAGCAATGTCGGTCACTGCGTCTCCTCCCGAATTTTTCCGATTGTTCTGTCTTATCGGTCGGCGACGCAAGCGGGCATCACGCGGTATCGCACTTCATCGTCATCCCGGAAGTTAGGCGAGCCCCGGCAACGCCGGGGTGTGAGCCTTACTGTCCGGGATCCCTGAACACGGGCCATCGACCAGTTTGGCACCGTCGGTGTTCATGGGTTCCGGGTTCGCGACTGCGTCGCGTCCCGGAATGACGCGAAATTTTATGCCGTATCGACCAGCACCAGCTCGGAATCCTCGCTCGCGGTGAAGTGGAGCACGCTCTCGTCGGCGATGGCGACGCCGTCGCCCGCGGCAGCGGCGACGCCGTTGACCGCGATCTTGCCGGCGGCGGCCACGATATAGGCGTGGCGCCCGGCGGCGAGCCGGTATTCGGCCTGCTGCCTGGCCTTCAAGGTCGCGTCCAGGACCCGCGCCGACGCGCGGATCGGCAATGCGTCCTCGTCGCCGGCGATGCCGCTGGCGAGGGTGACGAAATGCCCGGCCCGGTCGCCTTTGGGAAAGGGCCTGGCATCCCAAAACGGCTTGCCGCCGCGTTCGTCGGGGATGATCCAGATCTGGAACAGCCGGGTCGGGCCCGGCTCGCGATTGTACTCGGCGTGGCGGATGCCGGTGCCGGCGCTCATCACCTGGACGTCGCCCGCCTCGGTGCGGCCCTTGTTGCCGAGGCTGTCCTGATGGGTGATCGCGCCCTCGCGGACATAGGTGACGATCTCCATGTCCTGGTGCGGATGCGGGTCGAACCCGGTGCCGGGGGCGATCCAATCGTCGTTCCACACCCGCAGCTTGCCCCAATGGACCCGATCGGGGTCCTGGTAGCCGGCAAAGGAGAAATGGTGGCGGGTGTCGAGCCAGCCGTGATTGGCGCCGCCGAGATCCTTGTAAGGTCGCAACTCGATCATCGGTTCGATTCCATCGGTTGAGTGGGTTTGCCGATAGATAGGGTCGGGGGCGGGTGGGCACTACCGCCGCGAATGGCAAGGCTGCCATTTCGCCGGTTGATACCGGCCGCGGAAGCGGGCAAAGGATCGTGCGATCAAGTCTGAGGCAAATCCGGCCCCGGTCAACGGGGCCGATTTTTGTCGCCGCGGAAGGAAGCGCCATGCAGAGCCGCCGATGATCGGCGCGCTGAAGAGGTCGGCGTTGCTGGCGCCGTTTCAGGTGCGCAGCTTCCGCTTTCAATTCCCGGCGGACCTGCTGACGTCCTGGGGCACCGAGATGGAGAATTTGGTGCTCGGCTGGTACATCCTGGTCGAGACCGGATCTGTGCTGCTGCTGAGCCTGTTCTGGGCGCTGCAATATCTCGGGACCCTGCTCGCGCCGCTGATGGGGATGGCCGGCGACCGGCTCGGCCATCGCGCCATCCTCTGCGCGATGCGGGTGGTCTACGCCGTCCTGGCGGTGGTCTTGATGACGCTCGCCTTCACCGGGCTGCTGCGCCCGCTGCACGTCTTCGTCATCGCCACCCTGTCGGGGCTGGTGCGCCCGTCCGACCAGACGATGCGCAACGCGCTGATCGCCGAGACCCTGCCGCCGGACCGGCTGATGGCGACGATGGGGGTATCGCGGACCACCCAGGATTCGGCGCGCATCGCCGGCTCGCTCGCCGGGGCGGGGCTGTTCGCGCTGTTCGGCATGGGCTGGGTCTATCTGGCGATCAGCGTGTTCTACGCGGCCGGGGTGCTGCTGACGCTCGGGGTCGGCGGCCGCCGCTACCGGACCGCCGTCGCCGGCCCGCCCGTGTGGCGCGACCTCGTCGAGGGGCTCGCCTATGTCTGGGACACGCCGGTGTCGCTGGCCTCGATCTGGCTGGCGCTGCTCGTCAACCTGACCGCGTTTCCATTGACCAGCGGGCTGCTGCCCTATGTCGCCCGCGACATCTATCACATCGACCAGACCGGGCTCGGCACCCTGGTGGCGAGCTTTGCCCTGGGCTCGTTCGCCGGCTCGATCCTGGTCAGCCTGACCGGCCGGCTGCTGCGCCCGGCGCGGATGATGCTCGTCTTCGCGGTCGCCTGGTACGCGCTGCTGCTGGTGTTCGCGCAGATGCCGGGCCCGGAGGGCGGACGGGTCGCGCTGGTGCTGGCCGGGGTGGCGCAGGCCTTGAGCCTGGTGCCGATGTCGGTGCTGCTGCTGCACAGCGCCGGAGAGCGGTTTCGCGGCCGGGTGATGGGGGTGCGGACGCTGGCCATCTACGGCGTGCCGCCGGGGCTGCTGGCAGCGGGGCTGCTGATCGACCGGATCGGCTTTGCCGCGACCGTCTGGGTCTATTGCCTCGTCGGCGTCGCCCTGACGGCGCTTATCGCGCTGCGCTGGCGCGCCGATTTATGGCCGCTTTCCGCCCCCGCCAACGCGCGCTAGGCGGTCGCTTGGCGGTTACGAGTTGATTTTCCCCGCGGGAACCTGTTTCGCTGCGCGTGCGTTGGCGCAAGACGCTATTGTCGCAGCGCGATACGCCCAGCAAGAGGCGCGCCGGATGAGAGTTGCCGTATCGCTTTACCTGATCATCGGGATCGTCCTGTTGGCGATCGGGTTTGTCGCCACCGGCCCGTGCCCGGACAAGAACGACGATGTCGTCAACGATGTCGTCTTCGTGCTGACCTGGCCGGTCGGGGTTTACGGCTACGTCATCGCCGGGCCGATGACGCCGATGGGCTGGCTGCACAAGCAGGCCTGCGAGGGCGGGCTCGGCTCGCACCACGACAGCGATCTGCCCAAGCCGCAGCAGCAATAGAGCCAGGGCGCCGTTCGATCGGGTTGCATCGCTTTCGTCATTCCCGCGAAGGCGGGAATCCAGAGACTACCGCTCCGTCGCCCGCCCTAGACCCCCGCTTTCGCGGGGGTGACGATGATTAAGGCGATCGCGCCTAAACGATCGTGCCCTAGCTCAAGCCGAATTCCGGCCCGGCGCCGTGCCGCAGCCGCTCGCCGATCTCGCGGCCGAGCGCTTCCGGGTCGGTCGCGGGCCCGGTGCCCTCGGCGCGCCGCTCGGCGGCGCCGTCGGCGGAGAGCAGCATGGCGCGCAGGTGCAATTGCCCACCGATATGCTCGGCGAGACCGGCGATCGGCGTGCGGCAGGAGCCGTCGAGCGCCGCGAGCATGGCCCGCTCGGCAAAGACGCAGGCGGCGCTCGCCGCATGGTGCAGCGGCGCGAGCCCGTCGCGCAGCTCCGAGTCGCCAGCGCGGGTCTCGATCGCCAGCGCGCCCTGGGCGACCGCCGGCAGCATGATGTCGGGCGCGATAATCTCGCTGACCGCATCGGCCCTGCCGAGCCGCTGCAGCCCGCACAGCGCGACCACCAGCCCCGCGATCTCGCCGGCGGCGAGCTTGTTGAGCCTGGTGTCGACATTGCCGCGGATCGGCGCGATGTCGAAATCGCCGCGATAGCGCAGCAGCTGCGCCCGCCGCCGCAGCGAGGCGGTGCCGATCTTCGCGCCCTTGGCCAGCGCGGCGAGCCCGGCGCCATCGCGCGACACCAGGGCGTCGCGCGGATCGTCGCGCGGCAGCACGCAGGCGATGGCGAGGCCGGGCGGCAAGATCGTCTCCATGTCCTTCAGCGAATGCACCGCGAGGTCGATGCGGCGATCCTGAAGCGCCTCCTCGATCTCCTTGGTGAACAGCCCCTTGCCGCCGATCTCGGCGAGGAGCCGGTTCTGCACCCGATCGCCGGTGGTGCGGATCACCACGATGTCGATCAGGCCGGGCGCGGCGAGGCCGGGATGCGCGGCGGCGAGCCGGTCGCGCACCAGGTTGGCCTGGTGCAGCGCCATCGCGCTGCCGCGGGTGCCGATGCGCAGAGGCCGCACGCTCGATCCTTAAGCCGGGGGCGGCGTTGTAGCAGGCGGCGCCGCGACGGTCATGGGTTTACCGGCGTCGGCAGCAGCGGCAGCCGGTGGGTGAGGGCCAGCCAGCAGAAGGTGAAGGCAAGCGAGATCACGGCGATCGGCACGCCGGCCTTGGCATGGTCGACAAAGCCCAGCCGCGCGCCCACCCGCTCGGCGCGCTCGGCGATCAGCACGTTGGTGAGGCTGCCCGACAGGAAGAGGTTGCCGGCCAGGGTCGACAGCAAGGCCAGCGAATAGAGCACGCCGGGCGGCGGGGTCGGCCACACCTGCAGCAGCAGCATCGCCGCCGGCAGGCTGCCGATCGCGTTGCTGGTCGCGACGCTGAACACGGTGAGCGGGATGAGGCCGTTCGGCAGCATGTTGTGGTCGCTGAGAACGGTCAGCAGCCGGCCGGAGATCCCGGCCTGGTTGAGGGCCCCGGTCACGGCGAAGAGGCAGGCGACCAGCAGCAGCAGCGGCCAGTCGACCGCGGCGATCATCGTGCGGCTGGTGATCTTGCGGTTGGCGAGGAGCAACGCGGCGATCGCCAGCGCGCCGAGCTCCCGCGGCAGCGGGGTCAGGAACAACCCCAGCAGGGCCGCCAGCGCCACCGCGCCCTTGATCGTCTGGTTGCGGTCGAACGGGTGCGAGGTGACGGCGGACATGTCGGCCGGATCGGGTCCGGTTCCGGTAAAGATCCGGCGCCGCCATTGCAGCCAGACGACGAGGAAGACGGTGACGAGGCTGAACAGCGCCGGCACCGCGCAGACATCCATGAACCGCCAGAAATTGAGCCGGCCGATCTCGCCGACCAGGATGTTTTGCGGGTTGCCGATCAGGGTCATCGCCGAGCCGGCATTGGTCGAGGCGGCAAGCGCGATGGCGAAGGGGCGAGGGTCGCAGCCGCGCGCCCGGGCGCCGACGATCAGCAGCGGCGCGATGGTGATGATCAGGATGTCGTTGGCGAGCACCGCCGCGAGCCCGCCGCCGATCGCGACGGTGAGGGCGAGCAGGGCGGTGGTGCCGTGCTGCGTGCTGGTCAGCATCCGGGCGCAGAGATCGATGAACCCGGATTCGGCGAATTGCGCCGAGATGATCATCATCGCGAACAGCAGCGCCAGGGTCGGCAGGTCGATATTGGTGCCGAAATCGTCGAGGTTCATCTGCCCGGTGAGGAGCAGCGCGATGACCGCGAGCAGCGCGATCCCGGTGCGGTCGACCTGCAGCCAGGCGATGCGGCCGGCCGCCATGCCGATATAGGTCAGAATCAGGACGAGTAGAACGATCGCGGCGTGCATCGTGCGCCCGGCGGCAAACTGCTTTTCCCATCATGACCGAGGCTCCGGCGAAAACGCCAGAACTGGTTTGATTCGCAACGGTTTTTGTCAGCTGCGTGTCAGCCCGGCCACGGTCCGGTTCGCGGCGAGGTTGGCGCTTCGTGCTGCGCCGGGCGAGTCCATTTGCTATATGATGGAGCGATGCCCGACCTCGCCGTCGATCAGCCCCTTCCGCCATCGGCGGAAGCCGGCCCCGCACCCTACTTCGCCGCGCTCAACGAGGCGCAGGCGAGGGCGGTGGCGGCGGTCGACGGCCCGGTGCTGGTGCTGGCCGGGGCGGGCACCGGCAAGACAAGGGTGCTGACGACACGGCTCGCGCACATCCTCGCGACCCGCCGCGCGTTTCCGGGCGAGATGCTGGCGGTCACCTTCACCAACAAGGCAGCGCGCGAGATGCGCGAGCGGCTGGAGGCGATGATCGGCCATGCCTCGGAAGGGGTGTGGCTCGGCACGTTCCACGCGTTGGCCGCGCGCATCCTGCGGCGCCACGCCGAGGCGGTCGGGCTCAAATCGAGCTTCACCATCCTCGACACCGACGACCAGCTGCGCCTGGTCAAGCAGATCCTCGCCGCCGCCCGTATCGACGAGCGGCGCTGGCCGGCGCGGGTGCTGCACGCGGTGATCGAGCGCTGGAAGGATCGCGGCCTCACCCCCGACAAGGTGTCGGCGGCCGAGATCGGCGATTTCGCCGACGGCAAGGCGATCGAGCTCTACCGGCTCTACCAGGAGCGCCTGGCCACCGTGAACGCGGTCGATTTCGGCGATTTGCTGCTGCACAATTTGACCCTATTCCAGAACAACCCGGATGTTCTGGCGACCTATCAGCACCGCTTCCGCTATGTGCTGGTCGACGAGTACCAGGACACCAATGTCGCGCAATATCTGTGGCTGCGGCTCTTGGCGCAGCAGCACAAGAACATCTGCTGCGTCGGCGACGACGACCAGTCGATCTATTCGTGGCGCGGCGCGCAGATCGAAAACATCCTCAAATTCGAGAACGACTTTCCCGGCGCGCTGATCGTCCGGCTCGAGGAGAACTACCGCTCGACCCCGGAAATCCTTGCCGCCGCCGCCGGGGTCATCGATCACAATCGCGGCCGGCTCGGCAAGACGCTGTGGACCCGCTCGCAAGAAGGCGACAAGGTCACCGTGCGCGGGTTGTGGGACGCCGAACAGGAGGCGCGCTGGGCCGGCGACGAGATCGAGGCGCTGCAGCGCAAGGGCCATAAGCTCTCCGAGATCGCGATCCTGGTGCGCGCCGGCTATCAGACCCGCGAGTTCGAGGAGCGCTTTATCGCGCTGGCGCTGCCCTACCGCGTCGTCGGCGGCCCGCGCTTCTACGAGCGCCAGGAAATCCGCGACGCGATGGCCTATCTGCGGCTGATCAACCAGCCGGCGGACGACCTCGCCTTCGAGCGCATCGTCAACATGCCGCGGCGCGGCATCGGCACCGCGAGCCTGCAGCTGCTCCATGCCGCGGCGCGGGCGGAAGGGATGTCGCTGGTCGAGGCGACGCGGGCGCTCATCGCCGGCGATCCCCGGAACGGCCGCCTGGGCGGCCGGCCGTCCGGGGACTTGCCGAAGGCGGCGCGCAACGCGCTCGCCGGTTTTCTCACCATGCTCGACCGCTGGCGCGACGAGGCGGAGCGCGACAGTCATGTCGAGCTGGTCCAGCGCGTGCTCGACGAGTCGGGCTACACGGGGATGTGGCAGGCCGACCCGTCGCCCGACGCGCCCGGCCGGCTCGAAAATCTGAAGGAGCTGGTCGTCGCGATGGCCGAGTTCGAGAACCTCACGGGGTTTCTCGAGCATGTCAGCCTGGTGATGGACAACGCCCGCGACACCGCCGGCGACATGGTCAACCTGATGACCCTGCACAGCGCCAAGGGCCTCGAATTCGACACCGTGTTCCTGCCAGGCTGGGAAGAAGGGGTGTTTCCCTCGCAGCGCTCGATCGAGGAAGCCGGGCTGCCCGGGCTCGAGGAGGAGCGACGGCTCGCCTATGTCGGGCTGACCCGGGCGCGGCACCGGGCGCTGGTGTCGTTCGCCGCCAACCGGCGCATTCACGGCCAGTGGCAATCGTCGGCGCGCTCGCGCTTTGTCGACGAATTGCCCAAGGACCAGATCGAGGTCGAGACCGAGTTGGGCCTCGGCCCCGGCGCCGGCTGGGCCGCGACCCCGGCGGCCAACGCGGCCTGGGGCACGACCTGGGGCGAGGGCTACCAAAAGAGCCTGCCGCGCCCGCCGCTGGTGATCGAGCAGTCGCGGCCGCCGGCGCGCGGGCTCGAAATCCGCAAAATCGGCGGCTTTTCGGTCGGCGACCGGGTATTCCACCAGAAATTCGGCTACGGGATCGTCCGGGCGGTCGAGGACAACAAGCTCGAAATCAATTTCGAGCACGCCGGCGACAAGAAGGTGATGGACGCCTTTGTCGAGCGCGCGTGACGCGCTCCAAAACAGGGGATTCTTCCAGGGGTTACGGGTATCCCGTATATGCAGGACGCGAATTTTGAGTGGGACGACGATAAAGCCGCCCAAAACTGGCGCGATCACGGCGTCACGTTCGATATGGCCCGCGCGGCGTTCAACGATGCGTTTGCACTTGAATGGCTCGATGTCGAGCAAGACGCGGGCGAAGAGCGTTATGCCATGATCGCCACGGCCGAAAGCCGACTTCTCTTCGTCGCCTACACCATGCGCGGTGCGCGGATGCGCATAATCTCGGCTCGCAAAGCCGAACCTTATGAACGACGGAAATACCACGATGAAAACCGACAAGCATGACTGGAGCCGCTTCGACGCGCTGACCGACGCGGAAGTTCATGCGGCGGCGCTGAAAGATCCCGCCGCGCAGCCGCTCACTGAAGCCGCTCTGGCCCGGATGAAGCCGGTCGCCCGCGCACGGACCCTGCGCCGGGTGCTCGGCCTCACTCAGGAGGAATTTGCCGCCCGCTACCACATCCCGATCGGCACGCTGCGCGATTGGGAGCAGGGCCGCGCGCAACCCGACCAGCCGGCTCGAGCCTATCTGACGGTGATCGCACGTGACCCCGAGGGCGTGCGTCGCGCCTTGGAGGGCAAGCCGGGCTGAACGAATGGCGCTGTGGCGCATCTCGGCGCGGGTCGAGGGCACCGACCTAGCCTCCGCGGTTGCCGACATCTTCGACGCGCTGACCGGCGGCGTCTCGGCGTTCGAGGTGCGGGAGGAAGGCGCCGAGGCGGCCGAATGGCTGGTCGAGGCCTATGCGCCGGCGGCGCTGATCGACGTCGCGCTCGGCGTCCGCCTCGATCTCGCCGCCGCTGCCGCCGGCGGCAAGATCGTCGAGCTCATCTCCGACCTGGTTGCCGAGCGCGACTGGCTCGCCGAGAACCGCCGTGCCTTTCCGCCGCAGCGCATCGGCCGGTTTTTCGTCCACGGCTCGCATTGGCGCGAGGCGCCGCCGGCCGGGGCGATCGCGATCGAGATCGACGCGGCGAGCGCCTTCGGCACCGGCGAGCACCAATCGACGCGCGGCTGCCTGCTGGCGTTCGAGTGCCTTGCCCGCCGCCGCCGCTTCCGCCGCCCGCGCGACATCGGCACCGGCAGCGGCATCCTCGCGATCGCCGCGACGAAGACCCTGCGCCGCGAGGTGCGGGCGAGCGACACCGACCGGGTGGCGGTCGCCGTCGCGCGTCATCATGCGCGCCGCAACGGGGTCGCCCGGCTGGTGCGCGTCGACTGCGCCGCCGGCGCGGCGGGGGGCGGCGGTTACGATCTGGTCTTCGCCAATATCCTCGCGCGCCCGCTGATGCTGATGGCGCGCGACCTGGGGCGCGCCGTCGCGCCGGGCGGTTACGCGGTGCTATCCGGTCTGTTGCGGCGGCAGGAGGCGGGCGTGCTTGCCGCCTACCGGGCGCAAGGGCTGGTCCTCGATTTCCGGATTGTCGCCGAGGGCTGGTCGACCTTGGTCCTGCGCAAATGAAACGGCCCGCTCCGGAGGGAGCGGGCCGCGATCCGTGTTCTTGTCAGCGAGGTTAGAACGACGGAAACAGGGGAAACCACTTATGGCCGCCGGCGAGCCGCGCGTGCTGCGGCTGGAAGCCCGGGAAATCGCTATCCCGCTCCTCGCGGGAGGTTGCGTGAAAGCCCTCGACGATCCCGGGGATCTGAGAGCGGTGAATGCCGATATCGGCCAGCGACCGGTCGTCGAGCGCCGAGAGTTCGGCAAAGGCCTGCTGCCGGCGGCGCCAGTCGGACAGCGCATTCTTGGCAGCGGCGAGAAGATTGACGATGAACATGACCACACCTCCTACCTAACATGGTGCAGTGCAATAAATGGCTATTTTTGACATCCTTATCAGTCATCTCAATGCAGATCAGCCATGCGTATGTCAGTATCGCTGACTGATTATCGGGTCGGCCTTCTGCATTGCGGCGCAGGCGTTGTCGTGACGCACATTGCGGCGAAAATGCGCTAGATTGGTGCCGGCGATTGACGGGAGCAGGCGATGAGTGAGGCGAGGCCGGACCGGGCCCGGCTGGCGCAGCTGCTGAAGGCGGCGGGCTGGCCGCTCGATGCCGGCGGGGTCGAGGCGCTGATCGCCGGCGTGCTGGCGGCGCCGGCCGAGATCGGCGCGAGCTGGCACATGCTGGTCGCCGACCCGACCCCGCCCGAGCTCGCGGGTTTGCTTGAGGCGCTGAAGGCCGAGCTCGCCACCGGCCAGAGCGACGGCGTGAGCCCCGAGGATTTCCTCCGCATGCCGCGCGCCGAGCGGCTGATGCTGCTGCGCGAGAAGCTCGCCGCCGACGGGCTGGCCGGGTTCATCGTCCCGCGCGCCGACGAGCACCAGGGCGAATACGTGCCGCTGTGCGGTCAACGTCTCGCCTGGCTCACCGGCTTTACCGGCTCGGCCGGCATGGCGGTGGTGCTGACCGACCGGGCGGCGATCTTTGTCGATGGCCGCTACACGCTGCAGGCGGGCGCGCAGGTTGACGCCAAGGCTTTCGAGATCCGCCACCTGATCGACGAGCCGCCGGCGGCCTGGCTTGGAAGCGCCGCTTCCAAGGGCGATGTCATCGGCTACGACCCGTGGCTGCATACGCCGCAGGAGGTCGAGCGGCTGCGGGCCGGAGTCGAGCGCGCCGGCGCGACACTGCGCGCGGTCGACCGGAGCCCGCTCGACCAGGTCTGGGTCGGGCGGCCGGCGGCGCCGCTGGCGCCGGTCTTCGCCCAGCCCGACGCCTTCGCGGGGGAAGGCGCCGCCGACAAGCGCGCCCGCATCGGCAAGGCGCTCGGCGGCGAGGGCGCGGCGGCGGCGGTGCTGACCATGCCCGAATCGATCGCCTGGCTCCTCAACATCCGCGGCGGCGACGTGCCGCACACCCCGCTGCCGCTGTCGTTCGCGATTGTGAAGGCCGATGGCGAGGTCACCCTCTTCATCGACCGCCGCAAGCTGGTGCCGGGCCTCGATCGCCATCTCGGCAATAGCGTGACGATCGAGGCGCCGGACCGGCTCGGCGCCGCGCTCGATGCGCTCGCCAAGCAGGGAAAGGTGCAGGTCGATCCGGCGACCGCGGCGTCGTGGGTGTTCGACCGGCTTGGCAAGGCCGGCGCGCAGATCCACCGCGCCGCCGACCCGTGCCTGTTGCCGAAAGCCTGCAAGAACAAGGTCGAGCTCGACGGCACGCGCGAGGCGCATCGCCGCGACGGCGCCGCGGTGACGCGGTTCCTCGCCTGGCTGGCGCGCGAGGCGCCCAAGGGCAAGCTCAAGGAGATCGCCGCCAGCGACCGGCTCGAAGCCATCCGCAAAGAAGGCCGGTACTTCCGTGACCTCTCGTTCCCGACGATCTCGGGCGCCGGGTCGAACGGCGCGATCGTGCATTATCGCGCCGGCCCCGACACCGAAAAGACGCTTGAGCCCGGCACGCTCTATCTGCTCGATTCCGGCGCGCAATACCTCGACGGCACCACCGACATCACCCGCACCGTCGCCATCGGCGAGCCGTCCGGCGAGATGCGCGAGAACTTCACCCGCGTGCTCAAGGGCCATATCGCGCTGGCGACCGCGCGGTTCCCCAAGGGCACGACCGGGTCGCAGCTCGACGGGTTCGCCAGGCGCGCGCTGTGGCAGGTCGGGCTCGATTACGACCACGGTACCGGGCACGGTGTCGGCAGCTATCTCGCGGTGCACGAAGGCCCGCAGCGCATCTCCAAGGCGCCCAACACCCAGCCGCTGCTGCCGGGGATGATCGTCTCCAACGAGCCCGGCTACTACAAGACCGGCGCCTACGGCATCCGCATCGAGAATTTGATCGTGGTGCAGCCCGACCAAGCGGGCGAGCGCGAGATGTTCTGCTTCGAGACCATCACCCTGGCGCCGATCGACCGCAACCTCGTCGCCCGCGAGCTGCTCGACCCCGGCGAGGCCGCCTGGCTCGACGCCTATCACGCGCGGGTGCGGGCGACGATCGGGCCCTTGGTCGATGCCGCGACGGGTGCGTGGCTGGAGCAGGCAACCGCGCCGATCGGATAGGGAGGAAGGCGATGCTCGAAACCCAATTGTTCCAGCCCGGCAACTACCGCTTCATCGGTCACGCCTTCCAATATTCGGGAGGAGTCGAAGCATTGAAGGGCTATGCGATCGAGCGGGCGCGCTTCGCCAAACCCCTAAAGCTGGCGGCTGGGTTCGCCGCGGCCGAGGCGCACCTCGCCCGGCTCGGCCGCCCGCCGACCGCGTTCTGCGCCTGCGAGCTGCGCTCGCCCGGGCAGTTCACCGACCAGGGCTTTATCGACTTCAACCGCCACTACGTGCAGCAGCTGGCGGCCTGGGGCATCTTCCACGACGACATCAATCCCGTCGCGCGTTCGAACGTCTGCCCCGAGATCGACCCGCCCGCCGAACCGAGCTTCTACGCGTTCAGCTACACGGTGCCGGGGCGGGGCGGGTTCGTCGTCGCCGGCAGCGGCGAGGCGGGCGGCGCCGACGGCCCCTACGGGCCGCGCATCGTCCGCCTCGGCGACACCTCGCCCGCCGGCATGCGCGACAAGGCGCGGTTCGTGCTGGGCGCGATGGAGGAGCGCATGGGCGCGCTCGGCAAAGGCTGGGCCGACGTCAGCGAAACCCAGCTCTACACGATCTTCGAGATCCACCCGCATTTCGCCGACGAGTACATCCGCCGCGGCGCCGCGCCGGGCGGGCTCACCTGGCACTATTGCCGCCCGCCGGTGCAGGGCCTCGATTACGAGGTCGATGTCCGCGGCGTGACGAAGGAACTGGTGATCTAGCCGTTATTCCGGCGCGCGGTCGAGGATCGCCTGCAGCGTCAGCGCGCCGGCGCTGCCACCCATCGGGTCGGGCGGCGCGACGCCTTCCTCGGCGAGGCGCTTCGCCTGCGCCTCTTCCCAGTTCCGCCCGCCGAAGAAGCGGGTCGGCCTGAGGCCCGGGCCGTCGATGCCGTCGAGGCAGCGCGCGTTGACGGTGATCTTGTGCGGCTGCGAGCGCGGTATGTAAAAGGCGTGCATCCCGCAATGCGCGCAGAAGGTGTGCTGCGCCATGCCGGTCTCGAACGTGTAGGCGGTGAGCGCGGTCTTGCCCTTCAAGAGTTGCACTGCGACAGCCGGTCGAGATCGATCGTGGCGCGGAACCGCACCCGGCCGCAATGGCAACCGCCTTCACGGGTTTCGAGCATCGGGGTCTCCCTTCCGTCCGGTCTACTACGCAGGCTAGATGTTTGATCCCAGGCTTTGATGGGGCACCATTTTCTCCGGCATGGAGGGATGCACTATGGGCCAGGTTCTTCACGGCAGCGCCACCACGACAGAGGCGATCCGTCGAGCGATACAACATAGTC
>Ga0182024_10000552_pt1 | contig 96854 bp, 76 predicted proteins | sample P32metaG_FD_120480 | JGI IMG/M metagenome (GOLD analysis project Ga0182024, IMG submission 120480) | Permafrost microbial communities from Stordalen Mire, Sweden - P3-2 metaG (Illumina Assembly) | ecosystem: Environmental > Terrestrial > Soil > Wetlands > Permafrost | place: Sweden: Stordalen... | reverse complement strand
GTCCGCTGTTCGCGCTGCCGGGTCCGTTGACCGGTCCTGACGTGACGACGGCGACCGATGATTTCGGCGGCGGGGGTGGAGGCGGTCGCGGGGGGGGCGCCAATCCGGCGGAGCAGCCTCGCGTGGTGCTGCGCTTCGCCAACGAAGCCGACCTGTTCGTGAGCGGAATGCTTTCGGGCGGCGGCGAGCTGGCGGGCAAGCCGGCGGTGATCGACGCGCCGCACGGCCAAGGCCACGTGCTGATGTTCGCCAACAATCCGATGTGGCGCAGCGAAACGCACGGCAGCTATTTCCTGCTGTTCAACGCGATGATGAACTTCGCGCATCTGGACGCGGGTCGTCCGGCGGGTCGGGGGAACGCTGCGACGGGGGCGGCTCAGTAGAGTAGGATCAACGGCCGCCAATGAACGCGGATAACAAGCGGTTTTTTTGTGGGAAGCGCTCCGATATAAGCATCGCATTTCGCTGAATCAGGGTTTGAGTATACTGTTTGTCGCCGATTTTCTTGGTCCCCTTCCCTACGTTGGTCCGTACTTGGCACAAATGGAACGTTATCATTTGGCGGCGACAAGGTAGGTGCAGGCACTTGACGCTAAGGAGGGCCATTGTGTAATCTGAATCACATGATTTGGGGCTCTTTGCTTCGGCGCGGCGGCCATTGTGACGTTCTCGCGCGTTGCCGTGTGCGACAGAGGACAGGAGAGATTGATGGCAGAGTATGGAGATTCCGGAGATTCTGGGTATGCGTTCATCCTTGTTCACCACCCAGGAAACAACCATTATTTGGACTTTTACGTCAATCGGCATACGCTGGCTCAAATGCAGCTGAGGCCGGGTTCACTCGTCCTCGCCCAAGGCTTCACTTCGCCCCATCCCACAGTAATCTCAATGCTCTCCAGCAAGGGGGCAGAGCGTGCCATCGGCAAAACTGCATTCATGGCTACCATCAGGTTTCCGAACCTGCCCTCGGTTCTCAAGAACTTCTTGACCTCTGCCCATAGCGCAGGAATCAGCTTCACTTCGATTAGAACGCATGGCGCCAGGGGTGACGCCATGGCGGACGTCCTCCTGGAGGGCCACCTCTTGAAAACCGGCCCCAGTTTTGAACCTGGCAAAGCCATCGCACTTGAGCTAAATGAGCCAGCTCGTCAGGCGAAAGGGGAGGTGATTTCCGCGTACCAACTGTCCTTCGGAAATTCGGTACTTGGGAGAATTCTCACGCCGGCTTACGAGGTCGATTTCCCGATATTAAAAGGCTCGTACTCAAAAGTGAGGTTCAATACCGGCGGCCGCTCTCGGCCTCTGAAGGATCTCGAAGGCAAGCTCCACCTAATCCGAACGCACCTCGATGCGCCGCGGATGATGATGACGTTCGACCTGTCGTTGGCAAAGGTTCCTGTGTCCTTGTTTTCGTTCAATGCCTTGGACCTACGTCCCGAGTCACCCATCACCCAAACCGTGTTAACTTCCTTACCCGCTGCGGCGAATGTAGACGCAATTGATGCATTTGAATCCATGGCGCAAGGTCCAAGAGTGATTGCGGCAGGGAAACCCGGGGGCCAACTAACCGGCACCATTGAAATGTTGCTGACCTCCGACGCCCCACTCGAGGAGGGCAGCGAGGCACATATCCGGGAAAAGTTGGAAGGCGAGAGGTGGAGCGACGAGCCACCAGTGGTCCGGATCATCGATTTGGAACACGAATTCGCTAGGGTCAATCATGGCGAAGTGCCTGATGATTCGCCATGCGGGTTTTTCCGGAAGACATTGGCAGACGGGAGGTACGAGTTTGTCGAACGACTTGGCGAGGGGTCGTTCGGGATAGTGAACAAGTACCTAGATATTCGTGACGGCAGAATGGTGGCGGGCAAGCACATCAAAGACCCCGAATCGTACAAGCTAAAGGACGAGGTCGAAGTACTTATGAAGGCTGCCGAAATCAAATCGAGTAACAGGAACCTGGCCAGGATCCTAGGCGGATTCTATGATGGCGAAATGCCAGTAATCATCATGGACTTTATTGAGTATGCTCTTGCGGATCATTCTGGAAACCCGCACGAAAAGCACAAGAGGAAAGTACATTCGCGTCCTCGCAACGTCAGAGAGTTTGTCGATATGGCCCTTCAATTGACAAAGGGTCTCCAAGACGTGCAAGAGGCAGGGTTTGTTCACTCTGATGTGAAGCCTAGCAATGTCGGGTTTGTACTAGTTGGTGGCGAGCCCGTTTGGAAGCTTTTGGATTTCAACCTTGCAAGGATTCGTCCACCTTCTAGTGGCGAACCGCTCGAGACTTCGGCGCTGGTAGGTACGCCGCTCTACATGGCACCGCAGGCGGGGATGCGGCAGCGTTACACGAATAATGACATATTCTCTTTAGGTGTTACGTTCTTCCAAGTATTGAATGATTGGAGATTTCCGGGAACACCCGACGACGGCAGCACGAGGAGCTTCGAGGAGGTGCGCTATTTTGAAACCGCGAAGACCCAGGGCAGGGACGGACCTAAAGGTTTCTCTGAAGAGACGTGGAAGCTTGGTGCCCCGTTTGAGGCGCATTTCGGGCAGCCCTCAGCGGAACTGTCCGGAAGCGAAGCAGAAGGTGAACTGCGCCTTATTGTGTATCAGATGATGGCGTTTGAAGCGAGTGACCGTTTCAAAACGGCCAAAGAGGTACACGAAGCTTTGGCGTCATGGGAGAAGAAGTGGCTACCGCTAGATCTTCGAGGCCACGGCGCTCACGACGAGAGCGAAGGAGGCCAGACATTGACATTACAAATGTGAATTCACCCGCTCACGGGGTCTTCTCGCGGTCTTCAGTGGAAAATGGTCACGTCTGTCCCTGTTTCCCCCTCTGTTTTTCCTAGTTTTTCCCGTTTTGTGCCTTTTCTTCAAATTCAATGCTGCGCGGGTTTCAGCAGCTTACGGAGATCCACAAAGCTGCTTTGGAGGATTTGGAGACCGGCAACGACGCCCTTGGTTTTCTGCGCGACAGAGTAAGTATGCTCGGTCGATCTAACCACCTGGTATTCCTCCGCTGGCAGACCTTGAACGATGATAGGTAAAATCGACTTCAATACTGTCACCCAGGCCTCCACCGCCAAGCTGCCGTCTGCGGATATGAACTCCTGCTTCAACTCAAGCGCCTTTGGTTCTGAAACCTTCGTTCCGGCGATTTCCTCGCGCAACCCGCCGATGACGCAGATCAGAAACTGTTTTGAAGCTGGGAAATCCAGCAATCTTAGCTGCCTCTGCTCGATGTCCGTCATACTGCCCGAAGCCAATTTTGCCTTCAAATCCTGTTTCAGGCGATCATAGGCCCATCCAAGAGCTTGAACAGCAAATATGTGACCGATACTGAGCGAGCGCGGAAAGACATTGTTGTACGTGACGTCGGATTCGAAGATGTCGGCCTTCGCGCGAATCGCGGTCTGAAGGTCCCCGCTGAACGCACAAAGCATTTGACCAACCTGATCGGCAAACAGCGATGTCGCGGGCTTGCGGGTGTTGTCTCGCCGGTGGATATATTCCACTCCGAGGCCTTGGAACTCATGTTCAATGCGAATCTGGACAGGGTCATTGCTGCGGCGATCCCAGGCGACTATTGAGTTCTGTGTGTTGTTGCCCGCAACAATCGCCGGGATCATTCCTGGGTCTTCGACGGTCACAACTCGCGCCAAAACCGAAATATTTTTAGCGTGTGTTGCACCGGCAGCGTGCACGGCCCCCGTAGTCTGAGCTCCGTTCACTACAGAGACGCCATATATTCGCAGTTTCGCGCGTTTGCGGTCGAGATCTGCCTTCTTGGTGATTAGAGTTATGCCGTTATTCAGAACGAAGAACTTTCCGGGGGTCTTTTCGGCGGTGTCCTTGATGCGGTTGTTCACATTGCCGGACACTTTGCGCGCTCCCAGAAAGTCGCGAAGATTTGCGCTGAAGAGCGCGTTCTTGTGGGTCTCGTACAAGTCGTACAAAACCCTCCCGTTGAGCGAAAGGATAAAGGCGCGCCAGCCCGGACCACTTTGCGAAATCACCTCGGCGGCCGGGAGAACGACTTGGTCGGTGACCTGAATGGACCCAAGGGAGGTTAGATACAACGCCTCGATTCGACGGAGGCCGAGTTCCAGAACCTGAATCTCGGCTCCCTTCACTACATCCAACCCGTCGAGTAAATGTCGAACGGCCTGAAGCTCCGACTCAACATTATGCGATTCAAGGGCATTGTGTGCATACGCGAAGACGAGCTTCGTTATGGTCTTGGCGGCCAGGCCATCTCGCAAAAGTTTGGCTTGGGCGCGGATTGCCTTCGGTACACGGTCGATCGGAGTCTTCAACAACCAGGCCGCCGCGGTGCTCAAGGCGCTCGCTTTGTTCGCCGGTGCGCCCTGCTTGCCCCAGTGCTTTCCGGTGTAGCCCTGGGCAACGCACGCCACTCCGTCCGCCTCGTTGATATAGATTATGTCCGCCTTCTTATCGGATGGGTGATCGGTCAGACAATCGGTTGCAAAGCCATCCAGGTCTTCAATGTCCAAGTGAAGGGCCACCGCAAATAGGGGCAACGCGTTGTCGCCGTACTTTGCAAGAGCTGTATCAGCTTGGAGCGCCCCTACAAATGAGTAGGTGCCGACTAGTGGGTTAGCTTTTGCCATTGATTTTGTATGGGATAGCGACCAGCGCGCCCATTATCCCACAGAGGTAACGAAAACCGCATCGCGGGAGGCGATCACGATGGAAACCGGGGACGTCTGTCCCTGATTTCCCCCCCCCGTTTTGCCACGCTTTGCCAAAACAACCAAGCCTTAAGTGCTTCGATCCGTTGCAGCTCCTATGAGTAGCAGTCCCGGCCAACCGAAAATGCCTCCAGGCACAATGAACACAGAGGCCACGAATACGCCCCAGTAAGCCGTTGATGGGTCTGCCATTCGGGCGGTGTTATAGTCTGCAAACGCAGCCGAGACGGATAGGTCGCAAATCAGCAACACTATGCCAATCGAAATCCACAGTGCTCGTTGCCAAGGTTCTAGAGGCTTCGGGGGAGAGGATTCATAAGATCCCCCGCTATCATTTTCGTGTTGCTGTCGAATCCGCTCCGCAAGGTCTTGGTTCCTGAGGTGGTCTCGGTACCCGGCCGCCTGAGCGCGGTGCGCTGCTTTGTCGAAATGGAACGAGCTCGGCTTCTTGCCCGACAGTCCTTCTTTGTAGCGACGGGTTCTATAATCCATGACGCTCCGACGATGTGCTACCTAGTCGTCATCTTATCCTCTTCCACTCTATTCAATCCATGCGTGCCTGAAGATCTCGGTCCAGTCGTACAGCTCAATCGGAAGCACGCTCCTCATGGCCGAACCGCGAAACAGATGCAGGTATCGCATAACGAGCTGATCCAAATAATCAATCGCGTCGTCGAGGTGCTGATACGTGGGAAGTTTCGCGTTCCGGTTCCTCGCCGCGTGGGCCACGCGTTCGTCCACGTATTCCTTGAGGAGTTCCGTGCGCCTTGTGAGTTCCGCAATCTCCCTGTCAATCGTGGCACGTTCCGGCTGGTGCTTTCCTTTTCCAATCAGCTTGTCGTAATCTCTGTCGAGGTACCCTTTTGGAAGCTGAGGATTTGCGAATCGAATCTTGTATTGTTCACGCGAGAAGCAGGAAGGATTCGTCTTCACTTCGTTCAGCAGGCGAACAAACGAAATGCTGTCCCTTCGCCGGTCGATAAGCCGCCGGATGGCTCCGGCCATCGCCCCGCAGTACATATAGGCCATCCATTTGTTGAACGTCATAGGCTTGCCGCGCAAGCTTTTGTTGCCACGGATAATCTCCTGCACTTTCCAAAAGACGTGCCTATTCCATACCAGGCCATAAACCTCCGCGTGTACCCGCTCCAGCTCGCCGCTGAGCCGCACGTAGAGAGCGTGAATGGGTGGTGTAAGGCTTCCCATCTCGAATCTTCACAATTTTAGCTGAAAGCGGTACATTTCAGGGGGATCAGATTCTCCCACAGCCCTGTCATCCCGAGCCCGCTGCGGGTAAACTCCGCGAGGGATCTGCTTTTGCGAGATCGACTTTTCTACGTATATCCGCTCGCCAGTCGTTCCCGGATCTTGTGCACCGGGATCGCGAACAATTTGGAGCGCCGGCTCCGCGAGCACAGGCTCGGGGAGAGGGAGGGTTTCACCAAGCGGTACCGCGTCCACCGGCTGGTGTGTTTCGAATGCTATCGCGACGTGCGGGCAGCCATCGCTCGCGAGAAGCAAATCAAGGGATGGCGCAGGGAGAAGAAGGTGGCTCTGATCGAAGCGGAAAATCCTACCTGGGAGGACTTGGCGCCGGAATCGGAAGAAACAGCGGGTCCCTCGCTGCGCTCGGGGTAACGGGTTGGGGCGGGACTCGGGATGACAGGGGGGCAGGGAGAAGCAGATTCCTCGCTTCGCTCGGAATGACAGGGGAACGGGCTCGGGATGACAGAGTTACGGGACCTCGGCGAAAAGGAGATCCCTCGCTGCGCTCGGAATGACAGGGGACGGCTCGGGACGAGAGGGGGGCGAGGGGAAACGGGGACAGACGAGCGTGTGATCGGGGAACGGAGATGCGTCATCGTCCGAATGCCCACGCCACCATCAGAGGGAACTCTTCTCGCCAGAATGCGCCACCGTGCGACCCGGCTCGCTCATTCATGACGACATCCGCATCTGCATCGCGCAGCGCGTTCGCCCACATCCTTGCGTTCTCGAGGAAGAACGGCTCCTGTGTGCCGGCGACAAGGTAGGTGCGCGGAAGCGGGCTCGGCATAATGCCAGGCGGCTTGTAACCGCCGCCAGGCGAGGCGCACAAGACCGCACCGTAGACATGTGGATAGGAAAGCCCAAGAGCGAGGGCCAGCTCTCCACCCGCCGAGACGCCGAACACCGCGGTACGTTCAGTGGGCAGCGCCACGGCAAACCGCGACTCCGTCCATCGGCGAACCTCCTCGACGAAGAACTTCTCGTGTGCCGCGAACCGCTCCGGCTCAAAGCCCGGTGAGTACTCGTGGAGCCGCAGCGTCTCATCGATCAGCCCATGTACACCGACGATCATCGTAGACGGTACATCGGCCTGCTCGAGCAACCGGCCCCACTTCGAGATTCGCTGACCGTCAGCGGCGAAGATGATCGCTTCGGGCGGGTCCGGTGGAACGTACACTGTGACCTGCCTTCCACCGTCGTACCCGAACATCTCGGTGACAAACGCCCCCGAGACTGCGCCGGTGGGGTTGGCGGGCGCTCCGTCGGACTCACTTAGGTTGCGGTTGACGTGATTGCGTGTTTGCTTCTTCATGGTCTTGCTTTTTTAGAGCTTTGAAACTCCAACATATCGATTATGAGTCGCCTGGAAATGATCTGTGCCCGGCTTAGGGTAATCGGCCGTACGGCCCGTCGAGCGAGGGGAAGCGGGGACAGGCGAGCATCCGAACACCGGAAATCCCGACACTTTGCAGATGATACTGATCCGCCGCTCTAGCGTCGAGCGACGGAGTCCGGAACATTTAGGCCGCTCCCTTGGCGCAAGCGCAGCTTGGCGCAAGCGCAGCTTGGCGCAAGCGCAGCTTGGCGCAAGCGCAGCTTGGCGCAAGCGCAGCTTGGTGACGGCTCGTTGAGGAAGTTGAGCGTGCCGCTCCTTCGTGCGCTTCTGCGCGTTGGCTCCGGAGGCCGGAGCCAAAACAGTCGCGGTTCAGAAAGGGTGGTCGCGGCTCGGTAGGGACGCGACGCACTCCCTTACGGTCGTGCCTCAACGGTCGTGCCTCAACTGACCCCGTGAAACGTCATTAAGCGATTACACTGAAGTGTTGCCGTAATGGAACACCCTGCGCGTGTCGGAAAATACGCGATCGAGAAATTCCTCGGTGGGAGCATGTCGAATGTCTACCGCGCCAAGGACACCGTGTTGGGGCGGCAGGTCGCGATCAAGATTCTGACCAAAGAAGGCGCGGCGGACGAGGAATCCAAGTCGCGATTCCTTCAGGAGGCGCGCATGGCCTCCAACATCATCCACGAAAACATCATCAGCGTTTACGATTTCGGCGAGGACCAGGGACTGCCGTTCATCGTGATGGAATACCTGGAAGGCGAGAGCCTGCGCGCCGCGATTCGCGCGAACCGGACCGGCGATTTCCTGCGGCGCATGAAGATCTCGCTTCAGATCGCGCGCGCGGTGGATTACATCCATTCGAAGAAAGTGATCCATCGCGACATTAAGCCGGAAAATATCAACATCGACGCGATGGGCAAAATCAAGATGATGGATTTCGGAATCGCCAAGGCCGACGGCATGCAGTTGACGCGCGCGGGATTCACGCTGGGCACGCCGTATTACATGGCGCCCGAGCAGGTGTTGGGAAAAGCACTGACGCCGCAGGCCGATGTCTACGCGTTCGGCGTGCTGGTGTTCGAACTGCTTTCGGGAGAGCGCGCGCTCAGCGGCGACAAGGTGGAGGCGATCTTTGAGAGCATTCTGAATCAGCCGCTGAATATGTCGCCACTGCATGCGCATAAGGTTCCGCCGGAGGTGGTCGGGTTGATCGGCCGGTGTACGGCGAAGCAGCCATCGCAAAGGCCGCCGGGGCTGGGCGCGGTGGCGGATGAGATCGAGCTGATCGTGAGAGGCGGTGTTCGGCAGGTTTCCGCGCCGGCGGCCCCTCCGATCCCGCCGCGTGAGAAGGCAGACGATTCGCGAGTGCTCCGTCCCGGACCGCTGCCTGAGCCCGGAGATGAGGATCCACCGGCGTGGCTCGAAAAACTTCCGCCGCGTTTCCGCTCGCAGGGTGGATTGATGGTGCTGGCAGGCGCGGCGGTGTTCATGTTGTTCGCGGTGTTCGGGTTGATTTACATTGTGCTGCGGACGGCGAATGTCACCAGATAAGATCGGGGAGACGGCGCGCGCCCTGACGGGGGCGCCTCAGGTCGGGAGTCAAGAAGCTACGCACTCCCTTACGGTCGTGCCTCAGGTCGGGAGTCAAGAAGCTACGCACTCCCTTACGGTCGTGCCTCAGGTCGCGGGTCAAGAAGCTACGCACTCCCTTACGGTCGTGCCTCAAGTCGGGAGTCAAGAAGCTACGCACTCCCTTACGGTCGTACCTCAAGTCGCGGGTCAAGTCGCGGGTCAAGTCGCGCGTCAGGGAAGTAGCGATAAAGGGTGGGACGCGCAGAGTTATCAGACGCGCCATTCCTATGTGTTTAAGCATGGCGAGGGATTGGTGGAGCTTCTCGATCCGAAACCCGGCGAACGGATTCTCGATCTGGGGTGCGGCTCGGGACAGTTAACGGCGAAGATCGCGGAGGCGGGCGCGCGCGTCATCGGGATCGACCTGTCGCCGGACATGATCGCGCAGGCGCGGGCAAATTATCCAGAGGATCGCACCGCGATCCGGCAAGGAAAGGTCGAGTTTGCGATCGGCGATGCGACGTCGTTCGAACTGGCGGAGCCGGTGGATGCGGTGTTTTCTAATGCCGTTTTGCACTGGGTGAAAGATGCGGCGGCGGCGATCGCGTGCGTGTGGCGAGCGCTCAAGCCGGGCGGTCGATTTGTGATGGAGATGGGCGGGAGGGGAAATACGCGAACTCTGCTGGCGGCGGTGAGTGAAGTTGTCGCCTCCCACAGGCTAAAGCCTGTGCCACCCGAGATTGCGTCTCACAGGCTAAAGCCTGTGCCACCGGCTGAAGGCGTACTGCAATCGCCCTGGTTCTATCCGAGCGTCGGCGAGTATTCGGCATTGCTCGAACGGCAAGGGTTTGAAGTGAGGTTCGCGACGCTGTTCGATCGGCCGACTACTGTCGAGGGTGAGAACGGTCTCGATGATTGGTTGTCGATGTTCGGGGGGAAGCTGTTCGCGGGAATTAGCGAAGAACGGCAGCGCGAGATTCGTCGGGAGGTCTCGGATCGGCTGCGGCCGGTGATGTATCGCGATGGAAATTGGATTGTGGACTATCGAAGGTTGAGGGTGGTGGCGGTGCGCACCATCGAATAAAGAAAAGCCGAGATGACTCTCGGCTCTGCAGGCCTGGCGGCCCGCGCCACCTGTCCGTGTTTATGGAATCTTTTCCACGGAATTCGATTTCTCGGGGAGTTTGAGCTCCGGCGGGAATTTTGGAAACATGGCTTTCATGATTTCCGGCGTAAGATTGGATCCGTCCGCGAAAGACCACGACTTGCCCTGATCCTGCGAGATCGCGAGGAAGAATGATTTAGCCGTTATCTTGACCTGCGGCGCCTTCATTTCCATGGTCGCCGGAATCACCGCGAAGAGCTCCGAACCACCTTCCTTGATCTCCGACGGATCGCCTGCCGTGAAGGAGACGATCGAAATGCCCTGTTCCTTCATGGCGTCGATCTGTTTTTCTACATAGCCAAGCGCTTTCTCGCGTCCGCCCATCAACTCGAGGATGGCGGGGTAGGTCAGGTCGAGCACTACGCCGTATTTAGCGGCGACCATACCGGCGCCAACCGAGTCGGCCCCTTTTTTGATTAGCTTGATTCTGGGATCATCCGTCTGTGCGAACGCGATGGAGGAAGCGAGAGTAACGAATAAGAGAGTTCGCTTCATTCGCCTCATTGGCTCCATTGGGGTCGCTCCTTGTGAGTTTTCGTTCGGAAGGTCCGCCGAAACGAGTCGCTGTTATCGTACGCCCTGGGCGCCCGAAAAGTCAAAGTTACGGGCTGTTGAGAGTGGTGGCTGTGAGATGAAGAGAATTCGTCTTGAAAGCCGGCTCGCCGGTATGGGTGCCGGCCCCACAAAGGCCGGTGATGTATAGCGACGGGAATTGGATTGTGTATTATCGACGGTTGAGGGTGATTGCGGTTAAGGTTTGATGGCTCACCATCGAAAAAATCGAGGAGCCCGGGGCGAAACGCCGGACAATCAGCCGAACGTCACCTTCATTGACGTCGCGCGGAGGGCTCGCGGAGTCGAGAATTTCCTTTGGAGAAGTTCGGGTGACCTTCCTTTGGTTCAGCGAATTGGCAATTGGCTGTTCGGGCTGGGTTTCGCGGGAGCCGCCGTCTTTCTCTTTGATTTTGCCCGACGGTTTGATTCGATCGGCTCCAGGATTGCCGTCACAGTCATGGCGTTCAGCGCTCTCGCACTGGGAGTCCGCGTATGTTGGATGGCGTCCAGGCGGCGACGAGACGGCTCATCTTGAACAGCGTGATACGCTCGGTGTATGGGTTTCACCCAATCTTTTTTCGCCGAGCGATTCGGCATTACCGAGCACAACCTGGAACAGTACCTGAGCGAAGCGCTCTCGGGCGGCGGCGAGTACGCCGACCTGTATTTCGAATACCTGGCCACCAGCTCCATCGGGATCGATGAAGGGATGGTGAAGAGCGCGACGGCGGGAGTCACGCTCGGCGTCGGCGTTCGCGTGATCGCGGGGGAGCGCACGGGGTACGCGTACAGCGACGATCTGAGTCCGGAAAAGATTCGCAAAGCGGGACGTGTAGCCGCGTGCATCGCGCGCGGCCCGGCCAGCATCGTCAAGACAGGGTTCGAAGAAGCACCACGCCACGATCTTTACGCCGCTCTCAATGGGCCGCATGAAACCGGGCTCGCCGAACGCGTCGACCTGGTGAAACGCGCCGATGTTTCGGCTCGCGCGTATGATTCGCGCGTGTTTCAGGTGCAGGCGGCGTACGTCGACAGTCTGCGTCACATGCTTGTCGCGACCAGTGAGGGGCGGCTGAGCTTCGATCGTCAACCGATGGCGCGGCTGAGCGTGACGGTGTTGGCGCGGAATCCAGAGGGCGATCCACAGCATGGTTCGGCGGGCGGAGGCGGCCGCGTCACCCTGGATTATTTCCTCAACGAAAAAACGCCGGAGATGTTCGCGAGAGAAGCGGCGCGCCAGGCAATTGTGCAATTGGATGCCGTGGAAGCGCCGGCGGGTGAGATGACGGTGGTGTTGGGCCCGGGCTGGCCGGGGATTTTGCTGCATGAGGCGGTGGGGCACGGGCTCGAGGCCGATTTCAATCGCAAGGGTGTGTCGGCGTTTTCGAATCGCATCGGCGAACTGGTGGCGAGCCCGCTGTGCACTGTGATTGACGACGGAACACTTGGATTAAGGACCTCGGGTGGATTAAGTACCTCGGGTGGATTGAAGGCTGGGGGCTCATTGAACGCCTCCGGTGGAGGCGGCGGGGGCCGTCGCGGATCGTTGAACGTGGACGATGAAGGGTCGCCCACGCAACAGAATGTGCTGATCGAAAAAGGCGTGCTGCGCGGATATTTGCAGGACAAGTTATCGAGCCGTTTGATGCACAGTAAGTCGACGGGCAGCGGACGGCGCGAAAGTTATCAACACATCCCCATGCCGCGCATGACCAATACTTTCATGCTCGCGGGGGAGAGCGATCCGGAAGAAATTATCCGCTCGATTCCGCGCGGGTTGTATTGCACGACGTTCGGAGGCGGGCAGGTGGACATCACCAGCGGCAACTTCGTTTTTTCGGCCACGGAGAGTTATCTGATCGAAAACGGCAAGCTGACGCGGCCGGTGCGCGGCGCATCGCTGATCGGCAACGGTCCGGAAGCGCTGAAATACGTGAGCATGGTGGGGAACGATCTGAAGCTCGACGAGGGGATCGGCGTGTGTTCGAAAGAGGGCCAGCACATTCCGGTGGGCGTGGGAATTCCGACTGTGAAGATCGACAAGATGACGGTGGGCGGGACGGCGTCGTGAACGATTTAGAGCAACTGGCGGCGGATGCGGTGAAGCGCGCGCTGTCCGGCGGCGCCACCGATGCCGAGTGCACCATCTCTGAAGGCGAAGAGTTCGAAGCCTCGATTCGGATGCGCGAGGTGGAAAATCTGAAGGAAGCCGGATCGCGCGGCGCGGGTATTCGAGTGTTGGTGGGGCAGCATACCGGCTCAGCGTACACCTCCGACCTTTCGCGCGATGGCATGGACACGATGGTTTCGAAAGCGCTGGAGCTGGCAGCCATCACTACTGAAGATCCGCATGCGGGACTGCCCGAAGACGGCGAGCTTGGTTCACTAAAGTGCGAGCTGGAACTTTATGACGACGCCATTGCGGGCATGGCGACGGAATGGAAGGTCGACCAGGCGCGCACCGCTGAAGCCGCGGCTCTGGCGTTCGATCCCCGTATCGAGAACTCAAAAGGTGCGTCGTTCGAATCGTACTTAGGGATGCGCGTGTTCGCGAATTCGCGGGGATTCCTGGGTAGCTACCGGACGTCGAGCTGCGGCCTGGCGGTGCAGCCGGTGGCGAAGCAGAATGGGTCCACTGAACGGGACTATTGGTACACGTCTTCGCGTTCGGCATCGCGGATGGAGGGCGCGGAGGAAGTGGGGCGCCGTGCCGCAGAGCGGGCTCTACGGCGACTGAATCCCAGAAGAGTGGCGACGCAAAAGGCCGCGATCGTGTTCGAGCCGCGCACGGCAAGATCCGTGCTGGGCGATTTGTTCGAGGTGGTTTGCGGATCGGCCATCTACCGGCAGGCGTCGTTTCTGGCGGGCAAATTGGGCGAGAAGATCGCAAGCGAGAAGCTGACGGTGATCGACGATGCGACCATGCCGGGTTTGTTCGGCAGCTCGCCGTTCGACGATGAAGGCGTTCGGACGCGGCGCACCGTGGTGGTGGAACGCGGCGTTCTGCTTAGCTATCTGCTGAACACTTACACGGCGCGGAAACTGGGACTGAAGACTACCGGTAACGCGTCGCGAGGATTGACCGGGAATGCGGGCGTCGGGCCGGGGAATTTCTTCGTCGAGGCGGGAATGAAGACGCCGCAGCAGATTATCGCGAGCGTTCGCAGCGGTCTTTACGTGACGGAGTTGATCGGTGCGAATGCCAATCCGGTGACCGGCGATTATTCGGCGGGCGCGGCGGGCATGTGGATTGAGAACGGCGAACTGGCGTATCCTGTCTCTGAAATCACCATCGCCGGAAATATGAAACAGATGCTGATGGAGTTGGCGGAGATCGGCAACGATCTTGAATTCCGGGGCTCGGTGGCCGCGCCGACGCTATTGGTGAGTGAGATGACGATTAGCGGGAGGTAACGATCCGTGGCCATTGGAATATCGCCGACGCAAATCGAACGCCGGCCGATGCTCGGATTGCCGGTGTACATTGTCGCGACGGTGGCGCTGATCGGCGGCGGAATATTTTATTACCTGAATCGATCGAGCGGCCCCGTGCCGGAGCTGCCACTCACACCCGAAGCGCGTGCCTACGTGAAGAACCTCAAACTGAGTGACGTCGGCATGCAGGCCAACGAGAGTTACTTCAAGCAAGTGGTGGTGGAGATCGAAGGCAAAATCACGAATGCGGGCGATCGCAAGCTGGACGTGGTGGAGATTTACTGCGTGTTTTCCGATTCGTACGGTCAACTGGTGCTGCGCAAACGCGTGCCGATTGTGGGCGGGCGGATGGGCGGATTGGGTCCGGCCGAAACGAAATCTTTCCGGCTGCCGTTCGATGAGCTGCCCGAAAGCTGGAATCACGCGATGCCGCAACTGGTGATCGCGGGCATCAAATTTAATTGATGCCGGTGGTTCTGGTGGTGGATGACGATGCCGTCGCGCTCGAAATTCGCAAGCTGGTGCTGGAGCGGCACGGACACACGGTAATTACCGCGACGGATGTGGGCGCCGGTCGCGCCGGGTTCGTCGAAAACAATCCCGATGTCGTGATCACCGATCTTCGATTGCCGGATACAGAGGACGGGCTTGCCTTAATCAAGGAGCTTCGAGAATTTCGCGCGGCGAGGCAATTGAAAATTATCGTGCTGTGCGGGAACAGAGCGGACATCGAGGGCAGGGAAGAAGCGGCGATGGTGGATGCGATTCTGACGAAGCCGGTGCGGTCGGAAGTGCTCTTGAGTGCGGTGGGATGAGCGCTATTTGCGCTTGTCCACCACCACTGCGCCGTCTTTCATCACCCAGCGGACCTTCTGAATCGCGACGTTGATATCCGCCAGCGGATCGCCCTCCACCGCGACGATATCGGCGAAGTATCCGGGCTTGAGGGCGCCTAATTTATCTTCCATACCGAGCAGCGCCGCGCCGTTGATCGTCGCCGTTTGCAGAGCCTGCTCCGGCGTCATGCCGGCTTTAACGAACCACGCAAGCTCGCGCGTATTCTCGCCGAACATGGTGTACACCGCGTCCGATCCCATCGCGAACCGAACGCCGGCGCGGAAGGCTTTCTTGGCTGTTTCCAGATTGCGCGCGATGAAATCGTTCAGTGGACCTGTCGCGCCCGGCGGATAGCGGAGCAGCACGGCGTTATCGACGTAGTAGCGATTGTGGTCGATAGTGGGGACGTAGAAAAGCTTTTTGCTCGCCATCTCGGCGATAGTTTCGTCGTCCATGTCGGTGGCGTGCTCGATGGAATCCGCGCCGGCGCGAACGGCGTCGCGGGCGCCGGCGGGGCCGTAGGAATGCACCGCGATCTTCTTGCCGGCCGCGTGTGCGGCGTCGACAGCCGCCTTGATTTCCTCGTAGTTGAATGTCTGATCGCCCGTGACATCGCGGCCCGAGCCCGTGGAGCCGTACATCTTGATCACATCCGCGCCCGCGTCCACTTGCCGCTTGACGACCGCTGCGACCTCCACTGCGCCGCGGGCAGTTCCGGGTCCACCGCGGCCGTTGGCGCGCGGGATCTGGAGCCCGTAGCCGGAGACAAACATACGCGGCCCAATCATCATTCCGGCGTTGATCAGGTCCCGCATGGCGATATCGGCGTAGTCGCTCGCGCCCAGGTTGCGAACCGAGGTCACGCCGGTTTCGAGTGTCTTTTTCGCGTTGTCCTGAGAGAGATAAACGGTCGCCGCGCCGCGTCCCGCCTGCGATACGCGGCTCATATCCAGCACGTAGGTCATGTGGGTGTGCACGTCGATCAGGCCGGGGATCGCGGTGTAGCGCGACATGTCCACGAGTTGGTTCGCGAATCCAAACGCGTCGCCGACGCTCTTGATGCGATCGCCCTCGACCACGATGGTCGCGTTCGGGATCATCTTCTCGCCGTCCCAGACGCGTCCGAAACGATATGCCTGGGCGAACAGGGGCATCGCCAACGCCACGGCCGCTATCAACAGAACAAGTTTCTTCATACGTCAGACCTCCCGGCCCTCACACCGACGGTTTCGCCTCCACGGGCTTTTTTCTACCGTCGAGAATCTTCGCGAACGACGCCGAGCGCAACTCCTCGAGCGACAATCCCGTGAGCGCGGGTGCATCGGCTTCCTGGATCGCGCCGCAGTTGATGGCTCGCAGAAAATAATTCAGCAGACCCTGGCCGGTGGCGGCGTCGTCGAAAACATCGCCGACCAGGGTCGCCTGCGCGGCTTTGGCGATGAAGTTCCGCAATCGCTCCGAAGAAGATTCGAGGCCTTCCAGAAAAAACGCGTGCACCGCCGCATAGCGCGACGGAAGCTGCGCCGGATGCAGATCCCAGCCCTGGTAAAACGCGCTGTCGAGCGAGTGGCGGATGTGAAGGCAGTGCAATTTCCAGGCGCGATGCACGGCCGCGCGATTTTCCGCGACTTGCGACTCACTCAAACCGTCGCCTCGATGAACCGGCACCGGCATGATATTGGTGGCGCCGTCCGACAGCCTCACGCCGGTTCCGGCGAGCGAGATTTGCATCATGTACCGCGCGAAATCGCAAGCCGGATGCAGCATGTGTTGATTCGTCGCGGTGATGCCCAGGCTGGCGGTGTAATCGTAGATTCCGAAATGTGCGGCGACGCAGCGGCCCCGCGCCTCTTCGAGCATGCCCGGCAATTGGAACACAGACTGCGGCGTCTCGATCATCATCTCCATGCGAAGTTCGCCGAACTGGTCCAATGCTTCCAGCAGCGCGCTCACCTGCTCCGGGACGGTAATCTTCGGCAGGGTGACGACGAAGTTTTCAGGCAGGAGCCCGCCGGTCTGGTCGAACAGCGCGTTCAGGAATCGATCCAGCGTGCGCAAGCTGCGGCGCTTCAGTTCCTGATTGAGCGGCTTGATCCGAATTCCGATGAACGGCGGCAGCGTGCCTTCCTTGAATCCTTTCGCGACCTCGGCAGCCGCGCTATCCGCCGTTGCGTCTTCTTCCGCGTCGGGCCGATTCCCGTAGCCGTCCTCGAAATCCAGGCGCAGATCCTCCACCGGCTCGCGGTGCAGTTTCTCTGCCACGCGCGCGTAGACGTTGTCCGCGAGGGCCGCGGGAATTCCGGTAGCGGCGGCGAAGGTCGCGGCGTCGGGTGCATATTCGGCGAGCGCGCGCTCAGCGAGCGAACCTAATCGCCGGACGACGTCCGACTTGAACAGGTGCGCGCCGCCATAGAAAGTGTGAACCGGCTGGCGCTTTCCGGATTCGCCGGGGTGCGCGAGAGCGAATTCGCGGTTGGCTGCGGCCAGCTCCTCGCCGCAATCCCCGACGGGCCACTCCTCCTGCTTGATTTCCATCCCTAGTAGTGTATGCGATCCGGATACGCCTTCCATTCGCGGAAACATGCGAGCGCCTCTTCGCGCGACATCCCGACGAATGGGATTTTGCGTTCCGCCAAGGGGATTCTGTTTTTCGCGAGCCCGACGCCGAGCTGCTGGTAAATGAACGCGTCGTCGAAACCGGCGTCCGCTGCATCGCGCGCGGTGGCCCCGAAGTAGACGCGCGCCGGCCGCGCCCAGTAAATCGCGCCGAAGCACATCGGGCAGGGTTCGCAGGTAGTGTAGATGTCGCAGCCGTCGAGCTGGAACGATCCGAGAGCGGCGCAGGCGGCGCGAATCGCCACGATTTCGGCATGCGCGGTGGGATCGTTGCAGGAGGTCACCTGGTTGGTTCCGCTCGACACGATGCGACCCTCCTTGACGATCAGCGCCGCGAACGGACCGCCGCGGCCGGACCGCACGTTTTCAATGGCGAGCTCGATGGCCCGCGTCATAAATGCGCTCTGGGATGCTCCATCCTGCAACGTAGTTGGCACCTTTTGTTTTAGTGTACGCTGTGCAAGATGGCCCGTGCTGCCGTAAGACCTGTCGTGCCGCCAAAGTTGTTGCGATTGGTTTCGTGGAATCCGCAAGCTGTCGCCGAACGCGCGCGCGAGCTTGAAAAAGCCGGCTTCAAAGTGCACGCCGGACCGGCGCCCACCAAACAGCTCGCGACCCACTTTCGCGATCTCGCACCCACGGCGATTGTCATCGACATGGATAGGCTCCCGTCGCACGGAAGGGCGGTCGCGGTGGTGCTGCGGACCACCAAGAGCACGCGCCACATCCCGATTGTGTTCGCCGGCGGCGAGCCGGAAAAAGTGGAACGAGCCCGACGGGACATGCCGGACGCATGTTTCACCGATTGGAAAAACGCCTCGCGAGCGATCAAACAATATATCAGCGCTGCGCCCGTGACCCCGATCCAACCTCCCGCGTACATGGATCAATTCGCCGGGTCGAGCACGATCAAGAAACTTGGCTTCAAGGCGGGTATGAAAATTGCGATGATCGCGTCGCCGGAGGAGTTTCAGGAACAGCTCGGCGAACTACCGGAGAACCTCGAGATCGGGGATCGGCTCGCGCGCAACACCGAGCTTGCGCTTTGGTTTGTGCGGTCGCGCGTGGAGCTCGAATCAGAGATCGATTTCATGAGCGCCCGGCTTCCAGAAGGCTGTTCGATCTGGATCATCCATCCCAAGCAAACCAGCCGACTGAAGGCTGATTTTAATCAGAACCACGTCCGCAACGTGGCGCTGGATGCCGGATTGGTAGACTACAAGGTCTGCTCGGTCGATTCGGATTGGAGTGGGCTGAAGTTCGCACGAAAGAAACATTAGCTCCCCCGCCCTGACGGGCGGGGCTGGAGACAGATCGATTGGAGCGGACTGAAGTTCGCGCGGAAGAAGCGGTAAGTGGAAACTGCCGGAAACATTTTTGAGAGCCGTGGCGTCAAATAGCTCAGCCGGGGAACTCGATCTGGGTGAGCTGTTGCCCTGGCGGCTGGAAAGCGCTTGCGGCTGCGAATGGGCGCGAGCTATACTCCGCAAGGGAAACGCCTGAAAGCGGCGGATGAATCGCGAATCGGGGTGTACGGGTTGAAGAACGCGTTGCGGTTGACTAACGTATTGCGAATGGTCGCGGCGCTGGTGGTGGCGTGCACGGTCACCGTCCCTGCACAGGACCGGCCTGCGTCTCCGTCGGCAGAAAAAAAGAAGGAATGGAAAGAGCGGGCCGAGTACGAGCTGTACGAATCGGTCACCAAGTCGCCGGACCCGAACCAGTGGCTCGCGACTTTGGATAAGTGGAAAGCGCAATATTCCCAGAGCGATTTCGCGGATCTTCGGCGCCAGCTTTATTTGGCCTCCTACCGGGCTTTGCAGCGGCCGCGCCAGATTTTCGATGCAGCCGCGGACGTGCTCGGGGACAATCCCAATAACCTGGTCGCGCTTTCGGCGATCGTCGAGCATGTGTATACGGTGGTTCCATTCGGCACGGCCGAGCTGACGCCGCAGCAGTCGGCCGATCTGGAGACTGCGGCAAAGGCGGCCGCTGTGCTTCGAGGCAATTTAGACGTCGTCTGTTCGAAAGAAAACCGGCCGCCGGATATGACCGACGAACAGGTGACCAAGGCCAAGCCCGCGCTTCGGATTCTGGCGCAGCGCGCGATCGGATACGTCGCCTTGGAGCGGCGCGATTACGTGGCGGCTCGCCTGGAACTGACCAGGGTTCTGGAGCTGGATCCGGGGCAGGGGCAGGTTTCGTTCTGGCTGGCGCGGGCGATGCTCGCGCAAAACAAAACCAACCCGGAGCTGCAACCGATGGCGCTTTACGATTTTGCGCGCGCGTCGGTGACCGACGGCGCGGCTGCGCTTTCGACAGGCGATCGCCAGACGCTGAGCGCGTACTTGAAAGACGTGTACGTGAAGTATCATGGATCGGCGGACGGCCTCGATAAACTGTTGGCGCTGGCTAAATCGAGCGCGCTGCCTCCGGCCGATTTTGCGATCGAGAGCAAGAGCGATATCGAGAAGCGGAAGTTCGAGGCGGAGGCGGAACTGGAGCGCGCCAATCCGTCCCTGGGTTTATGGAAACGAATCCGCACGGAATTGCAGCGCGAGGGGGGCGATGCGTATTTCGACGCCAGCATGAAAGGCGCTGCGCTGCCCGGCAACGTGAACGGAGTGGTGAAGTTCAAAGGTAAGCTGGTGGGGATGATGCCGACGGTGCGGCCGAGGGAGCTGGTACTGGCGATCGAGAATCCGGACAAGCCCGACGTGACGCTGCGCCTGGATTCGGCGCTTGCGGGAAAAATGGAGACGGGCGCGGAAATCTCCTTCGAGGGTGTGGCGGATTCTTTCTCGAAAGATCCGTTTATGATAACGTTTACCGTGGAGAAGTCGAAGATCGAAGGCTGGGCGGGGAAGGCTCCGGCGGCCTCCAAGAAGAGTGCGGCAAAGAAGGCCGGTTTCTAGCCGGTGTGGCTTCCAAGCGAGTCTCAATCGTGATACATTAACCTGATAAAGTTAACCCTGGAGTTAACCTGATAGCGAGGATCGTGTGGTGCTTTCAAAAACCAAGAAACTAGCTCTCTCATTGATTGCGTCGATTGCTGTAACGGCGGCGTTCGGAGTGGCGCAGACGCCCCCAGCAGCGCCGGCGGCGGACGCGAAGCCGCAGAAGGTGGCCAAGGATCAGGCGGAGGTGGATCTGATCGGCAGCATTGGAAAGGATACCGATCCCGCTCACAAGCTCAAGCTCCTGGATCAGTGGACCCACGATTACCCGGAGTCGGCGTTCGCAGCGGAGCGGACGACGGAATACTTGTACACCTACATCGCGTTGAAGGATTGCAAGAATCAGTCCAAGATCGCGTCCACAATTCTAAAGACGGACCCCAACGACGAGTTGTCGCTGCGCACCATCATCGGCTGTATTTACCAGATCAAGTCGCCCGACGCTTCTGACCTGGATACGGCGGAGAAGGCATCCAACTATCTGACCGCCAATGCGGATACAATCTACGCGGATGCGAAGAAGGCAGCCAATTTCACGGCCCCGCAATGGCAAGCGCTTAAACCTCAAATGATCGCCTTTGCACGGCGAACTGTCCCGTATATAGACATCCAGCGCAAGGACGATGCGAAAGCGGAAGCCGATCTCGTAAAGCTCCTCCAGACCGATCCTACGGATGGGCAGGCATCTCTGATGCTGGCCCAAGTGATGTTCGGGCAGCGCACAACCAAGCCGGAGAAGCAGCCGCCGGCCATTTTTGAATTCGCTCGCGCCGGCACTTATGAGGGTCCCGGCGCCCTTCCAGCCGCGAATCGGCAACAGAGCCTGGCCAGTGCGACGAAGATGTATGGGATCTACCACGGCTCGAGTGCAGGGTGGGCTGACGTTGTCGCGCTAGCCACGACCAATGCGCTGCCGCCCGCTGGTTTCACCATCGAGAGCACTGCCGACCTCGAAAAGAAGAGGCTGGAAGCGGAGGCAGCTGCCGATGCGGCCGATCCCGTGTTCGCGACCTGGAAGACGATCAAGGCAGGGCTGACCGGCGACGGCGACGCCGCGTACTTCGATGCCAACGTGAAGGGAGCCGAACTCCCGCCCAGCGGCCAGAAATTCAAGGGCAAGATCGTCTCGATGAAGCCTCTGTCTAGCCCGAAGACGCTGGTGATGGCCTATAAAGACCCCGCCGGCGACATCACTTTGGTGCTCGAAACGCCACTGCGCGGCAAGATGGATATCGGGTCGGAACTCGAATTCGAGGGCGAGGCCAGCGCCTATACGAAAGCGCCGTTCATGTTGACGCTCAAGATCGGCGAGGACGAGAACAAGGATAAGATCATCGGTTGGAAGCCGGTCGCGGCGCCGGCCACGCTGAAGAAGAGCGGAACGACGCCAAAGAAGCAGCCATAATGATGAGTTGAGGGATGTGGGGCGGTCCCCCCGGACCGCGGCCGACGCCCTCGTCGGCCTCAATTCTCAGGCTCGTTGCAAAAGCCGGACCAGGGGTCCGGCGCGGACGAGGGCGTCCGCCCCACCGTGACTCAGCAGGTTAGTGACTCGGGATCACACCGCCGCGATGCACTCGATTTCCACACGCACGTCGCGCGGCAGACGAGCCGCTTCCACCGTCGCCCGGGCTGGCGCGTTGGCTGAAAAATAGCGGCCGTAGACTTCGTTCATCTTCGCGAACTCGCCCATATCTTTCAGAAATACGGTGGTTTTGACCACCTGCTCAAGCGATGACCCGCAGGCTTCCAGCACGCCCTTCAGGTTCTCGATCACACGTTCGGTCTGCGCGGCGATGTCGCCTTCAATCAATTGATTGGTGGACGGGTCCAGAGGGATTTGTCCACTCAGGAACGCAAATCCGTTCATCACCACAGCCTGCGAATATGGTCCGATCGCCTTTGGCGCGAAGTCCGTTGAAATGATCTTTTTCATGATTCTCCCTTTACAATCTCACGCGCTCCCTTACGGTCGCGGTTCAGAAACGCGCTTCTGAACCGCGACCGTCAGGGAGCGGTCTATGTTCCGAATTGCAGCGTGCCGACCAAATCCGCGGCTCGCGAAACGCCTTCCTCTTCCAGAAACTCATCCAGCTCGCGCGCGATCCGCACAGGCGATTGCGGGTCCCAGAAACTGGCCGTGCCGACTTCCACCGCGCTCGCTCCGGCAATCATGAATTCGGCGGCGTCGGCGCCGCTTGCGATCCCCCCGATTCCGATCACTGGAATGGAGACCGCGCGCGAGGCCTCGTAGACCATTCTGAGCGCGATGGGCTTGATGGCGGGGCCGGACAATCCACCGAATCCCGCGCCGATTCGCGGCCGCCGCGTGTGCGGGTCGATGGCGAGCGAAACGAACGTGTTCACCAGCGAGATCGCATCCGCGCCCGCCTCCGCCGCAGCCTTCGCCATCGGCTCAATGCGCGCCACGTTGGGCGACAACTTCACCATCAAGGGCCTGGCGCTGCGGATCGCGGCGCGCACCGCCGTCACTACTTCGCCCAGCAGCCCGGGGTCGCTCGAAAAAAAGATTCTCCCGTGCCGGGTGTTAGGGCAGGATACATTCAGCTCATAGCCGGCCAGACCCGGCGCGTCTTCCAGTACCCGCACCACTTCCACGTAATCGTCGACCGCGTAACCGAAAACATTCGCGAAAATGGCAGTCCCGGCGCCTTCGAGCTGCGGTAATTTGTCGCGCACAAACGCCCGCACGCCGATGTTTTGAAGTCCCACGGAATTGATCATTCCGGCCGCGGTCTCCACCAGCCGCGGCGGCGGATTTCCATCCATCGGCTCCTTCGATAACCCTTTGACGATGATGCCGCCTAAGGCCTCCAGCTTCACCAAACCCTTAAGCTCGACGCCGTACCCGTAGGTTCCGGAGGCGGCAAGTATCGGATTGCTAAGGGAAACGCCGCATAGAGAAGTAGCCAGGCGAGACGGCATTTCCTTGAGCATAGCAGCCGTTTCACGCGCAGGCCACGCTAGTTTTGACGCGAAATCCGCCGATAAAACTAATGTGCCCCCGGAGCTAGAAGGGAAAACATCCAGTACTAAGGTGTCCGTCGGATGGCCCGGTCACGGGGAAACAACGCAACATGAAGAATATGGGCCGTCGTCCTCACCACCGGTCTTTATCCTCGAAGTTCTCCATTTTTACCGCAGTGCTGGTCCTGTGGGTGGTGGGGACGATCATGCTGTGGGACGTTCGCCAGCACACCTTCGACCTGGCCAAGGGACTGGTGCTGTGCGGCGTGGTGGGTCTGGTGGCGGGGGCGATCTCGCGGTTCACCATGCGTCTTCTGGCGCGACCGCTGGCGCTGTTGCAGGCCGGAATTCTTTCGGTCCGCGAAGGGCGTTTCGAGCCGATCCAGGTGAGCCCCACGGGCGACGAAATTCAGTATCTGGGGGAGAGCTTCAATCGCATGATCGAGACGCTGGCGGCGTCCCAGGAAGAAATCCGCCAGCATCAGGACTTGCTGGAGCTGCGCATCCGGCAGCGCACCGAGGAGCTTGAAAAGGCGATGCATGCGGCGCTGGCGGCGAGCCAGGCGAAAAGCGAATTTCTCGCCAACATGTCGCATGAGCTGCGGACGCCGATGAACGGTCTGCTGGGGATGGTGGATCTGGTGCTCGACAGTGGTTTGACGGGAGACCAGCGCGAACAGCTCGAAATCGCGCAACGATGCGCCTATTCGCTGCTCGCGTTGTTGAACGATATTCTCGATTTATCGAAGATAGAAGCGGGTAGGATGCTGCTTGAAAAGATTCCATTCGATGTTTCCGAAGTGGTTGAAGACTGCGTGAAGGCTCAGGCCGCCAAGGCCGTGCAGAAGCGTATCAGCCTCCGTTTCGAAGCCGATCCCCCGGGGCCGGTTGAGGTGCTGGGCGACCCGTTGCGCGTCCGCCAGGTTGTCGCGAATTTGCTCTCCAACGCCATCAAGTTTACCGAGCGCGGCTGGGTGCGGGTAAGCCTCGCGTCGAAGACCGGCGCGGATAGCCGCGCCGAAATCGAAATCCGGGTGACCGACACCGGCACCGGCATTCCCGCCGACAAACTGCCGTCGATTTTCGACAAGTTCACGCAGGCCGATGGAAGCATTTCGCGCAAGTACGGCGGAACCGGACTGGGCCTCGCGATCACGCGGCGGCTGGTCCAATTGCAGGGCGGCAGCGTTCGCGCCGAAAGCCAGCCCGGCCACGGCAGCACGTTCGTGGCGACACTGGTGTGCGACGCGGCGGCAGCGGGAACGTGTCAGGCAGCGGCGGTAACTGGAAACGGCGCGAATCATGCGGCGCCCGCGCGTTCCAGCGTGCGTCTGCTGCTGGTGGAAGACAACCTGGTCAACCAGAAGGTAGTGCTCGCGATTCTGCGCAAGAAGGGCTTTCAGATCGACGTCGCCAATCACGGGCGGGAAGCGCTGAACAAGCTGAATGCGCCGGATGCGGTCTACCATCTGATCCTGATGGACGTGCAGATGCCGGTGCTCGACGGACTGGAGACGACACGCTGCATCCGGCGCGACCCGCGCTGGGAAAGCATCCCCATCATCGCCATGACGGCGCACGCCATGAACGGCGATCGCGAACGGTGTTTGCAGGTCGGCATGGACGCCTACATTTCGAAGCCCGTGCAGCCCGCGCACCTGATCAGCACCATCGAGAAACATCTGGCGGCTCCGCCCGGCCGGCCGCGCGAATCGAGACCGGTGGAGGGGACCCTGGCCGACCGGCTGTTGCAGGACGAGTCCGGCTTGATGAGTGGAGTTCTTCAAGTCTTTCTGCAGCTAGCGCCGGAACGCCTGGATCGCCTGGCGATGGCAGCTGTCCACGCGGACACGGGCACGCTCGAACGGGAAGCCAGAATGATTGGAGCGGCGGCGCAGCAACTCGGCTCGAACGGATTGGGTGAGTGCGCGAAGCGGATCGAACAGAACGCCTCCAAAGGCGAGTTCGACCAGGTGAAGATGGATCTGGCTACGCTTCGGCAGGAGATCCACTCTCTGGAATCGCTGACGACTTAGAACCTCTGCTGGACAAGCAGCACTACTCCTCGCGCAGCACCACGATCGGATCCAACCGCGACGCCCGGCGCGCGGGAATCCAGCAGGCGGTGAGCGAGATCAGTGTGAGCAGCACGGCGACCGCGCCCAGCGTCATCGGATCGGTAGCCGAGACGCCATACAGCATATTCTTCAGCGCGCGCGTGGCGGCCCATGAACCGATCAGTCCGATCGCGAGACCCGCGCCGGTCAGCGCGATTCCGTGGCCGACCACCAGACGCGTCACGTTCGCAGCGCTCGCGCCCAGCGCCATCCGCAATCCGATTTCGCGGCTCCTCTGCGTGACCGTGTAGGAAAGCACGCCGTACAAACCGATCGACGCGAGCAGCAATGCGAGTCCCGCGAATGCGCCGAGCAAGGTCATCTGCTGCCGGCGATCGGCGACGTTCGCGTCGACGATCTCGTCCATGGTCTGGACATTCGAAACCGGCTGTTCGGGATCGACCGCGGCGATCACGCGGCGAAGCGCGGGCGTAAAGCTCGCGGGCTGTCCTTTCGTGCGGACCACCAGGAAGTCGGGCGTCCACCCCTCCATCTGCGTAGTGGGAGCGTAGACGCCCGGCTTCATCCAAAGATCGTAGCCGCGTTCCTGCACGTCGGCGACAACACCGACAATCGTTCGCCATTTCGCATCTGGAAAATCGATCGAAATCCGATGTCCAATTGCCGGATCCTTCGGCCAGAAATGCCGCGCGAAAGTTTCGTTAATAATCAGAACCAGCGGCGAAGTTGTGGTCTCGCTTCCATCGAACAGGCGGCCTTCACGAACTTTCACTCCCAGGGTTTGCAGATAAGTCGAAGTCCCGACGCGCATCAGGGCATCGGGAGAAAAGCTGAGATCGGGCGCCACGCCTTCCACCCGAAAGCCTTGCGTGTTCCCGATGCTTTGGAAGGGGAGCGTGGAACTGAAGGAGGAGTTTTCGACGCCCGGCAGAGCCGCAGTCTGCTCCAGGACTCGCTGATAATAGTCGAGGCGCTTCACCTTATCGTTGTCCTTGGGACCGAGCGCCGTTCGCAGCGTCAGAAGATGATCCGGCTGAAATCCGAGATCGACTGCGCGCAGTTTCGCCATGGTCTGAATCATCAACCCGGCCCCGGCGAGCAGCACTAAGGCGGCCGCGACTTCGAGAACCACCAGCGCATCGCGAGTGGTTCGGCCGCGCACATCCGGTCCTGATCGGCCGCCTTGTTTCAACGCGTCGTTGAGAGACGCGCGCGCGGCTTGGATCGCCGGAACGATGCTGAACAGAACGCCCGTGAGCAACGACAGGAGCAGCGTGAACATCAACAGCCGGAGGTCGACCGTGGGGCGCGCGGTGGAGGGGAGACCCAGCGGGACCAACCCCTCCAGGATTCTCATTCCCGCGAGCGATAGCCCGAGTCCCAGCGTTCCCCCGGCGAGCGAGAGCAGTGCTCCTTCGGTCACCATCTGGCGGATCAGCCGGCCGCGGCCCGCGCCCAGTGCGGATCGGACCGCCAATTCGCGTTTGCGGGCGACTGCGCGAGCGAGCAGCAGGCTCGCGAGGTTAGCGCAGGCGATCAACAGAACGCAAGCCGCGGCGGCCATCAACACCAGCAGCGCAGTACGAGTCTTCCCGAGCAGATCCTCTTTCATCGGCACCACCACCGCGCCGGTATAGCGATTCTGGTCGGGATACTGCTGCTTCAGACGGTTGGCGATCGCGAGCATTTCGTCGGAGGCGCGCTGAAGAGTGGCGTCGAGTTTCAATCGCGCCACTACGCTTAAGTAGTGACTGCCGCGCTGCGCCCGGAACTCGGGAGTAATGTGGATCGGGACCCAAATGTCGCGACTGCTGTCCCGATATACGAAGTCGCGCGGCATCACGCCGATCACGCTGTATCGCGAATCGTTCAGAAGAATGGGCCGATTCAGCACCGACGCATCGCCCGCGTAACGGCGCTGCCACAGGCTATAGCTGATCACCACCACCTGCGCCGCGCTGCGATCCTCCTCTTCGGTGAACGTGCGTCCCATCAGCGGGCGCACGCCCAGGACCGAAAAGAAATTCGGCGTTACGGCCTGTCCGTAAAGCTGTTCGGGAGTGCCGTCGCCGGTAACGCTCATGCCGCGGTTGCGGGTCGCGGCCATGTCCGTGAATACGTGATTCTGTTCGCGCCAGTCGAAATAGTTCGCGGGCGCGGGTGTGTTGTGCGCGAAGCCGATGGAGCTGGCGTCTTCGAAGACCATCATCACGCGGTCCGGATCGTCGTAGGGTAACGGCCGGAGAAGCACGGCATCGAGAGTCGAAAAGATGGCGGTGTTGGCGCCGATGCCCAGCCCCAGCGCGCAAATCGCGATCAGGGTGAAACCAGGCGCCTGCCGCAGGAGGCGAAGTCCGTAACGAAGGTCGGCGAGGAGGGTCCGCATAGTGCTTAATACTGATACGCGCCAGCGAGGTTACAGTTCCCAAAAAAGAGGCGCGAAGAATGGAGCGCGTTCGTAAGAAAGAGGCACGACCGTAAGGGAGTGCGTTCGTAAAAAAGAGGCACGACCGTAAGGGAGTGCGTAATAGCGTTATCTCTGCGACAAGCCACTAGGGCGTCCGCCCCACAAATTAACTGTCTCCCCAGCGGACGTTCTTGAATGGAGTTAACATAGCGTGAAGGAAGGAGACGATCCCCATGAGTCTCATTCACCGGCGCGAATTTCTTGCCGCGGCAACCGCGGCTGGCTCGGTATTGTCCATGCGAGCCGCATCCGACGACCCCGGCCCCAAGCTCGAGGGAATCTTTCCCATCATGCAAACTCCCTTCACCGATTCCGGCGCCCTGGATGTCGACACGCTGGTTCATGAAGCGCAGTGGCTCCATCGCATCGGCGCGCAGGGGATGACGTGGCCGCAACTCGCCAGCGAGTACGCCACGCTCACTTATGACGAAAGAATCGCAGGAGCCGAGGCCATCGTCCGCACGGTCAAAGCGATGGATTCCAGGTCGCGGCCCCACGTGGTGATCGGGGTCCAGGCTCCCGATGCCGAGACCGCGGTGAAATACGCGAAGCACGCCGACAAACTCGGTCCCGATGCGATCATCGCGATCCCGCTCGGCGGCGGGCTCGATGAATCGAAGCAGATGGATTACTACGCCGCCATCGGCGCCGCGTGCAGCCGGCCGCTGGTGGTTCAGACCATCGGCAACATGAGCGTGGATCTGGTGCTGCGCATGGCCCAGAAGATCCCGACGCTGCGCTACGTAAAAGACGAGGCCGGCGTCACGCTGCCGCGGCTCTCCGAATATCACAAGCGCAGCCAGACTCTGCGCGTGTTCAGCGGCAAACGAGGCCCGACATTTATCGACGAATTGGATCGCGGCGCCATCGGCAACATGCCCGGTTCGGGCGCAGCCGATCTGTACGTTGCCGCCTGGCAGGCGTGGAAAAAGGGCAAGCGCGACGAAGCCATGGAAGCCTTCGGCAAGGTGCTGCTGTTCGTTTCCGCCGAGCAAGCCTACGGGCTGCCGGGACAGAAGTATCTTCTGCAATTACGCGGCGTGTTTCCGAACACGAAATGCAGGAACGACATCACCGCGGCCGTCTTTGACGAAGAAGCCAAAGCAGCCATCCGCCACGCGGTCGATTACGGCAAGAAGTGGTTCAAAGCTTAACTCCCAAGTGGGGCGGGTCCCCTGACCCGCGCGCGAGCCCCTGGTCGCGCAAATCAGCCGCGCTGCAAGCTCGGCCAGGAGGCTGGGCCGACGCGGACGGCGACGCGGGGGGGAACAGGGGGGGACAGGGACAGACGAGCATGTCTCACATTCTTCCCCGAAAAAACCCGATAAATGTCCGCCTGTCTCTGTTTCTCCCACGTTTTAACCCTTGTTTTAATGCCAGCCTAGCTGGATAGCCCGCCTGTTATCTTGTTGCGCACCCGCGGCATCTCCCTTCCGCGCCCGTGTTGCTCCCCGGTCGTGAAATGCCCTGGCATAGTCCGGTTTTAGCCGTATGGCTTCGGTGAAGTCCTGTATCGCTCCGTCAAGGTCACCTTTAAGCTGCCGCGCAGTGCCCCGGTTATCGAACGCTATGGCGTAGTCAGGCTTGAGGCGTATGGCCTGGCTGTAATCCTGGATCGCCCCGTCAAGGTCACCTTTGTTTTGGCGCGCAACGCCTCGGTCGCTGAGACTGTCGGCATAGTCAGGCTTGAGGCTGATCGCGGCGTTGAAATCCTGGATTGCCCCGTCGAGCTCACCTTTGGCGAGGCGCGTTTCGCCTCGGTAGACGAACACCTTGGCATCGTTCGGCTTAAGCCTTATAGCCTCACTGAAGTCCTGGATCGCTCCGTCAGGGTCACCCTTGGCCCGACGCGCAATGCCACGTTCGCCGAAAGAAACGGCATCGTCAGGCTTAAGCCGGATGGCCTCAGTATCATCTTGTACCGCTCCGTCAAGGTCACCCTTGACCCGACGCGCAGTACCCCGGCTGAGGAAAGCGATGGCATAGTCGGGCTTAAGGCGTATAGCCTCGCTGTAATCCTGGATTGCACCGTCAAGGTCGCCTTTATCTTGGAGCGCGACACCGCGGTTATTCAGAGCGACGGCGGCAGGACTTTGTGACGCAAGGGCCGCAGGTGAGCCTTGGGTCATAGCAATCGGGTTCGGTTTGGGTTCGACGGAATCCAGTACCGTTGACGAGGAGCGGGGATGTGCGAGTTCCTGGTCAATCTCTGCGGTTCGAGTACGCGCCTTGACGCCCTCACTGCGCTCCTGTTCATCTGTCGGGAACGCTTGCCAGCCATTCACGAAGCCGTCGATGCAGATCTGCATGTTGCTATAGGCTTCGGTTGGCAGGAACGGACGACTGCGTTGGTGTTTGATTTCCTCTTCCTGTGTGGTCGGTTCGTATCGCCGCCATTCTTCGTATTTGGCCTCTAGGTCTTCAACGCTGCCGACCTCTGGCAGCAATGGGAAGGCGACGATTTGCGAACGGCAGAAAATTCGCGCGCGCTGCGCGAAAGATGGAGTATGTTGTATAGCGTCGATAGCCTTCAGTACACGAGTCAAATGCTGGCGCTCATATTTCAGCCGCGCCACTTCGATCTTCGGGTCAGGTTTTGGTGGCGGCGGCGGTACAAGCTCCTCTTTCGTGAGCAAGCTCCAGCGGCCTGATTGAGTGGCCGGGTAAATAATGGATACTGAGGCTGGCTGATTGAGTAAGCGACCGAAACTACATTCAACCAGCCACGCATCGACGCCGTTGTTCAGAACGACTAGCGCATCTCCGTTCATTCGCGCTTGTTCGGCAAGGTAGGGCGATACCTTGAATGGGACAACCGTTCCGCTTATCTGGTATAGTCCAGCCTTCCCGTCGACCGGGTACGATCCGATCTTCACCTTTGTGGCGCACATTTGCGCGTGGCCCGGATCCTGGCTAAGCGAATCGCTTCGTACCATCTGCGCCATCGCATAGTAGGACGATAGCCAGAGCCCGATAGCGAACAGCAGGCAGCGCATGGCGCGATCATATCATGGCTCATATCTGGACGGCTCATCAGAGTTGTCCAATACAGAATGATCCTGAACGTAGGATCGGTTTCCAATACAGGATGATCCTGAAAACCCCATTTTTTGTCCCCCACGCTGCCTCCCACAGCGGCTTGCCAAACTAGTTGGCTTCCTTACACGGCACCGTTACGCCCTCGTTGTCGGACTAGTCGCCGCCTTACAGGTGCTTGTGTTGATATTGCTCGGCAAAAGTGCCGTCGGCTCGCCTTGGTCGCAGCAGGCCTACTGGCGTGGTCAAGCGGGGGTTATCCGACCGGAATAGGTCTAAGCGGTGGCTCTATACCTCGCAGGGAGTCACGTAGGTCACTGAGCCATTCGGCCTTCGGGACGTCAGGAAGCTTTATCTTGTTGAGCAACAGATAGCATTCCATTATCAAAGGTACGTAACGTGTATCAAGTTGAATGCCCTGTAAGTCTGAATATGGGCGTGGCATCTGGCCGACATCCAAGCCGCCGAAACATGCTGGTATTGTGATTTTTTTCTGCGCCCAAGCCCAGCCTGCCTCGAAGTTTATCCATGGGCGGCTCACGGATACCGGGCTAAGCATTAAGATAACGATTCGCGCAGATTCAAGCTCTGTCTCGATTCTATTGAACCAGCGTTCACCTAACCGAATTTGAGAAGACTCGCTCGACAAGAAGGCATCTAATTCATAGTTGCCGAGGAACTGCGTGAGGCCCTTCGCGGGGATTGCTTCCTCATGAATGTGGCTAATGAAAATGTCCGCCATGACAAAGCAGTATACACGAAGCGGCATTTCCAAAACCAGCTTTTGGGGGAAAACGGGGGGAAAACAGGGGAAAACAGGGACAGACGAGTATTTCTCATATTCCCAAAAATCCGAGAAATGTTCACCTGTCCCGGTTTCTTCTCTGATTGGCCTACTGATTCGCCGCCCCGCGACCCCTGCCGCGACCGCCATTCTCCGGCACTGGAGCAGGCAGATCCTTGCGAGGCAGCTTCTCCGGCCGCGTCGCCGCCTGGTATACGAACACCGCCTCGATGATCGCCATCTGCTCCATGTCGCCCTGCTGGATGCGATCGTACACGTCCATATTCGAATGGTGCGTGCGCGTGTCGTAATCCATCGGATCCTGAATGAACTGGAATCCCGGCAGCCCGACTGCATCATACGACTGGTGATCGGTACCGCCCGTATTGCGAGCCGTGATCACGCCCGGCGTCAGGTCCTTCAGCGCCGCGAACCACTGCTCGAAAATCGGTCGGACCATTTCGTTGCCTTGCAGATAAATTCCGCGAATCTTGCCGGTGCCGTTGTCGATGTTGAAATAGCCCGCGAAGCCGTCGTGCTCGGCGGTGGGCTTCATGGTCGCGGTGTCGGCGAAGTGCTCCTTCACATACGCGCGCGATCCCAGCAGCCCTTCCTCTTCGCCGGCCCACAGAGCCAGGCGAACCGTGCGATCCATCTTCAAATTCAGTGACTTCAAGATCCGCATCACTTCCATCGCCACCGCGCTGCCGGCGGCGTTGTCCGTCGCGCCCGTCCCCATGTGCCACGAATCGAAATGCCCGCCGACCATCACCAGCTCATTCGGTTTTGTCGTCCCGGGAATCTCTGCGACCACGTTGAACGCGTCCGTGCTGGTCAGGTCGAATTTCGTTTTGATATCGAAGGCGAGCTTCACCGGGACGTTGTGCGACAACAGTCTCTCGATGCGATTGAAGTTTTCCGCCGTAATCGCGACCGAAGGCAGGTTCTTGGTCGGATCGCCGGTGCGGGGCGAGCCGTTGCTCGCAAACACCGTTCCGCTCTCGCCGCGGGCGGTGGCCGTCACCGTCGCCAGCACGCCTTCATCGACGAAGAAGCTCCGCTGCTTTTCCTGGAAAGCCTGGCGTTCTTCCTGCGTCATATTCGCGAGCGCCGCGGGCTGCCCGCGTCCGCCGCCGCGTCCTCCACGGCCACCACCGGTCGGCAGGATTTCCGGAATCAGCGCTTGAAGTTCGTCATCGGTGTAGCGATGCGCCAACGGGTTAATCGGGAAGGGAAGATCCAGCGGCGTCGCGGACGTCAACACGATCTTGCCTTTCAGCTTTCCTTTCCACTTGTCTAAATCGGCCGGCTCCTGGATCTGCGCGATCACCGCGTCGCCGGTGACCAGGCCGCTGGTGCTCCCGCTCCACGCCTGCGGATATCCGATGAGCGGCATGTAGGTCGGCTCCACCATCGCTCCGCTGTATCCGGTGATCTCCCAGCTCGGAATCGAACCGCCGCGTCCCCCGGTGGTCGCCCACTTTTCCAGATGAACGTTCGAGAGATTCCATTCCTTGAGCTGCCCGACGGCCCAGTCGCCCGCGCGCCGGAACTGAGGAGAATTGGTCAGGCGCGGGCCGTATCGGTCGGTCAGGTTGTACATGGTGTTCATGATCTGAGAGCCGCCGCCATTGCCGCCTCGGCCTCCGCCCCCACCCCCGTCGCCACCACGGCCGCCGCCGCCGAGTTCGGCGGTCTTGATCTTGTGAATGACGTTCAAATCCACCTTTTCCGTCATCTGCTGTCCGAGGATCAGCAGCGGAACCAGGATCACCAGGGTTAGGACGAGGAGTGTTGTTCGAGACATATGGTTGTTAAGGCAACAGCATATCAGACGGGAGGGTGGAATGCACTCGGCGGCCGGTGGTGCGTTGCTCGCGGGAGCCACGCACACCTACTGAAAACTCTCGGCGTGCCCCGAACGTCGTGCCCCGACGTCGATACACTTTCTTACAGCACCGCAGTAAGCTGGATCTCGCCCGCTAGTGGCGTTATCCATTTTTGTCGGCCGTGCCCCGGAAGCGGCTTTTCGGTGACTTGAATCACGCCGAAGCGCTCCAAGACCTGGATATCGCGAGTCACCGCGCTCCTGTCCCGTTTCAGTTTCTTCGCCAGCAGACTAATGGAAGTCGGTGTCTCTTTGACCTGCTTGAGCAGAAGCACTCGCTTCGCGGTTAGGACATGGAGGAGAGCCTCAACGTCTTCGAAGGCGATTACCCTGCTGAACGGAATGGGATCGCCCCGATCCGCCGCGGCCGCAAGCTTACGCCCCCGTGCAAAGAACGAATCCACTCGCTCCACCCGAATTTCAGTCTTGCGCACGTCTGCCTCCCTTCGCCAGCCGATTCCACTCCCTTTGAAAGCGAGCTTCGATTTGTTTGAAGCTCTCGACCTTGATCCTGGTTACCTTACCTCGGTAGTGACGGTGATGATATCCATGAGCTGAGTCATAGCCCAGTACACGGCCGTTATCGCCCGCATACATCAGGTGATTGATATACGCGAGGTTGTACCGCACCACCCGACTGCGCCAATCAATCCAAATCTCCCGGCGCAACATTCCACCCCCGTTTGCGCTGGACAGGTAAAACCGTTCGTCGACGGCTTTTCGAACACCGCCAGCCATGATTTAGGATATCATGGCTGGAACGCGCCGGCGGTACGGCGGGTAGTGCGCTTTTTTCGCAACCGCGACCGTCAGGGAGCGGCACGCAATCGCCGCGCCAGCGCTACCTGTCGAGTGAGTCTTCGAACGGGGCGGGGAACACGATCAGCGAGAAGTGCGCGACCACCCGGCCGAGGAAGCTGTCGCGTTCGGAAACGCTCACCCACGCGACGTGCTGAGGATCGTCGGCATCCTCGAAAAACCCGACTCCGCCGCGGTGCAGCCGCTTGTCGCTCCAGGAGCTGATCACCTGACCGTTGAGATAGGTGATAAATCGATCGTCCTGCACGGTCATGCGCACACGGTAATTTCCGCCGCGCTCGAGCGTCAGCGGCAGCGGCAGTTGCACCCGATCCGACTCGCGCCCGTTCATCACGGCGTACCGGACCAACCCCGCGTTGGGCAGCGGACCGGGCTTGGTGATGATGATCTTGGTGGCGTAGTAGTTCTTTTCATCGCTCGCGCGGAAGGCCCAACTGAGGCTCTTCTTTTCCAGTTGTCCGCTGAATTCCATTTGATAATTCTGGAGCGTGGTGGACCGTTTCCAGATTCGCAGAACCGGCGCGGACACCCCGGCGTAACGCGGATCGTCCACGCCACGCCGCGGGTCGTCCACCATTTTGCGCAGCGAAGCCGAAGTCCAGTCCGTCCAGCCGCTGTGGAAATCCTGATGCAGCGTCACGGGGGCGTGCGAGCGGACCACATCGCCCACGCTGTCGCCCATCCGCTGGAACAAGCCGGGTTTCACGCCTGAGTCGAGCGATACGGGCGGAAACGCCGTGCCCGGTCCCGGCCCGGGCATCATCAGCGCCGCGACCAGAAGGGCTCCCACCGTGAGGAATGCGAAGATCGACGCGTTTTTTCCAGCCGACGTTCCCGTCCGAGCCGGCTTCTTGCGTGACTTCGAGACCGCCCAGAGATCCAATTCTTCTTCGTCTCGAACGGCTTGCGCCGAGGCGAGGCGGGATTCGTGGCGATGCGCAGCGCTACAGTACTGCTGATCGACCAGCGACCGCATGATCCCGATCTTTTTCCCGCACAGAAAGCAGAGCATCGCGGTGTTCTATTTCTACCAACCCGATTTTATCAGCTACCCCTCTGAACTCGACCGTCCTAAGTGAAGTTAAACTAAGGGGCTGCCAGTCCTATGGAGTCGTTTCTAAGGTATACAATCGAGACAAATCCTCGGATTCTTTAGGGAGGACAGGAACACTACCGAATTCCTCGCCAAATGCCGGACGATCCCATTGAGAACAAAGACAACGAAGACAAAGAAGCAGTTCGAATCCCGGTCACCGATGTCTTCGATCTCCACACGGTGCCGCCGCGGGACGCCGAGGCCGTGGTGGAGGAGTACCTGAGTGAAGCTAATCGATTGGGATTTAAGGCTTTACGAATCATCCACGGCCGCGGCATTGGCGTACAGCGGGAAATGGTGCGCCGGATTCTTGCGCGGACCTCTTTTGTCGCCGCTTTTGGCGATGCACCTGGAGAAGCGGGCGGCTGGGGCGCGACGGTGGTCACGCTGAAGTGAGGGGTTCTGGTGCAAAGGTCGCCCGCGAACCCCTGGATTCCTGAGACGATAGATGTATGGCCAAGCTCACGCTGAGTGTCGACGCCCGCGTGGTTTCGCGCGCGAAGCAACACGCTAAGCAGCGCGGTCTCTCCCTATCGAAAATGGTGGAAGCCTATCTTGCAGCCGTTGTCGATCCACCTTCCCCCTCGATCGGCGGCGCGCCGATTCTGCGTTCGCTCCGGGGAGTTCTAAAAAGCGCCGACATCGGTGAGCACCGCGAGCATCCGGCGGCGAAGCATCGATGAAACGGTAATTGCTTCGGTACGCGAGTCCGTGGGCGCATGGTGATACATTGTAAGTACGGAGCTGCTCATGGTTAAGAAGCTTACCAAACATGGAAACAGTTTTGCGTTAGTGATTGATCGTCCGATCCTGGACCTTCTCAAGATCGATCCCGACACGCCGCTCGACGTCAGCACTGACGGGAAACAACTGATCGTCGCACCGGCGAAACCCTCGGCGCGGCGGAAGAAATTCGATGCAGCGCAGGAGTGGGCGCACAAGCGATATGGGAAGGCCTTCCAGAAGCTGGCCGAGTGAGCGCCGGCGCCGTCGGATGCAACACGCGCCGGCGCTGGGTTACTTGGATTTTTTCTTTTTCGGGCTCGCTATCAACTTCCATCCAAACTTCTTCGCGAGCGCCTGAATATAGGCTTTGGAGTTCCGCTCGTCTTGCTTAGAGTTCGGACGATATCGGCTTCTTGGCTTGTCCACAGAATCGGCCTCGATAATTCTTACAGTGACTTCATCCCCAACCCTCAAAGTCAAGGCTCTCCATGTGACGTGCTCCTCCGTGGCGCTTGCTAGCCCGCCGACTCGAAGACTGACTTCGTCCCGGCCAAATCCAGCAACGTGATTCACTATAGTGCTCAGGACGCCGTTGTCGCCGACGCCAGCAACACAAAGACGCTTACCGTTGAGAAGAACGTCGAAAGCTCGCATGTATCCACATATTACGCCGCTCGTAACCTGCCTGTTTGTGCCAGGGCACGTTTCAACCTGAGACAACACTCACGCACGGGGGTATAGTGGAAGGCAACATGGCCGCAGAGAACCTTGTCGATGTCATCAGCTCCCTTACGCCGCAGGAACAGGAATCTGTTAAGCAATTCATCGAGTTCCTGAAGAAGAAGGGTCCGTCCCCTTCATCGCCGTTTCTTGCGGCCGTTGACGAGTTCATCGACCAGCACCCGGAGTTGCTCCGCCGTCTGGCACAGTGATCGCCGAGCCCGTCCTTGGGATCCCCGCGAGATCCCCGCCCTGACGGGGCGGGGCTTGAACGCGTTTGGTCGATCGCTCGCCCACGCCATCTTGCGTTATCATGAGGGGCAATTCAGAAACTATGCAACCTAGTACAATCCTCACCCTTCTCCTCGCTCTTTCGACCTTTGCAAGCGCCCAGCCGGCCACCTACAACCCCGCGTTGTGGTCCGGTATGAAGTACCGGCTCATCGGTCCGTATCGCGGCGGACGCGTGACGGCTGTGACCGGCGTTCCCACGCAGCCCCTGACCTTCTATATGGGTTCGACGGGCGGTGGTGTGTGGAAGACCACCGACGCGGGCCACAACTGGGTGAACGTGTCAGACGGATTCTTCAGCGTCGCGTCGATGGGCGCGATCGAGGTTTCGCTTTCGAATCCCAACGTCGTCTACGCGGGCACCGGCTCCTCCAAGATCCGCAGTAATGTGTCGATCGGGCGCGGCCTGTACAAATCGACCGACGCCGGCAAGACGTGGTCCTTTATCGGACTGCGCGACACCGGCCAGATTTCGACCATTCGCGTCGATCCGAAAAACCCGGATTTAGTTTACGTCGCGGCGCTGGGAAATCCGTTCGTGGCGAACAAAGACCGGGGCATTTTTCGCAGCGCGGATGGAGGCAAGACCTGGAAGAACGTGCTGTTTGTTTCCGACGAAGTGGGCGCGGCCGATCTGGAGATTCAGCCTGGAAATTCGAAGGTGCTGTTCGCGTCCATGTGGCATGGCCAGCGCAAGCCGTGGACCATTATCAGCGGCGCTCGCGAAGGCGGGATTTACAAGTCGACCGATGGCGGCGACAATTGGACCAAACTCGCCGGCGGATTGCCAAATGAGCTATTCGGACGCAGCAACGTCGGCGTAACGCCCGCGAAACCGGATCGCATTTATGCGCTGATCGAAGCCAAGCCAGGCGCCGGGCTGTATCGATCTGAAGACGCAGGCGCAAGCTGGGCGCTGGTGAACAGTACTGGCGCGATTCTCACACGCCCGTTTTATTACGACACGCTGGGCGTCGATCCGAATAACCCGGAGGTGGTTTGGGTGGGCGACGAAAACTGGTTCAAGAGCACCGACGGCGGAAAGACCTTCCGGCGCGCGACCGCCCCCCACGGCGATCACCACGATGTCTGGATCAATCCCAAAGATTCGAATTACATGATCCAGTCCAACGATGGCGGCGCGAATGTTTCGATGGACGGCGGCTTGACCTGGAGCACGCAGGCAAATCAGCCGACCGCGGAAATCTATCAAGTGGCGGTGGACAATCAATATCCCTATCGCGTCTACGGCGCGCAGCAGGATAACACCACGGTGATTGTGCCGAGTCTTCCGCTCGGCAACGGGCAGGAATTTCGCACGGGTCCCGGATGCGAGACGGGTCCGATCATCCCGGATCTTTCGAATCCGGATGTCGTCTACGGAAGTTGCAAAGGTCAGTTCAGCCGTCAAAATGTGAACACTCCGGAAGAGGATCGCTACTGGATCGGATCGGAGTCCCTGTACGGCAACGGCGGCGAAACGCTTATCTACCGCTTCCAGCGAGTCTCGCCGATGGAGGTTTCTCCGCACGACCCGCGCATCGTTTACTACGGATCGCAGTTCGTGCATCGGACCCGCGATGGCGGCGTGACCTGGGCCAAGATCAGTCCGGATTTGACCGCGCGTCCGCCGGGAACTCAAGGCGCGAGCGGTGAGCCGATCACGCGCGACGCGACCGGTGAAGAAGTCTACAGCGTGGTGTATGCGATTCGCGAATCGCCGGTAACTAAAGGCGTCATCTGGGCGGGATCGAACGACGGACTGGTCCACGTGACCAGGGACGACGGCGCGACCTGGGTGAATGTGACGCCCAAGGATCTGGCGCCGGGCGGCCGCGTGCAAAATATCGAGCCGAGCCCGCATCGCGCCGGCACTGCCTACGTCGCGATCTACCGATATCTTTTGGGCGATTTCGCGCCGTACATTTATCGCACCGACGATTTTGGCAAGACCTGGAAGCGATTGTCCGACGGCAAGAACGGGATCGCCGCGGATGAGCCGACGCGCGTGGTTCGCGAAGATCCGGATCGCGCCGGCCTACTCTACGCGGGAACGGAATTCGGCATGTACGTTTCTTTCGACGACGGCGGCCATTGGCAACCTTTCCAGATGAATCTGCCGGTAACGCCCGTGACGGATATCAAGGTCGCGCACAAGGACCTGGTGATTTCGACACAGGGCCGTAGTTTCTGGATTCTCGATAATCTGACGCCCCTGCATGTGTGGAGCGACAAAGTGGATCCACGTATTAGTTCTCGTGGCTGGCTGTTCACTCCTCGCGAGGCGGTCCGGACGGTGCGCGGCGGAGGTGGCGGCGGGCTGAACCCGACCCTGCTGCGCTATCCGCAACCGGGCGCGATGATCGATTACTATCTGGTGAACGCGCCAGCGGGTGATATTTCCATGCAGATCCAGGACGAATCGGGGAAGGTGATCCGGACATTTACGAGCGCCGCGGGCGCCGTGGAAGAGCCGGCTGCGGATGCTCCCCCGGCGGACGACGAAGAGGGCGGATTCAGAGGCCGCGGCGGTCCGACGCGTCTCGAAAAGACCGCCGGGATGCACCGCTTCACTTGGGATCTCCGCTACGGCGGTCCGTGGGCGAGCGCGACGCGGCCCGAGGGTCCCAACGGTCCGGAAGCGGTGCCCGGGAAATACCGTGTTTATTTCAATGCTGGCGAATGGAGCATGGACCAGCCGCTGACGCTGATCGAAGATCCTCGCATGACCAAGGCCGGGCTCACCGAAGCGGCGCTGCGGGAACAATTCGAGCACAACATGAAGGTTCGCGAGCTGGTGAGCGATGTCAACAAAACGGTCGCGCGCCTGCGAGCGGCGCAGCGCACGGCAACCGGAAATCAGCGTGACGCGCTCGACACGCTGGCGGCGCATCTGATCACGCCGTCGATTCGCTATAGCAAGCCCGAGCTGCAGACGCACATCACTTACCTCTACAGCGAGACCACCGCGACCGATCAGAAGATCGGTCGCGACACGATGGAACGCTACGAGGCTCTGCGCAAGGAGCTCGACGCGCGGATTGCGGAATTGAATCGGATACTCGGGTCGCAGCAGTAAGCTTCCCCTGGTTTGTGCTTCCGGCCCCATGCGTAAGCTTGGGGCTATCACGATGGCTGGCGTTAGCCCCAAGCTTACGCTTGGGGCTATTCTCCGAGCCTCAGACCCGTCGATGGAGGCGCGACGGTCACAACCCTTTTCGCCAATTCCCTCAATCGTTTACGTAAATCCGCTTGCGAGCGCCTGCTAAGTTGGAATCAAAGGAAACTTCGTGGCCACGAAGCGTTGTAATGAGTCGCGCACGGCGGTAAAGCGTTGGGCGCGGCGAATAAATGAAACTGGACTCCCGGAACCCGTTGCTGGGATCGCGGCGTCAGCTCGTAGCATGGCGTCGACGGGAGAGTGATCGTGCTCGGCGTTGTTGCATTGGCGTTGGGTGCGGTTTAACAGTGGGATCGTGTGCGGCGATAGCGTCGTGCGCGGTTCAGCGATCGAATCGATTCGGTAACTTTCCGGCGGCCCCGCAAGGGTCGTCGGGATTCAGAGGAGAGACATCGAAAACGTGAAGCCTCACATGGCGGCCGCCCCTTAGCGGCCCCGACCCTCCGTTAGATGTTCTCCAAGTCATTGGCGGCCGGGCTTGTTTCTTCTAACCCCGCTCATAAGAGCGGGGAGTTGGAACAGGCACACGCACGGCGATAAACCGAAAGCCCCGGCCGCCCGCAACGCTTACAGGTGTAGTGTCGTTCGTCGCAGCGCCCGATTCCGTCCTTCTGAGCCGCGACCAAAGGGAGCGGCCTAATAAATGCTTCCTTCCAAATTATTCCGACCCAAGATTTTTGCGACCTCCAAAGGGAGCGGTTGAGAAAATGGTTTCCTCAGCGGCGCTTGAAACCGTTCAGGCGAATAGATCCTCTGCCGTGATCGTCAGATTAAACTGCGGCAGCTCAAGCCGTGCGACGTTGGTCAATCCGCGATCGTAGGTGTACAGCTTCTTCATTTCCGGCTCGACGAACCAGACGTGTGCGACGCCCCAAGTCCGGTACTCCTCAAGTTTTTGTTCCACGTCGCGGAGGCGATCATCGGGGGAAGCGATCTCGACGATCAGAAGCGGCGGCGATTCCGGCAGTTCCTTTTCCGGTCTTTGCTCGAACGTCGCAAAATCGGGGGTGCGAAATAAATCCCCAGCGAGCTTCAGGCTGACGGATAGGCATCCATATCCTAGTCCATCCAACAATACAGCCAGGCGCTGACGAACCTTCGATCGAGAAAGATTCGGCAATCCCCTCTCTACAAGCTTGCCGCGAACGAACTCGGGCTCGCGCTCGAAATGGGTTGCGAGGTATTGCTCCGCCGTCATGGTAGTCTCCGTCGCCACTGACTGAAGAGTATCAGATAGGCGCGCCGTGTCCATTCCACCATAATGAAATGATGCGGTGGAAAACTTCGGCCCGCGCATTGGTGTGCCTCGCATTCGCAGCGACTCTCCGCGCCGAAAAAGTCCCCGGCCTCCACGCGCGCGTCGAAATTATCCGCGACACATGGGGCGTGCCCCACATCTACGCCGCCAACACCGACGATTTGTTTTTCGCCCAGGGTTGGATCACCGCCAAGGACCGGCTCTTTCAAATCGACCTGTGGCGCCGCGCCGGCTCCGGCAAGCTCGCCGAAGTCGCCGGACCGTCGGCCGTGGGTCGCGACCGCGTCGCCCGCCTGCTGCGCTATCGCGGCGATTGGACCAAAGAATGGGACAGCTACGCGCCCGATGCCCGCCAGATTATCTCTGCGTTCGTCAACGGAATTAACGCCTACATCCGGTCGCTCAACGGCCGGCGTCCGCTCGAATTTCAGTTGGCCGGCTACGATCCCGGACTTTGGACCCCCGAGGACGTGGTCTCGCGCATCGCTGGGCTCGGCGTCACGCACAATCTATCGCTCGAAATCTTTCGCTCGCTCGAAATCGCGAACTTCGGAGAGGCCGTGACGGAAAAGTTTTCGCCGCCCGATCCGTTCGTCCATCTCACCGTCCCGCCGGGTCTCGACATCAAGGCGATCACTCGTGAAATTGTTCGCGACTACGACGCCGCAGTGGGGCCCCCGAGTCTGGCCGAAGGCCAGGGTTCCAACAACTGGGTGATCGATGGAACCCTGAGCGCCACCGGAAAACCGCTGCTCGCTAACGACCCCCATCGCCCGATACTCACGCCCAGCTTGCGAAAAATCGTCCATCTCAATGCCCCCGGTTGGAATGCGATCGGCGCGGGCGAGCCTGCGCTGCCCGGCATCGCGCTGGGTCACAACCAATCCATCGCGTTCGGATTCACTATCGTCGGGATCGATCAACAGGATCTGTACGTCGAAAAAATCAATCCCGCGAATCCCAATCAATATCTGTACAAGGGCGCGTGGAAGGCGATCGAGATGGAGAAGCAGCGGATCGCGGTGAAGGGCGCGGCGCCCGCCAGCGTGGACCTGCGCTACACCCAGCACGGGCCGATTCTTTATGAGGATCGCGGACGGCATCTGGCGTTTGCTCTCCGCTCGATCGCCAGCGAACCCGGCGGCGCTGCCTATCTCGCGGGACTTGCGGTTGCGCGCGCCGCCAACTGGAAGGAATTCGTGGCCGCGATGGCGCGCTATAAATCGCCTTCGGAAAATATGGTGTACGCGGATACTTCCGGGAATATCGGATGGATCGGGTCCGGCGCCGCGCCCATTCGCAAGAACTGGACCGGCATGCTGCCGGTTCCCGGCGACACCGGCGAGTTTGAATGGACCGGATTTCTTCCCGTCGCCGACTTGCCGCAATCCTACAATCCCACGGGCCATTTTCTAGCGACCGCCAACAATAACATCCTGCCGCGAGGTTATTCGAAGCAGCTTTCCTTCGATTGGTCGGCGCCGTTTCGTGCGCAACGCGTTGTCGAAATGCTCAATGAGCAGAAAAAATTCGCCGTCACGGATTTCGAGCGCATGCAGTACGACGTGCTGTGTATTCCCGCCCGGCGATTGCAGGCGATCGTGCGGAAATCCCGGCCGGAGCGGCACGCCGATATCGTCAACGAGTTTTTGAAATGGGATGGGCGCTTGACCGCCGATTCGCGCCCCGGCCTGGTGTATGAGCTATGGAGCTCGGCTCTGATCGCCGCGATTTATCCACGCGATTGGACCGGCACGGTGCAGCTCGATGTCGTGTTGAAGATTCTCGAAGAGCGGCCCAATCAGAAAGCGATTGCGGAATCGCTCGATCGCGCCGTCGCGTCGATCGAGCGCGCCCTGCCGCGTCGCGAGGACTGGAAGTGGAGCGCGGCGCACACCCTGCTGATGGAGCATCCGCTCGATACCCCGAATTTGAATATGCCTCGCGTCCCGCGGCCCGGAGATAGCAACACGGTGAATGCCGCCGGGGGATCGCACGGTGAAGAGGGTGCATCCTATCGCCAGATTTTGGACGTGGCGGATTGGGATCGATCGGTGGTCACCAACACTCCCGGCGAGTCGGGAGATCCGCAGAGCAAACATTATCGCGACCTGTTGGACGATTGGGTCGCGGGCCGCTATCACCCGCTGCCGTTTTCGCGAAAGGCTGTGGAGGCTGCCGCGGGAGAGCGGATCGTGTTGGAGCCGAAGTGAGGCTTCCAGCCCCATCCGTAAGGATGGGGGTACCGCCCCGTGCCTCATAGCGCCAACCTTTCGCGGCGATAATAAGACCAGATGACCTCCCGGGCGAAACCTGGGTTAGCGCTTCTTTTTTTCGCTGCGACGTTCATCACTTTGGTGACGATCACCCAGCAGGTAACGCTCGCCCAGCCCACCATTGCGCTTACCGATGCGCAACGCGCGTGTGGGTCGACCCCCGCCTGGTCCACCTGCGATATAGCCTTCGACCTCGAACCGGCCGAGAATCCCGCGACCCTGCAACTGCGCGCGGAGTTTCAATCCCCGCGCCACCACACCTACCTGATGTACGCCTTTCAAGACAACGAGCGGCGCTCTATTATTCGCGTCGCACCCACCGAAGCAGGGACCTGGCTCTATCGGTTGACCAGTAACCTGCCGCGGCTCGATGGCAAAGAGGGCCAGTTCACGGCGACGGAATCCGAGTCGACGGGGTTTGTGCGAATCGCCAACGTTCATCACTTCATGACGGAAGGCAACAGCAAGCAGCATCTTTGGATGGCGACGGCGCTCGACCGTTTCGCGACCATCCCTCGCGCGGAATTCGACCGGATCGCTTCTCAACGGGCAGAGCAAAAGTTCACGCATCTGCGCGTCACCATCGAGGCAACCGACGATCTTCGGGAAGCCGCCGATCGTTTGCGGTCGATCAATGCGCGCGGCATGGTCGCCGATCTCGCGCTTGCCTCTGTTCCCACGGATAAAACCGAGCGGCAGCGTTACCTCACGCAGATCATCTGCCGTTTCGCGCCGATGAATTTGACCTGGATGGGCATTCCCTCTTTCGAAGACGTCGCGCACAGCCGGGCCGCGTTGAAAGAATTCGGCGATCTGCTCAAGAAATACGATCCCTACGATCATCCGCGCACCGCGCTTGCATCGTTTTCGTCGGCCGCGCTCCTCGGCGATGGATGGATGAACCTGCTCAGCTACGGCACGCCCGATGCTAACGTCGGCGCGGTGGAGCATCAGCTCTATCAATCACCCGCCATCGAAACCGGCATCAGGAACGAGCGCGATCTCTGGACCGCGACCATGAACGGACAGTATCCGGCCTCCGGATCGGGCGAATACATGACGGCGTGGTTCGAGTTCATGGCGGGCAATCGCTACTGGGAACTGGAGCCGTACTTCGGAGTCGACGGCGCGCGCGCCATCGCTCTTGAAGGCATCGAGTACATCGTGTATGTCGACAAGCCCGGGCCGGTGGAGGTAACTGTCGAGCACCACGGCTACGATGTCGCCTGGATCAATCCCGCCAATGGTGAGCGCATCAAGGCGAAGGGTTATAGCGGCGAACACTTCACCGGCGAGGCTCCCGACAAATCGCATCCGTGGGTGCTCCACATTTCGCGCGAGGGGACGAAAGAAGGGATGTTGAAGTCGTACAAATTCGAATCGCGGACGGTGCCAGTGCAGGAGGTCGAGCAGTCGCCGGAGAAAACGCCGTTCGAAATCGCGCTGCCGGATAAGCACGACGTTTCCATCTCGCATCCGCCGTATTTCGCGATCAAAGTGAAGCGAGAATCGCGGGCCACGCGGGCGCTGCTGATCGAATGGAGCGCGGAGGCGGTGATCAACGGCGAAGGATATCGTGTGGTGGGTGTGGGTCGCGAGGGGACCATGCAAATCCCGCGGCTGATCGCCGGCGATCTTCCCGCTGTCGGGACGTTGCGCGTGTCTATCGTCAACGCGAACGGAAAAGCCTACGTGGTGGACAAAGTCGTGAGTCTGGTTCCATAAGCATGTTCCCTCCATACGCACGTCTCAAGCCCCGGCCCGTCAGGGCGGGGATCAGTGAATGGGAACTCTCGTGATCCTTGCGATCGACACCACCAGCGACTCCGCGAGCATCGCCTTAGTCGAAGGCGCGACCGTCATCGAGGAAGTCCTCCTCGAATCCCCCGATGGATTCGCGCATGTGTTGTTCGATGAAATCGATCGGCTGCGGTCCCGGCACAACATCGCGATGGACCAGATCGACGCCTTTGCGGTCGCCGCCGGTCCCGGATCGTTTACCGGAGTCCGCGTTGGGTTGACCGCTGCCAAGGGGATGGCCGAAGCCACCGGGCGAAAAGTGGTCGCGGTCTCGAATCTCCAGGCACTCGCGTCCCTTGGCACCCTCCCGTTGCGGGCAGTCGTCATCGACGCGCGCCGAGGTGACATTTACGGCGCGGTCTATGACGCTGCTCTGAATCCTGTAAGCCGCGAATTGGTCATCAAGTATGACGACTGGCTTAGGACCCTGCCCACCACCGATCTCGAATACATCACTTCCGGCTTTCCGATCACCGGCGTCGAGAATGCACGTGTAACCCAAGCTCCGCGCGCCCTGGCGGGGGCCATTGGAAAAATCGCAGCCTTGCGATTCGCAGCGGGACTGGCGGAGGACCCCTCCACGGTCGATGCGAACTACGTGCGGCGGTCCGATGCCGAGGTGTTTTGGAAAGACACTGGCGTCGCGTTAGCGCCGCACGAATAAAAGCAGTCATTATTTACATTATTTTTACAACTGCGTTTGAAACAAGACCTCTGGAGCGCGCATCATGACAAAGATGATTCTCACCACTCGATTTTGCAGATTCAGCCGGGCTGATCGCGGGACGATCGGCCGGCGCGTTAGCGGATCCCGTTTCGTTCGAGCGGCGTTAAGGACCGGCCTGCTGCTGGCCGCCGCCGGTTGGCTGGCCGCGCAAACTCCTCCCAATCCTCCCAATATCTTCCTCCAGCACAACCTGGTGTCGGATCTGCCCAACGTTGCCGACAACCAGGACAGGAATCTCATCAATCCATGGGGCGTGGGCTTCGGCTCCACACCATTTTGGGTTGGGGACAACGGGACGGGCGTGTCCACGCTGTATAGCGGTCTCGGCGCACCCAATGCCACCCGAATCGTAAGTATTCCCTCTGCCGGAGGAGTGAAGACGGGCGGACATGTGACGGGCGTCATCTTCAACACCTTCTCCACGAACACCAGCGCATTTGATGTTGCTCCAGGCACGGCGCCTTCATTTATGTTTTGCACCGGCGACGGGGTCATCGTCGGATGGGCCGGCGCCGATGCGAATCAAGCTGTCACCTTATTCGACAATTCGAAATCGGGCGCGGATTACACCGGGTGCGCGCTCGGGGGAACATCCACGGCCCCGTATATTTTCGCGGCAAACTTTAGTAACGCCACGGTTGACGTCTATGACCTCAACCTGAATCTTAACCCTGGCGCCTTCGCGCACGCGTTCGTGGATGCGTCCATCCCAGCCGGGTACGCGCCGTTTAACGTTGTCAACCTCAACGGACAGTTATACGTCACCTACGCGAAGCAGAGTTCTTCGCAGAAGACCCAGGTTTTCGGGGCGGGCAACGGCTACGTAGCGGTCTTTGATATGAACGGCAGCCTGATCAAGACGCTGATTTCGCAAGGCGCGCTGAATGCGCCGTGGGGACTGGCCATTGCGGCCCCGGCCTTCGGACCGTTCCCCGGAGATTTGCTGGTGGGCAATCTCGGCGATGGCACCATCAATGCCTTTAATCTCACGACCGGGGTCCAGGCCGGCACACTCAACGGTCCCAACGGCGCTCCTATATCGATCCAGGGCCTGTGGAATATCGCTTTCGGAAGCGGCGCGCAGTCGGAAGACCCCGGCACTCTGTATTTCACTGCCGGACCGGGAACGCTCGGAACGGCCACCGATCCGCTGTATTCGCACGGCCTGCTGGGAAGCATCCAGGCAGTGCCTTTCTTCACCGGTACCAACGTTCTGAACGGAGGGAGTCTTCTGGCCGGTCCGATCGCGCCGAACGAGTGGGTGACCATCAAGGGCGCGGGCCTCGCACCCACAACCGTTACTACGCAAGCGCTCGGGGGAGTGTCACCTTTAGCCGCGGCCGGCGTGGGCGTGACGGTCGGCGGCGCAGCCGCGCCTCTGGACTTCGTCAGCAGTACCCAGATCAATTTCCTGGTACCGGTCGGCGTCTCACCAGGCACGACGCAGATCCAGGTGACCAACAACGGGCTCCCCAGCGCGGCGGTCAACGCAACGGTCGCGTTTCTGGCGCCATCATTCTTCACGATCGGAACGGTCGCTGCGACTGGCGATACTTACATTGCCGCCACCCATGTGAACGGCCAGATCATCGCGCCCGCGGCTTTCCTCGGCGCGACCACCACCACTCCCGCTTCGGCGGGTGAAACCATCGTATTGTATGGCACCGGCTTCGGAGCCACCACACCGGCGGCCATCAATGGCGCACCCGTTAGCGTTCCGCTCGTACTTTCGCCTGCGCCGACCATTGTGATCGATGGGATCGCGGCCAACGTGACCTTTGCTGGTCTCATCTCGCCGGGCCTGTATCAGTTCAATGTGCAGGTCCCCGTCGGGGTTACCCATGGGCAGGACGCGCTAGTGATCGCTCTGCTTGCCGATTCGACCACGCAGGCGAACGCGTACATCTCCATCGCACCGTAAGTTTGTGTGTGGGGCAGGCGATCTTGTCGCCTGCCGGGACCACTGGCCCGTCTCGCTTCAGTAGGACATGGTGTGGCAGCAAGCTGCCAGGCGACAAGATCGCCTGCCCCACATGCTACTTCTCCGCGAAGGCTTCCACCGGTGGACACGAACACATCAGGTTTCGATCGCCGTACGGATTATCAATCCGCCCCACGGTAGGCCAGAACTTGTGGGCGCGCACAAAGGGCAGTGGATAGGCCGCCTGCTCGCGCGAATAAGGATGCGGCCAAGAATCGGCAGACACCGCGGCGGCAGTGTGCGGGGCGTTCTTTAGAACATTATCGCGAGCATCGGCATGTGGGGCAAGGCCGTGCCCTGCAAGGGCCTTCCCGTCGATCACCGCCTGAATCTCACCCCGAATCGCGATCATGGCCTCGCAGAACCGGTCAAGTTCTTCCTTCGGCTCGCTCTCCGTCGGTTCCACCATCAGTGTGCCGGCCACCGGGAACGAAACCGTCGGAGCGTGGAATCCGTAGTCCATCAGCCGCTTGGCGACGTCGGTTTCGTCGATCCCGCTGGCTTGTTTCAATTGCCGTAAATCGAAAATCATCTCGTGCGCCACGCGGCCGTTCTCGCGCGTGTAGAGCACCGGATAATACGGCTCCAGTCGCGACTTGATGTAGTTGGCGTTGAGGATCGCGTAGCGCGTCGCGTCGGTCATTCCGTCGCCGCCCAGCATTTTCATGTAGCCGTAGGAGATCAGAAGAATGCTCGCGCTCGACCACGGAGCCGCCGCGATGGCCGGAATCGCGTGATCGCCGCCGGTCTTGATCACCGGATGCCCGGGGAGAAACGGCGCGAGATGTTTCGCCACCGCGATCGGCCCCATGCCCGGTCCGCCGCCGCCGTGCGGAATGCTAAACGTCTTGTGAAGATTGAGATGGCACACGTCCGCGCCGATCGCCGCGGGGCTGGTCAACCCGACCTGCGCATTCATATTCGCGCCATCCATATAGACCTGGCCGCCGTTGGCGTGCACGATCGCGCACACGTCCTGAATGCTTTCCTCGAACACGCCGTGCGTGGACGGATAAGTCACCATCAACGCCGCCAGCGCGTCGCGATGTTCGACGGCTTTCGCCTTCAAATCGGTGACATCGATGTTGCCCTCGGCGGTGCTTGCCACCACCACCACGCGCATCCCCGCCATCACGCCGCTGGCGGGATTGGTGCCGTGCGCCGAAGCCGGAATCAGGACCACGTCGCGATGCGGTTCGCCGCGGCTCAGATGATACGCGCGAATGACCATGAGGCCCGCGAACTCGCCTTGCGAGCCGGCGTTGGGCTGCAAGGAAACCGCCGCGAAGCCAGTGATTTCGGCGAGCGTAGATTCTAACTCACCAAAGATGTGCTGATATCCGGCGGCTTGCTCAACCGGCACAAACGGATGGAGTTTCGAAAATTCCGGCCAGGTGATGGGCAGCATCTCCGAGGCCGCGTTCAGCTTCATGGTGCAGGATCCGAGAGGGATCATGGAGGTGTCCAGTCCCACGTCCTTGCGCTCGAGCGAACGGATGTAGCGCATCATCTGCGTTTCGGAATGGTGCGAATTGAACACAGAATGAGTCAAGAAAGGCGACTTTCGTGCAAGTTTTTGCGGGTAGTCGATTTCGAGGCGTTCAGGTGATAAGTCGATGGAAACGGACCCAGCGCCGGTCGCGGAGGCGAACACCTTCACGATCCGCTCGACGTCAGCCGCTCCGGTGGTTTCGTCCAGGGCCACGTTGATGGTGCCATCCGGGCGATAGCGGAAATTGAGGCGCGCGTCGATCGCGGCTTTGTGAATCCGCTCCGTCGAACCGGCGGGCGGCTCCAGACGCAGAGAGTCGAAGAAAAACTCGTTGGGCACGTTGATGTGGGCGACCCCAACTTTGGCGAGTTCGCGTTCAAGAAGCTTGGCGTAGCCGTGGACCCGTTTCGCAATCGCAGTGATTCCTTTGGGTCCGTGATACACCGCGTAAAATCCGGCGATGTTGGCGAGCAGTGCCTGCGCGGTGCAGATATTCGAGGTAGCCTTTTCGCGGCGGATGTGTTGCTCGCGGGTTTGCAGCGCCATTCGATAGGCGGTCGATCCATGCACATCCACGGAGACGCCGATAATGCGCCCGGGCACCTGGCGAACGCACTTTTCGGTGGTCGCGAAAAACGCGGCGTGGGGACCGCCGTAGCCCAGCGGCACTCCGAAGCGCTGGGAATTTCCGAACACCACGTCCGCGCCCATTTCGCCCGGCGGCGTGAGCAGCGCCAGGCTCAACAGATCCGAGCCGACCGCGACCATCACGCCGGCGCGCTTGGCGCGGGCGATAAAATCACGCAGATCGTGAACGGCGCCGGCTTCGTCGGGCGTTTGCACCATGGCGCCGAAGAAGTCGCTCGAGAATTCCGCGGTGTTCCAGTCGCCGATCACCAATTCGATGCCGAGCGGCTCGGCGCGGGCGCGCATGACATCGATGGTCTGTGGAAAACAGGTGTCGCTTACAAAAAATCTGGATGCGTGTGTCTTTGACACGCGATGCAACATGGTCATGGCTTCGGCGGCGGCGGTCGCTTCATCCAGCAGGGAAGCGTTGGCCACCTGCATGCCGGTCAGGTCGCACACCATGGTCTGAAAATTCAGGAGCCCTTCAAGGCGCCCCTGCGCGATCTCGGCCTGATAGGGAGTGTAGGGCGTGTACCAGCCCGGATTTTCGAGCACGTTGCGCAGGATCACGCTGGGCGTGACGCAATCGTAGTAGCCGAGACCAATATAGGATTTGAAAAGTTGGTTGCCGGCGGCGACTTCGCGCAGGCCGGTCAGGTAGTCATACTCACTCTGGCCCGGCGGCACGTTGAGCGGATGCGCGAGCCGGATTCGAGACGGAATCGCCTGATCCATTAACTCACTGAGCGATCGCGCGCCAATGGCTTTGAGCATCTTGTCGCGTTCGTTTATGTCGGGACCAATATGGCGGGACTGAAAGGATTCGGGATCAAATATCATTGGTTTTTCGATGGCGTGTGACGGCGCAAGACTCAGTTTAAAGCATGCGGTCAAGTGGCGCGGGTTGTGGAGCTGGCGCCAGCCGCGGCCATGAGGGAAGAGTAAGGCAGGATCGCTTAAGGCACGCGCGCCCTAACGGGCGCGCCTCAAGATGCGGCGCGGCTACCGCTGTTCCAGATGCTTCAGCCGTGCGTCGATCACTTCTTCGACGCGATGCAGTTCGGCGCGCCAAACGTCCTTGGCGTCGTCGAACCTTAGATTGACGTCGTCGAACCTTCGATTGACGGCTGCGAATTGCGAATCCATGTGCGACCGCAGATCGCTGAGACGGGAATTGTTGATAAGGATTCCTACGAGTACGGCGATGGTGGGAACGCCAACGGAAAGAGCGATCTGGATAGTTTGATCGGTCATGGCTCCAGTCTCATCTGTGCACTTCAATACTCCACTTCAGCATAGCGCGGCTTTATCCAAATAGTTAGAACGGAGGCCGACGAGGGAGTCGGCCGCGGTCCAGGGGGACCGCCCCACATGAGGCTCAGTTGGTGCCCGGGGCCTTCTGATAATTCCTGATGACCTTGTCGACGTAGTTCTGCGTTTCAGAATACGGCGGGAGTCCCTGGTAGCGATCGACCGCGCCCTCGCCGGCATTGTAGGCGGCCAGCGCCTTGATCGCGTCGTTGTTGTACTTGATCAGAAGCTCGCGCAGCAGGCGCGTGCCGGCTTCGATGTTCTGCGCGGGATCGGTCGGGTCCGCGTTGAGCGCGCGTGCGGTCGCGGGCATTAACTGCATCACGCCGAGAGCGCCCTTGGGTGAAACCGCATCGGACCTCATCGCGGATTCGATGCGGGCCACGCTCTCGACGAATTTGGGCGGGAGACCGTAGTGAACCGCGGCGTCATGCACCAGGACTTTGGGATCGGCTGGAGGTGCAGCCTTGGCTATCGACGCCGCTACGGTCTCCGTCGGCGAAGTTACCGGCAAAACGACATTGGAAACGACAGGCGCCGGCAGAGCAACGTAGTCCTCCTGCTCAAACGCGGCAACCGAGGATGCTGGAATTTCGGAGAAGCCTTCTTTCAAGAAAAGGCGAACGGTGCCGCCGTCGGTCTCATGCCGGTCGATGTGCAGACGCAAGCCACTGGAAAGAATGGCGTATTCGCCCGCGAAGGCGGGCATGGCGAGGAGGACGATGGAGGCAATGCGGGAAAACACGCGAATAAACACGAGATACCTACTATTGTAGACGCCGGTTGGTGGGCGGGCGTGCAGCCGCTTCTGAAGGTTCCCGATCTATAATCGGATTTGAAGATCGCGCCGGTTCCAGAACGACCGCTGGACTTCATCCGTGAGTGCCTCTTCAGGCGCGAGATTCGGTGGACTTATCACGTTACGATGCGCCTCAAGCAGAGGTCGTTGGGAGGTGAGATTCTGATTAGGGAGCCGCTTCCCTGGAGATTATAGAGTCTTATCCGGATGACAAATATTTGCCCAGCTTTCTCCTGCGAGGAGAGTTTGACGCCCGCGTGTTTCATGTCCAGATCGCCACTGACGTGCAGGCTGGCAACGTCAGAATTGTGACCATGTACATTCCGAGCCCAGAGGACTGGGATTCGGGATTTCGAGCCAGGAGGGTCCAACCATGAAATGCCGTGTGTGTGGCGGGCTACTCGAGCACCGGGTAACGGACCTTCCGTTCAAGATCGGCGACACCTCAATCGTAGTGGTGAAGGCCTTGCCCGTCCTACAGTGCCGCCAATGCGGAGAAACCGAAATGGAGGACCAGACCATGCGTCGAGTGGATCAGGTCCTCGCGGGAGTGGATACGTCGTCGGAACTTGAAGTCATCCGCTTCGCTGCTTGAACGCACGGACATCATTTTCCAAGCGGGACGCGGCGCCGCAGGTTTTCAAGCCCCACCCGTCAGGGTGGGGATCATGAGCGAATAGCGCGACGCGGTGGTCATCCCCACCCTGACGGGTGAGGCTTGACGTTGAAAGGCCGCGCTTCGTTTAACCGCTCCCTTTGGTCGCGGCTCGTTAGGGGTTGAGCGTTAGGTAGGAGATTGAGGGTTAGGCAGGAGGTTGAGCGTGCCGCTCCCTTTGGTCGCGGCTCGGATCCTATTTCGCCGGCACACGCCGCCGCAGCTCGTCGAAGAAGTTCAGCAGGAACACGACGTGGTTTTGCGACTCTTGCGACTCCTTGGCCTCGTTGGCGGGCATCAGCGCCACCAGGCGCTTGCCGTCGGACGCGAGATCCACGTTCTTGTTGTTGCCGGCGGAGCCCCCGATCGGCTTCTCGGACCACAACCGCGGTTTGCCGGCCACGAAGGAATCGCCCTTCACCGTATAGGCCGCCGCCATAATGTGCTGATCCAGAGACTCGAAAAACAGATCGCTCCGCGACCACATCGGGTATGTGCCGCCGTTATTCGAAATCTGCGACCTGCCTTTGTCCGGGCCGCCTTTGTCGGAAAACGCCCGCACATAAACTTGGAGCGTTCCCGATTCGTTGGAAGCATACGCCAGCCATCGTCCGTCCGGAGAGAAGGCCGGGTATATCTCGTCGGCGGGCGTTTCCACGAAAACCTCCGGCCTTCCCGCGCGCATCCCAGCGCCGTCGGTCTCGATCGGCACGGTCCACACATCAAATGCGGTTTTCGAATCCTGCTCCATGAACGCCATCCGCTTTCCGTCCGCCGCGAAGGACCACGGATACTGGAAATTTTTGCTCTGGGTCAATGGCTGCGGCTTGCCGGCTCCGTCGGAACGGGTCACGGACATGCCCGCTCCCGTCGACCAGAACACGATGTGCCGTCCGTCCGGGCTCCATACGGGAATCGCGGCCTTTCCATCGAAAGTCAAGCGCGTCATGCTGTCGCGCTGCCAGTCGTAAACCCAGATGTCGGTGCCCAAGCCCTCGGTCACATCCAGGGCCAGCCGCTGGCCATCCGGCGACAGGCTGGGCCGTCCGTAGATGTCCGGTTTCGCCAATAGCGGCTGCGTCTTCCCCGCGCTGTCGAGCCACGCCACCGTGAGCAATCCTGCGTCCCCGCCGCCTCTTCGGTACACCAAAGTGCCGTGACCGGAGGGCGCAGAGGAGACACTAAGTTGAGCGTGTCCCACGGCCGCGTCGTTGGCGACGTCATCCAGGATGGGCAGGGCCGTCCCACGCGTCTCCAGCTTATCCAGATCGAACGGGATCGCGAACAGGGTTGACTTGTTGAGATAAACCAGATGGCCGGTCCCATTCGACGTTGCCAAATAGCGGGGGGATGTGCCGCCTCGGGACACCGTCTTGCGATGACGACCCGCCAGCGTCATAACCTCAATGCTGGCCCCATCGGGAGTCACTGCCGTGTACGCCGAGAACAGGATCGCCTTGCCGCCGGGCAGAATCTGCGGGTAAGCGAGGGCGACTTCTCCGCTGGTCAGCGCGGCGACGGTCTCGGGCGGGCCTCCGCTGTCGCGAATCCGCACCAGGCCGTGCAGTGTGCCCAGCAGGATGTTACCGTCCTCGCCCCAACTCGCACCGGCGACGATGCCGTCACCCAGCGGGACCACCGCGCCGCCTTCGACTGAGATCTTGTTCAGCTTGCCGCTGGTTTGGAATCCGATCCACTGCCCGTCGGGCGAGAAGAACGGTGCAACTGCCCCCTGGGTTCCCGGGAGTCCGGTGGCTTTGGTTTGATTCAGGCGCCGGGTGAACAGTTTCGGAGGATTGCCGGATGCGTATACCATCCGCATCCCGTCGGGGGAGATGGCGACGTTGCTCCCTTCCGGGGCGGGGGCGCCCAACGAAACATCCGCGCCCAGATCGACGTCGAGGCGGACCAGCGGGCGATCCACCGGCTGGGTCGCGCGCCACAGTTCGAAGCCGAGCGCTCCGGCGACGAGCACGGCCGCGGCCGCCGCTGCGGGCCATAGCCACTTAGCCCCACCCTGACGGCTGGGGCTGGACAGGGCAGGCGCCTGCGCCACCCCCAACAGCAACTCCATGTCCCCGATGTCGCGCAGACGCTTCTTCGGATCTTTTTCGAGACAGCGCTCCAGCAGCCGCCGCACATTCGCCGGAACGCTGGTCAGGTCCGGTTTCTCCTTCACCACCGACGCCAAAACCTCCGTCAGATCCTCACCCTGAAACAGCCGCTTGCCGGTGAGCATCTCATGCAGCACCACGCCGAACGCCCAGATGTCGGCGCGCTTGTCGACCGGCTTGCCGCGAGCCTGCTCGGGCGACATGTAGGCGGCCGTGCCGAGGATCACTCCGGCTTGGGTCGCGTGCATGCTGATGGTGGGCGAGGCTTCGGGATCAGTGGAACTGGCGGCAACGGGTGCAGTGGCCTTCGCCAGCCCGAAGTCGAGCACCTTCACGACGCCCTCATGAGTGATCTTGATATTGGCGGGCTTGAGATCGCGATGCGTGATTCCCTTTTCGTGCGCGGCTTCGAGAGCGTCAGCGATCTTCCGGGCGATGGCGAGGGCTTCGTCGAGCGGGATTGCGCCTTCCGTGATCCGCTCGGCCAGCGTCGGACCTTCGATCAGCTCCATCACCAGATAATTCGGGCCGACGTCGTACAGCGTGCAGATGTTGGGATGATTCAGCGAGGCGATGGCGCGCGCCTCGCGCTCGAAGCGATCGGTGAATTGCGCGGCGGAGGTCTTGATGGCGACGTCGCGGCCGAGGCGAGTGTCGCGGGCACGGTACACCTCACCCATGCCTCCTTTGCCTATGGACGCTAGGATCTCATACGGGCCGAGTTTGTCGCCTATGGAAAGCGGCATGTATTTGATTCAGCTAAGTGTAGCTGATCGGAAAGCACATAGGTCGTGGGCCGGTTCGAAAACTGACCCAACCTTCCGAGAAGCAGATCCCTCGCTTCGCTCGGGATGACGGGGTGAGGGGAGATCGGGATGACGGCGTGGGGGCTGCTGCTGATCGTCATCCCGACTATGATCGCGCGAAAGTCAGCAGCGGCGTCGCGTCATCGGGCTGCGCGAAAGGATCGTCCACTTTCTAGTGCCCTGTCGCAGCCACTTCGTTACCATGCAACGCGCTCCAGTCTATCGCGCCTCTCCGCGGGCGGCGCTTCAAAGAGGCGCGACAGGATGGAGCGCGTGATAACGTTATCTCTGCGACAAGCCACTACTTCCCGTATTTCTTGACGGCCTTGCCAATGGATGGACCAAGCCTTGTCAAGATCCTGCGCGTTCATGACCGGCCGCAGCGAGACCTTTGCATTGAAGGCGAGAAACCACGGCTCGGCGATCGCTGGAATGTGGGATGTGTCCTTCAAATCGAAAACGATGGAGGCCGACCGATTGCCGTGATCGTCCGCCATGAAATAGGCGGCTTCCGGTTTGAGATCGGCCAGGATTCCCTCGACGGTGGAACCGAGGGTTCCGGCCTTGGCGGCGGCGTTTCCGGTTTCCACGGGAATGGATACTCTCAACAACATGCGCATATTGATTTTCTCCTTTATTTTCTCCTTTAAGGTGAGACAGCCGAACGATTATACCCGACTGACGGAGGAAAGTCCGGACATTGGACCTGAACACCATTTTGTCATTGGGGTGAATCGGTGCTTGAGTGCCACCGATTTCTCCTAACGTCCGAACATTCGCAGCACCGCGGCAGCCACGCCGAACACCACTGCGACGGCGAACGCACTTAATGCCACGTACCATCGGGCCGGCCACTTCACTTCGTCGTAAATCGGAGCCCCGCCGACGGAAAACGTGCAGCGGATGCCACGCGGCTGTTTCGACGGCGACGTGGTCACTCGAAGGGGAACGTTCTTGCCGCCATCCGCAATCTCCGCCTCAAACGTGCGATGGAGGAACGTGGGACCTGCCTGCCGGGCGACTTCCTTCCCATCCACCAGCAGCCGCTCCCGCCAGGGGCGGTTTTCCAACTCGATTACGTGATTCTTATAGTTGGCTTTCCAGGTAGTCTGAAACACCGGTGAGCCCCCCTTCGGCCGGTCATTGTACCCAATTTTAATGGCGCTGCGCTTGCTCCAAGGGAGCGCGTTCCGTCCCGTGAAAAAATAGGGACTGACTTGGACTGACTGGGTTTTGACGTCCCGGGTTTTGAGACCCCCCGAGAAGCAGATCCCTCGCTTCGCTCGGGATGACGGGGTGGGGGAGATCGGGATGACGGGGTGGGGGTTGCTGCTGATCGTCATCCGGACTACGATCGCGCGAAAGTCAGCAGCGGGCCGATGTCGTGACTGTCGGCGGCCTTTAGGGCGGCGATATAGCGGCCGCGCAAGCCGCCCGAAGCCCGCAAGTGGGCGCTTCCCCATGAGAACCGCTCGCCGCCGAGCCTCATGACGAGGAGGTCTGCCATCAGCCGCGAATGGCGGCCGTTGCCGTTGGGGAAGGGATGAATCTTCACAAGACAGTGATGGAAGCGCACCGCGATCTCATCGGGCGGATAGGACTTGTGTGCGATCCACGCTTTCACGTCATCCAGCAGATGGCGCACGGCTACGGGAATTTCATAGAACCGTATCCCGAGATTGCGTTCGCTTGTGCGGAACTTCCCGGCCCATCGCCATACTGCGCCCGAGCATCCGCTTGTGCAGGTCCGTGACGAACTTCTCGGTCAGCAGCTCGCGGCGCCGGGCGAGCGCCCAGTCCTGCGCGCGCGCGATGTTTTCCTGCTCGGCTTCATTCAGCTCGCGGCGATAGGCGATGTGCGCGGGAATCAGATCGCGCTGTTCCTCGGGGGGCAGCGGCGTCGAGAAATCGGGCTGCGCGAAAAGATCGTCCACGTTCTAGTCCCAGAAAAACCGCGGGTTGGTCTCGCGCACGATTTCGTCCAGTCGCTTTTTGGCGTGTTTCCCCCTCACCCCCTGGCCTTCGAGCAGCATGGAGTGCTCCACCGGCCCTGTGCGGCGGCGTGAGAAAAGCCGCGCGCGTTCGCGCACCATCGCCTCGAGCGGCTGGTTGGGGATGAAGGCATAGACCAGCGTGCAATCGAGCGCCGCGGCGACGCGCCGCAAGGTCGCCAGTTCAATGCTCCCCTTCGCCTCCGATTGCTCGAGCGCAACGACGGAAGGCTGCTTCACCCTGAGCCGCTTCGCTAGCTGTACGGTGGTCATCCCGAGCGCCTCGCGGATCGCCTTGGTCCAGCCGCGCACGGGCGCAATGTAGCGCGAGACTGCGGCAAGTTTTTTGAAGCGTCTATCGAGACTGGCGCGTGATTGGGCGGAGCGTCTTGCCTTGTTCATATTCTGCAATCAATAGTCTATAGTCTATATTAAATGTCTATAACGATAGATCATAGCCTATCAAAATCTGCATGTCAATAGACTATAGCCTATCGAATCTAATCGTCGCGAGCAGCCCGGATTGCGTCTAGCGATTAATCATTCGCTGCGCGCCCTCGCTGTAGCGGGCTCCTTGCACGGTGATCCCGGATGTGGAGCTTTCAATTTCGCGGAGATCCGCTTCGCTAAGCTCGACGGACGCCCCCGCGACGTTCTCCCGCAACCGATGCAATTTCGTGGTCCCTGGAATGGGCACGATCCAAGGCTTCCGGGCCAGCACCCAGGCGAGCGCGATCTGCGCGGCGGTCGCCTTCTTGCGCTGAGCGATGGTTTCCAGAACATCCACTAATGCGCGGTTCGCCTTGCGGGCCTCGGGCGCGAAACGCGGCACCGTGTTGCGGAAGTCGGTGCTGTCAAAAGTGGTCGTCTCATCGATCTTGCCCGTGAGGTAGCCCTTGCCCAGCGGGCTGAACGGAACAAAGCCGATTCCAAGCTCTTCGAGCACCGGCATGATTTCGGCTTCCGGCTCCCTCCACCAAAGGGAGTACTCGCTTTGAAGGGCCGTGACCGGCTGAACGGCGTGCGCGCGGCGGATGGTCCGCACGCCTGCCTCGGAGAGTCCGAAGTGCCTGACCTTGCCCGCCTGAATCAGATCCTTCACCGCTCCCGCCACGTCTTCGATGGGCACGTTCGGGTCAACCCGATGCTGATAGAACAGATCGATGACATCCGTCTTGAGGCGCTTGAGCGAGGCCTCGGCGACGTTCTTGATGTGCTCCGGCCGGCTATTCAGCCCGGCTTGCTTACCGGTTTCATCGAACTGGAAACCAAACTTGGTCGCAATCGCCACTTGCGCGCGCATGGACGCGAGCGCTTCACCCACCAATTCCTCATTCGTGAACGGACCATAGACTTCGGCGGTGTCGAAGAACGTGACGCCCAGGTCTACTGCCGCCCGGATCAGGGAGATCATCTCCGGCCCGTCTTTGGGCGGACCGTAACCGAAGCTCATCCCCATGCAGCCCAAGCCGAGGGCTGAAACTTCCAGATTGCTCTTTCCCAATTTGCGCTTCTGCATCATTGCTCCTTCGGAACCGTTTCTCTCTTCTTAATATTAGGACCTGGATCGGTTTGGGCGACCAGAGGGTCGCGCGCCCGTGCCGGACCCGCCCGCGACGCGATCCTGGAGGTTCCGCCCCTTCGCCAGGACGGTTTCCGGATTGCCGCGGCTCTTTACTTCCCCACCGGCTGAAACCGCCACATTGTGGCAAGCGGGTGCCGGCTCACGCCGACAATCTGGCCATCGGGCGCCCAGTTCACGGAGGCGGCATCGCTCAGATGCGCCGAGTGAATTCGCGTGAGGCGACCTGTCCTGGTGTCCAGAATTCCGGGTACCGAGAACCACGAGTCCAGAGGAGCCAGCGGCAGCACCAAACGGCCATCTTTGTCGAGGGCGCCTGGATTCAAGGCCACCGGCGCCATCAACACGGAGCCATCGGTGGTGATCTCGCGCTCCTTGCCTCCGTCCAGCGGAACCCGGAACAGTTTGATTTTGGCGCTCTCTATCGCGCTGATCACCAAGCTATGGCCGTCCCGGTCCGTAATCACACTGTCGCCGGTGCGGATCAGTACGGGCTCGGCGCCCCCCGCCGAGGAAACCGACCAGATCTTCCGGTCCGCCGAGAAGTAAAGTGTCCTGCCATCCGGAGAGGCGGCCATCGCCGCGATCTCGCCTTTGCCGGGGACAATCCGCACGGCCACGCGACCACTGGCGGTATCCGCCACGGCGATGGTTGTCTTCTGGGCTCCGATCATGAAGGCTACCTCGCGCGCCCCCACCGCCGTCATGGGCGAGGACGTCTCCTCGGTCGTGGCCACCAGCGGAACCGGATTCCTTCCGTCCGCGAGAGCGATGATGCGATTCCGGCCCAAGCCTCGCATGGCGACCAGCGTCCGTCCGTCTGGAAGCGGGATGACCGCGTCGGAACTGTCGTCGGGGAGACTCCCGATCACAGCGTCTCGATTCCCGTCCGGCGAAATCCGGACCACGTCACCCGGTCCGTCCACCGTGTTGATGTAGACCGAATCGTTCGAGCCGGTGTCCAAGAACCAGATCCAACTGGTTGTGTTGAAGAGCGTCCGAGGCGCGAATTCCCGCTTGGTAGGGCCGTTGGGATGGCCCTTGACGTTGGGAGAGCCCAACGGGATGGAGACTACCCGTCTGAGCGCGTCTTCGCTTATCGCCACGATCACAGACTTGCCGTCGCGACTCACCGCTGCGGAATTCCCGACCAGACTGACGTCCGGCGGCGTCAGCGGTCTCGATGCCCCGGTGTTCACGTCGACCGCCAGCAGCCGGTCCGGCTCCTTTTCCTGTCCCACTGGCGTTCCCACCACCACGGCTTCCTTGCCGTCCGGAGCCGCCCGGATATGCACCCACAGCGTGCCAATCTCGGTGCGGCAGATGACCGGCAGTTGCTGGAGCCGTCCGGTTTCCGGCCAAAACCGGTTCAATTGAAGATTCCGCTGCACATTGAGCCGGTAGATCAACAAGCTGCCGTCGGCGAGCACCTCGGGAGCCATCGCGTTTTCCAGCACCAGCTTCTCTTCTCCGCCCAGCACGGGAACGGAATAGATCCCGCGCGGAACGTCCGCCACCCGGTCGAAGTAAATCGCGGTACCGTCGCGCGACCAGGCGAGTTCAGCAGGCCCGCCGAGATCGAGGTTGTGCGTGAGCACCGACCAATTCCCCGATTCGGGCGTCATGACCGCGATCTGCGTTTGGCCCCGATCCATCGCTTGAAACGCGAGCAGCCGTCCGTCCGGAGACATGCGCGGGTCGAACGCGATTCCCGGTCCGCTTAACACCGCGCCCGACCAGATCTCCGTTTTCGGCGCAGGCGACAGCATCCGGTCCGCGGCTAGCGTCAGCGCGACCGCAGCGGCCGCCAACGCGGCGGTCCCGCCCCACAGCAACCATCGCGGCCGCTTCGCGGCGACACCGGTCGAGGCTTCTTCGTCCACCAGCTCCATCGCATCGCCGATGTCGCGCAGCCGCCGAGCCGGGTCCTTCACCAGACACCGCCGCAACAGCCGCTGCGCCCGAGCCGGGACGCGATCCCAATCCGGTTCCTCCTTCAGCACGTTCGCGAGCGTAGCCGTGACTGTCGCGCCCTGGAACGGACGCTTTCCTGTAAGCAGCTCGTACAGCACCACGCCGAACGCCCATATGTCGGTGCGCTTATCGACGGGCAGCCCTTGAGCCTGCTCTGGACTCATGTATGCGACCGTGCCCATGACCACTCCCGACTCCGTCAGAGGCACAGTTTGCGTCGAAACCTGCGAGTCGCCTTCCTCGGCTACCGGATCGTGTAATGCCTTTGCGAGACCAAAATCCAGCAGTTTCACCGTACCGTCGGCCCGGATCATGATGTTGCCGGGCTTCAGGTCGCGGTGGACGATGCCCTTGTCATGCGCGGCCTCCAACGCCGCGGCAATCTGACGGCCGTAGCCGAGAACCGTCTCGATCGGCAGCGGGCCCTTGGGCGATTTGCCCTCCACCAGCTCCATCACCAGGTAGTTCGGGCCGACGTCGTAGAGGGCGCAAATGTTGGGATGGTTCAGCGAGGCAACCGCGCGCGCTTCGCGCTGAAAGCGTTCGCCGAAGCTTTCCCGGGACACCTTCAGCGCTACGTCGCGGCGGAGACGCGTGTCGTGGGCCCGATAGACCGAACCCATCCCGCCCGCGCCAATAGGCGCTAAGATCTCGTATGGCCCGAGGTGGTCGCCTGTGGAGAGCGGCATTTACGTGAGTCACCTAAGTTTAGCCGATCGCAAGAACGTCCGAGTCCTGGGGTGACACCTGGGGTGGAGACGCATACGGAAAGTTCGCGGCCGACCATCTTGACGACGCGCCGGGAATCCCGGATCGAGTGTTCTATCGACGCTCCACCGCCGCGCGATGCCGGTGTGCCAAAGTTTGGCGCAACAGGTGGTATTCGTTCACCGGCCGGTCGTCGGTCAATAGCGGGGCCGAGGGGTCTCCCTGAATCAGATCCTCAATCTGCAGCTCCCGGCCCAGGACGATTTGGAATTGGCTCAGCGCACTGGAGCCGGGGCCCCACTCGATCAGATCTCGCGCCGCCGCGGCTGGCAAATTTTCGGCCAGGCTCTCCGCCGAGAGTCGGCTGATGGGAGAGCCGCTCGCCAGAAAATGATAGCCCCATCCTTCCACCGAACTGAACACGCGGACATCCCGGAAGCTCTGGCGCAGGGATTGGGCGAACGCGGATTTCACCATCGCATCTCCATTCGGGAGCCACTGCTGCAAGATGCCGCCGGGACGCAGGTGTTGACGCGCTACCTGGTAAAACTCGGTGGAATAGAGGAGGCTGGAGCCGGCCGCGGCGATCGGAGGCGGAGGATCGATGACGATCGCGTCGAACGATTCCCGCGTGCGCTCGAGGTATCGGCGAGCGTCATCGATCACCACCGTGGCATTCGGGGATCGTAAGAGCTGGTCGCCATCGGCGTGGAAATAGCCGGCGAGTGAGGGCACGCTGGGCGCCAATTCCACCACGGTCACCGGCACATTCCACGACAGAGCGGACCGAAACGAGGTTCCCATGCCAAAGCACAGAATCAAAACTCTGCGCGGGGGCGCCGGAAGCGACGCCAAAGGCAAGTGGACCATCATCTTGGTGATGGGCGTCAGGCTGGTGATCCCGATGCCGTTGATGAGCAGCCTCCGTTGCATTCCCTGACCGGCCGCGATGGAGGTTGCGGTGTAGTCGCGCCGGACCAGCGCGTGTGGGAAGAGGGTTTCGAAGTCGCGAGTAAGGGTCAGCATGGTCACCGAGGTCACCGACACCGCGGCGAGAAGCATCGCCAGAGCGGGGCGGGACTTGCTCTCGGCTACGGCGGCCAGGGGGGTACAAAACCAAACGCCAAAGCCGAAAAAAGGAAGCGCCAGGACCAGTAAGGCCCCGCGTTCCCCGAAGGCCGGCAGCAATGCAAATCCCGCCAGCAAGGGACCCAGGATGCACCCCACTGCGTTGACGGCATATGCTCTTCCGGCACGGTTCGGATTCCCCTGCGACCAGCGGTCCACCAACATGGAAGTCATGAATCCCACCACGGCGCAGAACGGCCCAATGCCCAAGAGGATCAACAGCACTTTGCTGAAGTAGGAGTGGACCAGGATTCGCGGGTCGGTCGCCAGCAAGGGGAGAAATGCGCAGCCGCCCGCGAGCATAACGGCCGCTGCGCAGACGAAATAGTCATCCTTGGCGCTGTGTTGATGGCGGGCGCTAGCCCCAAGCTTACGCTTGGGGCTGTGATGGCGGGCGCTAGCCCCAAGCTTACGCATGGGGCTTTGACGGCGGACCCAGATTCTATACGTGCGTGAACCGACGGCTGTGGCGCCCAGATACACCGCCAGGATCGCCGCGAACGCGTACACTACCGGCCCCAGAATGGGAATGAATTGGCGGGTCCAGACCACTTCCATCCCAAGGCTGGCCAAGCCCGAGGAAAACAAGAGCGGCAGTGCCACGGAGCGCGCGGGCGCGGAATCCATAACGTCCCTGACGGGCAGGTTCTCATCCGCTGCTGAGATGGCTTCGGACGCTGGTTGGCCGGGCGGTTCGCGCGCTATCCGCGCGAAGGCAAACGCCGCCGCGGCGATCAGTGCGTTGAGCGCGGCGGCAAGCCACAGAGTCTTTGAGAAGCCCAGAATTTCTATGAATACGAATGCCGATCCCATGGTCCCGGCCATCGCGCCCAACACGTTCGCCAGGTACAAGTAGCTGAAAGAGGTTGAGGACTTGCGGCGGAAAGCCCTTTGGATCCCGGCCATCGCCAGGGGGAACGTCGCACCCATGCAGGTGCAAAACGGCAGCATGACGGCCCCAATCCAGGCGGCGGAAGCAAGATAGTAGCCGGGGGATCCCCAGGGCGATCCATGGGAAGTGCCCTGATCCGACAGGAACGCCCGTCCGGCACGCAACAGCGGGGCGACCGCGAGGCCGGAGATTCCGATGGCCAGCTCAATGGCTCCGTAAAAGGAAATAAAGAAGCTGGCCGGACGTGGCTCGAAGGAACGCACCAGGCGGCCGCCGGCCCAGCTCCCCAATGCCAATCCGGCCATGAAAATCGAGAGAACGATGGAAACCAGCGGTGTGGTCACCCCAAAGGCCGCCATCGCGACGCGCAGCCAGACGACCTGGTAGACCAGGCCGCAGAAACCGGATAAAAAGAAGAACGCGAAGAAGACACTCATGCTGCTTGCGTTGCCAACAATGAAATGAGTGGGCCCGCGCGCTCGACGTTATTTCGCGTGCAGCGGCGCGATCGAAATCATTCCCAACCCGGAGAGGAACAGCACCATCATCACCACCAGCAGTAGCTGCACCCGATGGCTGGCGCCTTTGAATTCACGCCATACCAGCAAACCCCACAGGGCGCTGACCATGGTGGCGCCTTGGCCGATAGCATAGCTGACGGCGGGACCGACTTGCACCTTTTGGGGTGTGCTGGACGCAATGAAGTTCGCCAGGCCTCCGGCCATCCATATGAGGCCGCCCAGCAGCCCCAACACATGCTGGCGGACCGAGCCTTTGAAATAGTCCGCGGTCTTGAGCGGTTCGCCAACCACGGGAAAATTCAGGAAGAACGGAATGTATACCAGCGAGGAGAGGAATACGCCCGCGCCGAACAGTACGGCTACGCCGTACGGCGAGACGCCGTTGTCGCCCTGCTTGGAGATTTCGACGATCGGGTAGAACGCGCCCATCAAAAGACCGCTGACGATGCTGAGTACGATCCCGCGCGCGGCGCCGGGCCCACGCTTGGGGTTCTTCGTCTTTGTCCGCGGATCGGGCTGAAGGGCTCTCACGGCGGCAGCTTGCTGGGCTTCCAGATACGTGCCATAAGCGAAGGCGTCCACAATAATCGCGGCCGCCACCAGCAGGGCTCCGCCGAACAAGAGGATCGGGTCGGCCTGCGGGTTCAAAATGTAATTCCATATGACGCCGATCACGAGTGCGAGTCCGATCGCAATGGGAAATGCAACCGCGAGCCCTGACACGGTGATGGCGGCGACCAGCAGCATGTTCGCCAGGTTAAATACGATACCCGCGCCCACGGCATACGCCATCTGGTGGTTGGAGGCGATCAACAGGTTATCCGTGAACGTGAGCTCCTTGGGAAGCCACGATCCGAAGGTGAGTGCGGCGATGCCGGCGCAAAGCAGCACGCCCAGCGAATAATCGTAATAAAACAACTCGAATCGCCATTTGCCGGCGAGCTTTTGCGTGTTCGCCCAAGATCCCCAGCAAATCATCGACACGATGGAGAGCAACAGCGCGGCCAGGTACGTGGTTGGGAGGATCATAACTATGTCCAGGCTACGGAGATCGTACTAAAGTTTCTTGTACTTACCTCCGAAGTAAAGAATAGATAATACTACACCATTTTGAGAAATCTGGTTTGACAATCTGGTCTTGAAAATCGTGAGCTGGATAATCTGGTCTGGGAGGATCGTGAAGCCTCAAAGACCTGGGAAAGGGGAAACGGTGAGGAAGCTCTGGGGTGCGTTGGTGGTGGTGCTCACGGCCGGGTTGATGACGGCGCAGCGGGCCAAGCCTGTGTTCGATCCGGAAACCAAAGACGGTCTCCTGATTCAGCACATTCAACAGGAAAGCGATGCGGGCGCGAAACTGCGCTATCTGGAGCAGTTCGCGGTGCAGTATCCGTCGCATCCGGCGGCAGCCTGGGTATACGATCAGCTTCAGCCGACATATTTTTCGCAAAAAGAATGGGACCTGGCGATGCACATCGGCACGCTGCGCCTGGGGATTGAGCCGGAGAATCTGGAAGCGGCGAAAATCGCGTTGCGCGCGGCCGAAGCCAAGCAAGACCCGGAGCAGACGGCGATGTGGGCGCAGCGTGCGTGGCGCGTTGCCGCCGCGATTGCAGCCAAGGGCGGACCCGCGGCCGCGGATGCGCGTGCCACCCAGAATTATGCCGAGTTCTGTCTCTTTTCAGCGGAGCAAAAGACCACCGACCTGCACGCCCGTCTGGATCTGCTTCAGGCCCTCGATCAGGGGATGCCGTCGAATCAATACGCGCAGAAACTGGCGCCGGAGTATTTCGGGATTTATCGCCAAATCGGGCCGGAAGAAAAAGCCGTGACGATGGCGGAGAAAATTCAGCAATCGGACGCGGACAATCTGGACGTGATCATGTACCTGGCTGAGTTTCACTTTCATAAAGACGGGCCGCACGAGCGCGAGAAGGTGATCAGCCTGACGGCTAAGGCGATCGAGACGCTGGAAAAGAAGCCTCGCCCGGAATCGGAGAGCGAGGCCGATTGGGAAAAGAAGAAGCCGCAAATGCTGGGAACGGCGTATTACATGGGAGGGGTTTCCAGCAGCTTCCTGAATAGTTATGCCAAGGCGGACGCGTGGCTTCGGGCGGCGCTACCATACCTGAAGGACCCAGGGATGGAGGCCGCGGCGTTGTACCACCTGGGCATGGCAAACTACCGGCTGGCGGATAAGGGGGGCGGCCCGATGCGTTCGATGGACGCTCTGAAATTCATGCGCAGGTGTGCACTGATCCGCAGCCCTTTTCAGGATCTGGCGGCCAGGAACATCGAGACCATCAAGACCGAGTTCAACCTGAAGTAACCTCGCGCGAACCGTGAACCGTTTCCAAACGCGCTTCCTAACGGTCGCGCCTCCAGGAACGGCTAGTGGCCGGTGCTGCTTGGCTCGGCTTCGGCCTTGAGCGGGAAATGCGCGCCTTCCGGAATCGCCACCAGCATCTGTTCCTTGCGATAGATCAGCGTGGACGTGTTGTAGCTGGCGATCTCGAATCCGTGGCCGTGGGTGATGGCATCCGTGGGACAGGCTTCGACGCAGTATCCGCAGAAGATGCAGCGATTGTAGTCGATGTTATAGACCTTGGCGTACCGCTCGCCGCCGCTGATGCGCAACTCGCCGGTGTTTTCGGCGGCTTCGATGTAGATGCACTGGGCCGGGCACGCGGCCGCGCACAGAAAGCACGCGACGCACTTCTCCAGGCCGTTTTCGTCGCGCTGAAGCTCATGCACGCCGCGAAAGCGTTCCTGAAACTTGGCGGGCGCTTCGGGATAGTCCTCGGTAATGGTGGGATTGAGCATCTCCTTGAAGGTGATGCCCATGCCTTTTGCGATCGCCGACGCGCCGCCGAAGATTTCCGAAATGATTGCCATTTGCTCTTCCAGAGTAACGCAGCTTCCATCGGAAGCTCAATTCGCAGGCTTCCACCGGAAGCCTAGTTCTTGGACCCTCAACCCGCCTTCCATTCCGGCACGTGATCCTCGGCGTGAAACGGCTCTACGCCGGCGCGCCGGCCGATGGCTTCCAGGTCTCGCTTCACGAACCCACTCGTCGCGAGCGAAACGGCGCCATCCGTTTCCACCAGAAAAAGCGACGGCACGTGCGTAATGCCGAACGCGTTGCTCACCCGGTAACCGTCCTCTTCGCGATCGAGCAATGTCGGCATCGTCAGAGCGTGCGTTTTCAGGAAACGATGCGTTCCGCGCTCATCGTCTTGCGAGATGCCGATCACCTGTAACGATCCCGCCACTATTCGTTCCAGATAGGGCATCGTCAACTGGCACACAGGGCAACTGATCTTGTAGAGCGCGAGCAGAACCGGACCGCGTGCCAGGATGTCGCCGAGCGCGTGCTTCCTGCCGGAGACATCGGTGAGCGTGAACCCCGGCGCTTTGGCTCCCGCGCTGAGCACCGCTTACTCGTCCTTCTCCTGGTGCTCGCGAACAAAGTCGAGAATGTCGAAATGTTTGATCTCGCGATCCGGAAAGTAGCTGTTCACGGCATCCTGTTCTTCTGAAAACACCTCGAAGATGGTATGCAGCTTGGTGAGCACCAAGAGCTCGATGTTGCGCTTGTTCAATTTGAGAAGCTTGAGCGCGCCGCCGGCTTTCTTGATGGAGGTGAAGCAGATGACCAGGCCGCCCAGCCCGGTGGAATCGATGTAGTCGACGCCGGCCAGGTCGAAAATAATGTTCACCTTGCCTGCGGCCACCAGCTCATTTACCTTTTCGCGCGGCGCCGACGCTTCGCCCACCGTAAGCCGGCCCTTCATGTGGACGATTGTGACGCCTTCGCGTTCCGTTGAAGTGATCTCTAAACTCATAGGGGTGTATCTACTATAAATGATCGGCCGGCCACTACAAATGATCTAGCTGGCGGCTGACATTTCGCTGGGACTCGGTTCCGGGATGGTTTCGGCGAGTGGAAGCAGGACCGTGAAGCGGCTGCCGGCGCCCTCCGTGCTGGTCACATCGATCTTTCCGCCATGCACGTCGACGATCCAGGAGACGAAGCTCAGCCCCAGTCCCAATCCCTGAATCGTATTCGTCTGCGCGTTGCGCACGCGATAGAAGCGGTCGAAGATGTGCGGCAGATTCTTTTGGGCAATGCCCACGCCGGTATCTTCCACCGCGAGAAGCGCCCATCCGGGCGACTCCGCAAGCCGCGCGCTTACCTTCACCACCCCACCCGCGGGCGTGTATTTTAGGGCGTTCGACAACAGATTCGAGAGCAGCCTTTCGATCTGGGTGTGATCGGCCGAGACGATGGCCCCGGGTTCCAGATCCGCTGACAGTCTAACGTCCTTGCCTTCAGCGGGAATCTGGAATTGATCCACCACGTCCGCCGCAAGGTCCGCCAGATCCAGCGGAGCTTTCTGCAATACCACTTGTCCGGATTCAGCCTGCGAAAGAAGCAGCAGCGTGCGTACGATGCTGGACAGTTTCTCGACGTCTTCGAGCGCGTTGATGATCGCCTCGCGATACTGTTCCGGAGTTTCGGCCGTGAATACGGCGACTTCGAGCTGGCCGCGGACGGCGGTAAGCGGCGTTCGCAGCTCGTGTGAAACGTCGGTGGAGAAGCGGCGGATCTGCTCAAAAGATTGTTGCAGGCGGATCGTCATTCGATTGAAACTGTCCACCAGATGATCCAGCTCATCCCCGGCGCCGCGGCGCGGAATCTGGAGCGATAGATTCGACCCGGTGATGTTTTGCGCGGCCTGCGCCACCAGGTTCACCGGACGGATGGCCCGGCCCGCGATCAGCCATCCGAAGATGGTGCACACCGCGATCATGCCCGGAAGGGCCAGAAAATAATAGCGCGTAAACTGCTGGACCTGGCGCCGGGCGTCGCCGAGGGACCGGCCAATGGCAAGAAAATAGGGGCGCTTGTTCTCGCCGGGGAGAACGCCCGCTTCGATCAAGTAGGGCACGCCGTCGCTATCGGGGCGTTCGCGGAAGTCGGGTTTCGATAGAGCCAGAATGCGGCGGATTTCCGCCGGCGAATCGGGGCCGATAGAGCTATAAATGTCCGATTCGCCCAGCGTGTTTCCATCCCCATCCGCGATCATATAAACGTGCTTCAGGCGCGCTTCCACCAGCTCGCGTTCGGGATCGTCTTCCACCGGGTCCCACACCGGCTCGAATTTCTCAATCTTGACGTAGCCTGTCGCCGCGCCCCAGGCTTCGTCGAGTGCCGCGCGCACGTCGCCTTCCAGTTGCAGTTCCAGGGTCTTGCGGAACGCCAGCCCGATGAACACCAGCAGCACCGTGAAAAACAGAACGTAGCTCAAGGTCAGACGAAAACGCAGCCCGCGTACGATATTCAGGCGCAAGCGCGCGCGGGCCAGAAATCGTCTGAATCGCTGCATGGCAGCCTCAGCTGGTTTTCTCCGCCTTATCCGGTATGTCCAGCATGTAGCCGATCCCGCGGACGGTCTGGATCATCTTGAGCGGCCACTTGTCATCGATTTTCGACCGCAGGTGGCGGATGTAGACGTCGACAATATTGGTGAGCCCGTCGTAATCCATGTCCCAGACATGTTCGACGATCATGGTGCGGCTGAGCGGGCGGCCGCGATTGCGCATCAGATATTCGAGAATGCTGAATTCCTTGGGCGCGAGCTCCACGTTCTCGCCGGAGCGTATCACCTTGCGGCGGATACAATCGAGGGTAAGATCGCCGACTTGCAATCGCTCCGGCGTCGGCTGACCCCGGCGCAACAGCACGCGCACCCGCGCCAGCAGCTCCACAAACGCGAACGGCTTGACCAGATAATCGTCCGCGCCGCCTTCAAGGCCCTTCACGCGATCGTCCACCTGATCCCGCGCGCTCAGGATCAGTACCGGTGGACTCGTTTTTCGATTACGGACCTTCTGCAACACGCTGAGGCCGTCCATGTCGGGCAAGCCGAGATCGAGGATCACCAGGTCGTACTCGGTCGCATGGACCATGTCGATGGCGCGCGCGCCTTCGCCGGCAAGGTCGACCGCGTAGCCGGCGCTTTCAAGGCCTCGCGACAAAAAGTCGGCAATCCGTTTTTCGTCTTCGACGACGAGGATGCGCATATATTTCGAGTTTACGTTACTAACGGCTTAGACGCTGTTGGGATTGCGCCCGTGCGATTAAAGTGCCTTAACGCTGCAGCGTGGTTGTTCGCGTGTCCACCCGAAGTTTTCCAGCGGGGCACCGGAGGCTCCTAGCGGATCTTGTCGTTGGTCTTCACTCGGAAATCCTGCACCGCCGGCATCCAGATGACGCGGCACATTTCGAACAGCCGCGAACGGGCGCGCATTCCGATCACTTCGGTGAGAGTCTTTTTGTGCACCTTGTCGCCACCTTTTCCGGTGAACGAAACACTTTGGCCGGTGATGTCCTCGTCCGGCAGATTCGTGGTCGCGATCAGCGGCTTTCGATGATTGCAACGGTACGTGATGATCGACTCGAGCGTGTCTTGCACCCATTCGATGGTGCGCTGCGCGCCCAGATCGTCGAGGATCAGAACTTCGCAATCGAGAGCCAGACGGTACGCCTCGCGGTCGCTGCTCCCCGCGACATTATCCCACCCCTTCTGGACGCGGAGAATCAAGTCCTGGTAGTCGAAGAACACGCACTGGTGTCCTTTTTCCATGAGCGCTTTCATGATTCCGATGGTTAAGTGAGTCTTGCCTTCGCCGGGGTCTCCGACGAACAACAAACCCGGCCGATTGTCCGCCGGGAATTCGCGGACGAACTTTCGCGCCTGCATGAGAACCGTTGCCAAGCCGGTCCGCGCGGTGGGATTGTCCTCGGGCAACCTGAATGTATCGAGCGTGGCATGCTCATAGTTTGGCGGGATGTTCGACCTTTCGAGCAAGCGCTCGCTCTGGTTCGATTTCGAGCATTCGCAGGCGGCAGCACCGGTCAAACCGCCGCGCTCGATGATCTTGAAACCTGTCCCGTTGCAGATTGGACAATTTGGATCAGGCATGAGTTACTCGATCACCATCAGGACTTCGCCCGCGGCCACGGTCGCATCCGCTTGAGTCTTCACTTCGACCACGCGACCGGCCTTGGGCGACTTCATTTCATTTTGCATCTTCATCGCTTCGACGACAATGAGTCCCTGTCCGGCTTCCACTGTATCGCCCTGCGCCGCCAGCATGCGCACCACTTTCCCCGGCATCATCGCGACAATGTTCTGCCGGCCTTCGGCCGCGCCCGCGCTCTTGCGGGCGCGCATTTCGCGAGGGTCGAAAACCTCCACTGCGAAGGCGCGGCCGTTAACCACGATTTCGGCTTTCGTTATTCCAGAGGCAATTCCAGGAGCGGGCGCGATGGCTGTGTAGCTGCGGCTCTCGATCAAAATCAAATGGGACCCAGGCGCTAGCGCTGCGATTGAAAAATCCCGCTCGATTGCTTCGCCGCCTTCGCGCTGGTAGCGAAACCGCGCGCCGTCAACTTCAATCCGCGCCGTGCGGGAGCGGATGGCTACTTCGAACTTCAACGCATCATCTCCGCGCGGCCCGCGTCGCGCCACGCACTGCTTCGCGATCCACCGTTGGACTTGTTGGATGTGCCGGATGCAGTGGAAGACGCGGGCGCACCGGGCCCCAGAGGCGCCCTTAATGTCGCGACCAGGGCCGCGACGGCCTCGATTTCAATGCCGTCTTCTTCGCGCTTCACACGCTCGAATCGATCGAGAAACGCGGTGGACAGGGCACCCGCGCGAAAATCCGGGTGAGAAAGCACTTCGTCGAACCAGGCGATGTTCGTGCGAATTCCGGAGACCACGAATTCGCGCAGCGCGCGCCGCATGCGCTCCACCGCGAGTTCCCGGGACGGCGCCCACACCGCGACTTTTGCGAGCATCGGATCGTAATCCAGCGGCACGGTCCATCCCGGATACACGCCCGAATCGAGCCGCACGCCCGGACCCGACGGCTGTTCCAGAAACGTGATCTTTCCCGGCGATGGCAAAAACTGGTTGTCGGGATCTTCGGCATACACGCGGCACTCGATCGCCGATCCGCGCCACGCGACGTCTTCCTGGCGAACGGTCAGGTGCTCGCCCGCGGCGATCCGAAGCTGCCACTGCACCAGATCGAAACCCGTGACCAGCTCCGTGACGGGATGTTCCACCTGAAGCCGCGTGTTCATTTCGAGGAAATAGAAGTTGCGATCGCGATCCACCAGGAATTCCATGGTGCCCGCGTTGGCGTAGCCCGCCGCGCGCGCTATTTTAAGCGCCGCCTGGCCCATCGCGTTACGAAGATCCGGATGAGAGAGCATTACAGGGGACGGGCACTCTTCGATCACCTTCTGGTGACGCCGCTGAATGGAACATTCGCGCTCGCCCAGGTGAATCATGTGTCCGTGATGATCGCCCAGCACCTGAATCTCTATGTGGCGCGGCTCCTCGACCAACTTTTCGACGTACACTTCGTCGTTGCGAAACGCGCGCAGCGCCTCGCTCGATGCGTCGCGCAGCGCGGATTCCAGATCCTGTTCGCGATCCACGCGGCGCATGCCTTTTCCGCCTCCGCCCGCCGCGGCTTTGAGCAGCACCGGATACCCCAGCTTGCGCGCGATGACCTTCGCATCTTCGATTTCGTGCAATGCCTGCTCGGTTCCGGGCACCACCGGCGCTCCGGCCGCGATCGCCAACTGGCGAGCGGAAGTCTTCGAACCCATCTTGCGAATTGCCGAAGCCGGCGGGCCGATGAAAACGATTCCGGCGCCGGCGCAGGCTTCCGCGAAATCGGCGTTCTCGCTCAGGAATCCGTAGCCGGGGTGAATGGCGTCAGCACCATGGTGCCGCGCGGCGTCGATGATTTTGTCGATGCGGAGGTAGCTTTCAGCGGAGGGCGCCGGGCCCAAGTGCGCGGCTTCATCCGCCATCTTGACGGCGAGCGATGCGCGATCGGCATCGGAATAAACGGCGACGCTCGAGATCCCCGCTTCGCCTAGCGCGCGGATGATCCGCACGGCGATCTCACCGCGGTTGGCGACCAGGACCTTACGGAGCATGAAGGCTCTGATTTTAGCGCACGCGGATGTGCAGCATGCCCTGGCACCGGGGAAAACACACTCGCCACGAACTCACACGAATAAACACGGATGAAGAACCAAAGACTAATTTGTGTCTATGCGTATTCACTCGTGGCCGAAAGTTCTTTTCCTAATCCTGCGGCAGGCTATCTTCGGCCCACTCCCGCTCGAGCATCCTCGAATACTCGCCCGATGCGAAAATCTCGAAGTCGAACCCCACATCGCTGATGTCGGCGAAGTCAGTCTGGCTCTGCCGGCACAGGAAGAGTTGATCCGCGTAGCGATAATAGTTGCGCAGGAATTCGTCGGAGAGCGCCTCACGCACCGGCACATCGGCGAGCATCGCATTTAGTCCCAAGGCCCGAGTGAAAATCGTTTTGTAGTCCGCGACGCCCCATTTGCGCAGCTTCGCCTGCACCGGCAAGGGGGTGTGATTCACAAGATAGGCCGCGAAACTCTGATACTTCACCGTCCTGTCGCGCAGTTCGGGGAACCCCCGGGTGTGGTCCAGACACTGTTCGATCCATCGCGTCAGATCCTTGCCCACATAGAACAGCATCCGGATTTCGCAATAGCGTCCGTCGATCAGCGCGCGATCCAGCTCGTCGGTGGTGCGCTCGCCCGAAGGCAGCAAGCCTTGCAGCATCAGGCTCGCTCTCGAACTCTCCACCAGCTTGTCGGGTCCCTTGGCGTCGGCGAAGGGATGTAGAATCAGCGGTGGAAGTGTCTTCTGCATGTTCATGGTAAATACTCGCTGACCAAGTATGTCAGATCAACGGCGCTCGGTAAGCAGTACTTTGGCCTCAATTGTTTGGGTCCCTCGAAGGACCTTCACCAGTACCAAATCGCCAGCCTTGTGCGCCCGGAGGGCGTAAGTAAAGTCGTACAGATTTCCGATCTCCTTGCCGTCGAACTCGATCAGAATGTCACCCGCGCGCAGCCCCGCCTGGGCGGCGGGGGTCCCGTCGCGCACGTCGGCGAAGCGGACGCCCTTAGGCGGCTCGTTGAAATCCGGAATGCTGCCGAAGTTCGGCCCATAGCCCGACCCCGCGCCCGACGAGGATGACAGCGGCTGCGTCGGCTCCGCCACCCGGATGAACTTCGGACGATCCGTGTCGCCGGCCAGCCGCGTGACCAGATCCGCCACATAATCCAGCAGCTTCGCCGCATCCGGCGCATCGATCTTATCGGCAGTATCGGTGGGTTTGTGATAATCGCCGTGCAGTCCGGAGAAAAAAAACAGCACCGGGACGCCTTTGGTGGTGAACGAAGTATGGTCGCTCTCCCCGTAGCCGGTTTTCTCGGTGATGTCGGCTTGAATCGGCGCCGGAGGCTTCACTTCCTCCAGCAATTTCGCGAACGTCGAACCAGTGCCGCTGCCGCTGACGTAAACCTTGCCCTCGCGGATCCGACCGATCATATCCATATTGATCATCGCTACAGCTTTTTCGAGCGGCAAAGCCGGGTGATTCACGTACCATTCGCTGCCGAGCAGGCCTAGTTCCTCCCCCGCGAACGTCAGAAACAGGATGCCGCGTTTCGGTTTCGGCTGTTTAGAAAACGCGTCTTTCGCAAAAAATCGAGCCAACTCAATCACGCCCGCCGTGCCCGATGCGTTATCGTCCGCGCCGGGATGGATCGTGCCGATCTGCGAAGGCGCCAGCGAATGCTCGTCGCCCAGCCCCAGGTGATCGTAATGCGCGCCGATCACGACGTATTCGTCGGTCGATCCCGGCAGATACGCGGCCACGTTGTGGACCGTCTTCATATCGTGCCGGATGTCCACATCCATATCGACATACAACTTGTTCATCGCGAACGAATGCGGCTTCTTGTCCTTGCCGATCTCGTCGGTTAGATCGCGCAAATCCTGCCCCTCGTCGTGAATCCACTTTTCCGCAAACTCGTCCTTCACCTGCACGAACAGAATTCCCGCGTCGGTGGGACCTTCGCCCAAACTGATCGGCGTGAGAGGGTCCAGATAGACAGTCCCCGGGCGATGATCGTGCGCGTAAAGATCGTTAACCAGCATCACGCCCTTCGCGCCGTGCATCTTCGCGTTGACCGCCTTTTCGGCGAACGAGGCATGCGATGACATCCCGTGAGGATTATTCGGAATCTCGTTCGGCTCGTGCCGCAGAATCAGGACCAGCTTGTCCGTGACATCCACACCGGCGTAGTCGTCGTAGCCCTTGTCTTTGTCGGTGATGCCATAACCCGCGAACACCACGCCGCCCGCGAACTTTCCGTTGGACGAAAACCCAATGGGAGTGAACTGGGCGTGCGGCGTCAGATTCCGTGTTCCATCCGGCACGCGATAGCGAAAGCGAGTGCCCGGCCCGTCGTGCGCCCCCAGCGTAACGGGGAACGCCTCCTCGAAATTCTTTCCATCCGCCGGCTTCAATCCGAAAGACTTGAACAGACCGGCGATGTACTGCGCCGCCTTCTCCAACTCAGGCGATCCCGTCGCCCGGCCCTTCAACTCCGGCGACGCCAGATACCGCACTTCATCCAGATAGGTTTTCGAACTGATGTCGGCGCCCCATAGAGCAAGCGCGCCTAGCGCCGCCAGCGGAATCGGGCAGAGAAATCGCCGCATGAATTACTTCACGATCTTCGGAATGGTGACGGTGCAGCACGCATCGTCGGCAGCCGCCTGGGCGACGTTAGCATGATGATCCAGCTCGATATTGATCAACTGCTCCAGCGTCGCCCACGGCAGCATGTTTTCCAGCTTGCGGCCGTTCATGAAGATAGTGGGCGTCGCGCTAACCTCCAACGTATGGCCTTCCGCGACCTCGCGATTCACGTCGGGCTCGGAGGTCTTGTTCTCCACGCATCTCCCCAGCGACATGCCGTCCAGTTTTTTCTCGCTCGCGAAAATCTGAAACTTGCTGCTGAAATTATCCATCCCGATGGCCTGCTGATTCTCGTAGGCCCAATCGAAGTAATCCCAAAACGCCGCCGGGCTCTGCTTATACACGCAGCGTCCCGCGATGGCCGCCGTGCGCGCCCAGTTGTGAATCTGATCCAGCGGAAAATCCATGAAGTAGACCCGCACCTTGTCGGGGAACGATTTCGCCAGATTCCCTCGGAGGATCTGGGCTTCCTCTTTGCAATAAGGGCACTGGAAATCGGTGAACACCACCATGGTTACCGGCGCGTTCACAGGTCCGCCGTAACCCGGCTGCTGATCGACTTTCAATTTGTCCAGGTTCGGCTGAAAGGGACTCTTGTTGATCTCGAACACGTCTCCGCGCAGGATTTTCTTTCCATCCTGGGAGACGTAATATTGTTGCTCCTTCGCGGAGCCCTTGTAGATCAGATGAACCCACACGTTGAAAAAACCGGGCAGCTCCGGCGCCGGCTTCGCATCGTCGATTTTCACTTCCACGGCGGGCAGCCAGAGCTCCACGTACCGTAGATACGCTTCGAGTGTGGCTTTATCCAAAGCCGATTTCGTGCCGGCAGGCGCAGCTTGCGTGGCCGTGGTCTTCACTGGCGGCGTAGTCTTCACTTGCTGCGCAAACGCCGTGAGAGTGAAAAGTAGTAACGCGACCGTTTTCATTCTGACTCCTGTCTCATGACTCCTGTTTACAGCACCGGTCCGATTCGCCAGGGCACGAATTCGTGATGCCCCAGCCGCTCGCTCGCCGTACGTTCGCCCGAAGCGACCCGCAGCAGCAGGTCGAAAATCTCTCTGCCCACATCGCCGACCGAGGCTTCGCCATCGGCAATTCTTCCGGCGTTGATATCCATATTGTCGCGCATTCGCCCGTACGTATTCGAGTTACTCGCGATCTTGATCACCGGCACCGTGGGAAATCCGATCGCGCTGCCGCGCCCCGTGGTGAACGCGATTACATTCGCGCCTCCCGCGGCCAGCCCCGTAAGAGAAATGGGATCGTAGCCCGGCGTATTCATGAAAACGAACCCTGGCGAGGTGACTCGCTCCGCGTAGTCCACCGCGTCGTTGAGCGGGGATGTGCCTGCTTTAGCGACAGCGCCCAGCGACTTCTCCAGAATGTTGGTGAGTCCGCCGGCTTTATTCCCAGGCGTCGGATTATCGTCGAAACTGCCTCCGAATCCCGAAAGGTATTTCTTGTAGCCGCGCACGAACGCGAGCAGTTTTTCGGCGACCTGGCGATTTCGCGCGCGCCTCACCAGCAAATGTTCCGCGCCGAAAATCTCCGTTGTTTCAGCCAGCACGGCCGCTCCCCCCGCCTGCGCCAGCAAATCTGAACACACGCCCAGCGCCGGATTTGCCGTGATCCCCGAAAACGAATCCGATCCGCCGCAGTTCAACCCCAGCACGATTTTCGACGCGTGAATCGGCGTGCGCCGCTCTTCCGCCGCCCTCTCGATCATGCGCGAGATTTCGCGGCGCGCGGCCTCCACCGTCGCCTGTGTGCCGCCGCTCGATTGCAAAGTCATGCCGATCAGCCGATGGCTCCTCGGCGCGTCCTTACCCGAATGTGCGCCCAAATAGTGATCGATCTGATTCACCTCGCAACCCAATCCCAAAATGATCGCCGCCGAAACATTGGGATGATCCAACACGCCCGCGAGTGTCCGCTGCAACTGCTGCGTGTCTGGACCGATGGCGTGCCCGCAACCTTCGCCATGCGGAAAAGCCGCCACACCGTCTACATTTTCGGGCAATGTTTCGCCGGCATAACTCGCGGCGATCAGCTCGGCCGTGTGCGCCGCGCAGTTGCTCGCGGCGACCACCGCGATGTAGTTGCGCGTCCCCGCCCGCCCGTCCTCACGCGCATAGCCTAGAAAATTTGGCGCGTCTGCCGGAAGCGCAGGGAGGGGAGTATCAGCACTCGGAAACTCATAGACGAATGTCAGTTCGTCGAATGCGACATTGTGCGTGTGGATGTGCTCGCCCGGTTCGATGGCGACCCGCGCACGGCCCATGCATTGTCCATATCGAACGATGTTTTCGCCCGCGGCGATTGAGCGCACGGCTACTTTGTGACCCGCCGGAATCGCGCCTCGCACGCGGATCTCGCGCCCGGCCACGCGTAGCGACAAGCCTTCGCTCACCGGCACCCGCAGGATCGCCACGTTGTCGCTGGGGTGCAGATGAATCGCGGAATTCTCGGATGTGGCTAGGGTGATCATTGTGGGGTGGGGCAGGGCCATGCCCTGCCTTTGTCAGGCTTCTCCTCACACGTCTCAGCGCATCGCCTCATTATACTGGAGGCTTGTCTCGAAGCTGGCTGATCTTTCCGCTGCTGATTCTCTATCTGCTCGATCTGGGAACCACTGGATTCCTGGGGCCAGACGAGCCGCGTTACGCCTCCATCGGCCGCGAAATGGCGCGCTCGCACGATTTCGTGACCCCGCGCCTTGACGGACAGCCATGGTTCGAGAAACCCCCGGTCTTGTATTGGACCACCGCGGCAGCGCGCAGCATCTTCCGATTGCCCGATGAATGGGCCGCCCGCCTGCCCATCGCGCTCATGAGCCTCGCCTTTCTCTCTTTTTTCTTCGGAGTTGTGTCGCGAGAGTTTTCGGCGCGCACCGCGCTCGCCGCTACTGCGATCCTTTCCACTTCGGCCGGTTGGCTCGCCTATAGTTTCGCGGCGGTGCCGGATCTTCCGATGACCGCGGCACTCGGCGCGGCCATGCTCATCGCGCTCTTTGACACTCGTCTCGATTCTTTTCATAAGCGGCGAACCAATCCCGGCTATGCCGCCGGAGCACTGCTCGGCTTGGCGATTCTCGCGAAAGGCTTCGTCCCGCTGGTCCTCTTCGCCCCGCTATTCTTGATCGCCCGGCGCAAGCGGTTGACCATCATCGCAGGCTGCCTGGTTGTCGCCGCGCCCTGGTATCTGCTGTGTTGGGCGCGCAACGGGATATTGTTCTGGCACGAATTCTTCTGGAAACATCAAGTCCAGCGCTACTTCACGCCGCTGCTCGAGCATGTCCAGCCCTGGTGGTTTTTCGTCCCCGTGATTCTCGCGGGATTATTTCCGTGGACGCTGCTCGCTGGTCTTCTGCTACGCGGAAAAACCTATGACGATGCTCGCGTGCGGTCGCTTGCCTTATGGCTGGTTTACGCGCTCCTGTTCTTTTCCGTAGCGCGAAATAAACTGCCCGGCTACGTTCTCCCTCTGATGCCGCCGCTCGCGATCGTGCTCGCCGTGGGGCTCGAAAAATCCGGTGCCGCGATGAAGTGGTGGCTCGCGGCCAGCGCGCTGATGCTGGTCGCATTTCCAGCCATCGCCGCGGCGCTGCCCAACGCCCTGCTGTTCGGCCTGAGACACACTCCGGGGGGACTCAATTACGGAATTCCTGCGTCGTTCTTACTCCGAGCCCTGCTCGCGACCTTGCTCCTGATGTGCGGCGTGTGGTGGCTCGCCTGGCGCGGCAAACCGAATCTGGCGATCGCCGCCCTAGCGCCGGGAATCGTGTTCGCCATCACTTTTCTGAAAGGCCCCACGTTTCTTCAGCTTGACCAGCGTGTTTCCGCCCGCGCGTTCTGGCGCGCGCATTCACCCGAAATCCAGAACGCCTGCATCGGCGATGAAATTCGGCGCGACTGGCAGTATCAACTGAACTACTACGCGAGCCGCCCGCTGCCGCTATGCGATCCGAACCCAGCGGCCCCCGGCCGCCCGGGTTTGCGCGTGACAAATCGCGATGGCGCCCTCCTCGTCGTCCACCAATAAATAGTGCTTCCTGCCCCACCCGTCGGGATGTGGGGCCGGCACTCGTGCGGCTTCTCAGAGGCGCGACCGCCTCTCTCGAGCCGCGACCAAAGGGAGCGGTTATCAAAAAAGCGATGCGCGACTGCCCGGAGCGCTTGCATCTCGGCACAATTCCGCTGGCGCGAGCGGCCCGCTCTGACCCGACTCAGTTCCCCAAAGCCTTCACAACATGATCGACGATCAGTGTTTCGATCGGCCCCTTTGACGACTCCAGCTTCAGCCCGAGCTGTTCCTCGACGGCCGTGAAAATAGACGGCCCCGTGACGTCCTCCCCGGACTGCATCCGGCCCGTCATGATATCCGGCGAGTCGAGCACGAAGTCGAACTCTCCCGCCGCTCCCGTGCGGTCGAGCACCGGGCGATTGAGAACGCTCGACAGCAGCGCGGCCATCTGCGCGGGAGTCGCCTTGCCCATCGTCAGGTGCCCCGGCCCCATGGACATAGTGGTTCGCGGAGCTTTGCTTGCGGTCAGCTTGAGTCCGGTCTTGGCGGGCTCCATAAGGTACACGCGCATCTCTTTCGTTTCGCTGTGCAGCTTGAGTTCGAAGCGTTCCGCCAGCAGGCTCTGAAGCATCTTGCGAAGCTCCGTGATTCCCGGCGTCGCGTCGCCTTCCGCTTTCGCCGCGATCGTATACGTGTCCGAGCCCATCCATCCTGGTCCACCCGAAACCTGGTAGCCGCGCACGTCGTAGGCGTACATGATCAACCCGTTCAAGGTGTATCCGGTGAAGGTCGCCCGCGGTCCCGATTGCGACATGCTTCCGTGTCCCGGTTGACCCGTGCGGTCGACGGGCCGTATGGAGGCGACTTCAAACGACGGCAGCGACTCGCCCACGGTCGGTGCGGATTGACCCCTGAGCCCCGTGACACAGGTGACCCCGCAAAGGCCGAAAGCGACTGCGCACGCAACGCACGATTTTCTGTTCATGTTTTTGGAAGACCGCTCTCAGGCTACGCCACAAACATCATTGAAGCAAGCCCACCCATTCTTGAGGCGCGCCCGTCAGCGCGCGCGTTCCGTTCGTACCGAGCCGCGACTAAAAGGAGCGGCCTAAACGATCTGGACCTCATCATCCCAACTAACACAGCCGCTCTTGATGCGCGCCCGTTAGACCGCGCGTTCCGTTCGTACCGAGCCGCGACTAAAAGGAGCGGCCTAAACGATCTGGACCTCATCATCCTCATCATCCTAATCATCCTACTGACGCGCGTCCCGTCTCCCGCGCCTGATTCCGGTTTCAGTGTATATTCATTCCCATGGCACGCCGCCCGCCCGATCCACAACTGCTCGGCTTCCTCGAAGCCTACCACCGGCCAATTCGCGACCTGGCCCTCGCCCTGCGCGAAATCATTCTGGAAGAAGCGCCCGACGCGTCCGAATCCATCTACCGGGTCTACACGGTGGCCATCTGGTTCGGGTTCAGCGGAAAGATGAAGGACATGTTCTGCTACATCGCGACCAACGCCGGGCATGTAAATCTGGGATTCCCGCGCGGCGCGGCGCTGCCGGATCCGAATCGCGTGCTCGAAGGCGAAGGCAAAACCATGCGCCACATCAAATTCGCCAGCGAGCGCGATCTGGAACGCCCTTTCGTGCGCCGCTACATCCAGGCGGCGATGGAAGTCGTCGGGGCGCCGATTGGCGCTGGAACCGGCAAGAGCGTAGTCAAGAGCGCAAACGGCAGCGTGCGCAAGGCACGCGCCAGGAAGCCGCGCAGGAATTAGCCGATTTCGCCCTCGCAGGCCACCGGTACATCCGATTTCGATCAACGGGCGGTATACTCAGTTTTCCAACCACATGCCGCCTCTCAAGTTGAAACTCGTCTCTCCAGCGGGAGGGAAACCGGAGGGTCCCGAAGCGCTTTTCAGAGACCTGAAGACGAGAAGCCCTCAAATCCAACACCTTTGGGCGCATCAGGCCGATATCCTCCGTGCATACCAAGCGCAGGCGAAGCAGAAGGATATCGCACTGGAACTTCCCACCGGCACGGGCAAAACGCTGGTCGGGCTTCTGATTGCGGAGTGGCGGCGGCTCTCGATGGGGGAGCGGGCCTTATACGTGTGCCCAACGAGACAGCTTGCGTGGCAGGTGGGGGAACGGGCGAAGGAATACGGCATCAACGCGCATGTCCTTGTCGGAAGCCAAGCGAAATATCCGCTGGCGCAGTTCACCGATTACCAGTCCGCCAGTGCGATTGCGATCACGACGTATTCCGGTGTCTTCAACACCAACCCGAGGCTCTCAGATCCACAGGTCATCGTGCTCGATGACGCGCACGCAGGTGAGAACTACATCGGGAAGATGTGGACCATTTCCGTATCTCGACTCGACCACAAAGACTTGTATCGTTCGCTTCTCGATTTATTTGCCGACGACCTTCCGTCGCACTTCACTGTCGTTGCTCAAGACGATCAGGCCAGTCCAGATCAGCGACAGGCCATAGAGATCGTGCCGGGACCCAGGGTTCGGGGCAAGGCCGACGCAATCTACGCACAGCTTGAGGGAGTCACCGAGAAGGACGACGTTTATTACGGGTGGCAGATCCTTCGGGGACATCTGTCGGCCTGCAACATATTTGCGTCCTGGTCAGAGATCACCATAAGACCCTGGATACCCCCAGCTCTGACGCATAAGCCGTTCGCCGAATCCAATCAGCGTGTGTTCATGTCAGCGACTCTCGGAGAAGCGGGTGAGCTTGAACGAATGGCGGGAATCCACGCCATCCATCGAATCCCCGTTCCGGCCGGATGGCAACAACAGAGCACTGGCCGACGTCTTTTCCTCGCGCCTGATCGTTCGCTGACATCGGACCAGTACATGCCGTGGTTGATGGAATTCCTGAAGGCACACGACCGCGATCTCATCCTGTCGCCTTCTGGCGCAGCCCTTGGCGCAATCGAGAAGGAAATCAAGAACGCCAAGCTACCACACCACATCCTTCATTCGGCGGATATTGAAGATTCTCTCGACGGCTTCACAACAAGGGCCCCGGCGATTTTGAGTCTCACCGGGAGGTATGACGGTATCGACCTTCCCGGCGATGCCTGCCGCATCATTCTGATTTACGGCCTACCTTCATCAGTCAACGTCCAAGAGGAATTCCTGTGGTCAAGGCTGGGGTTGGCGGTCCTTCTCCGGGATCGAATACGGACTCGAATAACACAAGCGGCTGGCCGCTGCACGAGAAACGCGACCGACTATGCCGTGGTAGTGTTGGTGGGGCCAAAGCTGTTGGACTTTGTGATCCGTAAGGAAAATCAAGCCATCTTTCATCCAGAGTTCCGAGCCGAGCTTCAATTCGGCCTGGAAAATTCGCAGGTGGACGATCCAACGGTGCTAACGGAATTGGCAAGCCTGCTGCTCGACCATCGCCCCGAATGGCAATCAGTTGAGGCGGACATCGTTCAACGGAGAAGCGAAGGGGTCGCTCCCCGATCGGCGGCCATTGAAACCTTGAGGCAAATTGCTGCGGCCGAAGTGGAATTCGCCTATGATCTGTGGCGAGACGGTTACGACGCCGCGCTGAAACAAGCCTGCGCAATTGTGGACAAGCTGTCCGGAGACGACCTTGCGTCGTACCGGGCATTGTGGAACTACTTTGCTGGCTGCGCCGCATACTGCCTGTCAGTCGAGGTGGGCGGAGAGGAATTGAGGAGATCGGCAGGCGAGCGATTTAGGCTCGCTTCTCAATCGGCCAGGGCCGTCCCGATGTTCGCCAGACTTGCTCACGCGCTTACCGGGAAGAAAGAACCGGAACCGAAGATTGCTGACCTCGACGGGCTCTGCACCGAGAACGTTGAGAACTTTTTGGTTGAGGTTGGATTCGTTGGCCCGAAGTTCGACCGTTTAGTAGAAGGGACGCGATCCGACCTTCAGAAAACAGATCCGAAAGACTTCGAGCGTGGCCTCACGCAACTTGGAGAGATGCTGGGCTACAGGGCACGCAAGCCGAACGGCAATGCCACGCCTGATAGCATTTGGGAAATCGGCAACACGTACTTCGCCTTACTAGAAGCTAAGAGCGATGAAACGCCCGAAGACCCTATTTCCGTCGCCACCTGCCGTCAAGCAGGCGGTCATGTCAAATGGCTCAAGGCCGAGCCGTTCGTGCCTTACAATGTGGAACCAGCCATCGTTGTCGTGTCGTCCCGGTCGAAGCTCGACAAAGCTGCCACTGCCCATGCGGATGGTCTCCATTGGATCAGTTGTGACGACGCGCGTAGGTTGTTCAATGAAACGGCGGAGTGCTTGAGAACGATCCGAAGCAAGGCCGCAAACCTGGACACTAATGACCGTCTGAAGATCATCGTCGAAGAACGCAAACGGTTCAAACTGACGCATGATGATATCGCAGGTCGACTCACACAGAAATTGCTGAAGTCGCTTCCGAATTGAGCAGCCCCTCAATTTTTAAAACGAAATCCGGTGACGAGCATTTCTCATATTTCCCGGACGAAGGGACGAAGGGGACAGGGACGAAGGGGACAGCCTGAATCGAGCACTCCGTTTCTGCGATTCTTCCATCGAGCGCAATCAGCGACTTACAGCGAAAAGGGACGGAGCGCTCCGTCCCCTTCGCAATTCGGCAAAATTGATGCCGCCAGTGCAGCTCGGGGTTGGGGATCTTGGCGCATTCCAATTGGCTTCCACTTCAGCCCAAACGCCTTCGGATGCTTCGACTGATACAACCCGATCCTGCCGACGCCTTCAGGACACCTCCACGCCATGCACAATGAGGGCCCTCTCTCGGCCGTCCGTGGAATCCGGCGCCAGACACTGATCCACTTCGAATTCGAGAACGCCTGCGCCAACGCGAATGGCCACCGGGTAGTCACCGGGCGCATGGAACACCGTCTGATCCCCGGCCCATGTGAGACGGACCGGCGGCGTCAGCGACTTCGGCACCGTACACCGCAGAGTGAGCGTGCCGGGTGACGCCACCGCAATCGAAAACTTCTTGGCCGTCCAGCGCCATGCGTTGTTTTCCAACGCGTGCCAACCGCTGAGCAATTGCGAGCGTTGCACCGGTTCAAACGCCCGGCTCCGCAATAGACAAAAAACGCGCTCATCCCGCTGCGCGCCCCACAGAGTGGCATCGGGATCGTGAACCACCAACCAGTTGCACACCTCCCAGCCCGTGCGGTCCACCAGCACTCGCAAGCCTGTCTCCGTGAAAATCCAATAATTCGTCTCGTCCCCTTTGAGCCCATCGCGACCCGCCAGATACGCGAGCGGCATATCCCGCAAGTCCGTCCGCTGATCCCGGGCGTATCGCGTAATCGTGGTGCTCAGCAAGCAATACCGTGCCCGCGCCGCGAGCGCCTCCAACACACCGAATGGATTCTTTAAGTGATACAGAACTCCGAAGAGTAATGCCAGCCCGCAGCGTTTCACGGGCGGCGCGAACTGCGAGTCGAGGTCCACTGATTCGATCCGCAGCGAGCTCCGCATGGCTTTCTTCAGCGCTCTTACGCCGCGCATTCCGTTGTAGTTTGTCGACGGATGGTCGATCGCGTAGACCTTTATTCCGAGCGATTCGAAAAGGAAGGAAAGCGTCCCGTCGCCGCATCCCACATCCAGCACCGGCTCTTTGCCGGCCAGCGTTCGAAGGAACCGCTCCCGGCCCGTCAGAAGTTGGTCCAGCATGGAAAGCGTTCCGAAGCTGTCATACGGATACCAATCGAAGCCGGCGGGTGCTGCCGCTGCCTTCACTGTGGCCAACTCGGTCTCAAACCCGAGCGCATGCTGAAATAGTTCGTGGATTTCGATGTCGTAGATCAGCGCCTCCGAACGGAAGCGTCGCTTCAACGTGTCCATGGATGCCGCCGGGGCACGTCGCATTGTAACCCAAGTCTATCGCAACCCGATTCGGCGAACTGCCGCATCGCGGCCAATGCGAAGCACGTAAATCTGGGATTCCCGCGCCGCGGGGCGCTGCCGGATCCGAATCGCGTGCTCGAAGGCGAAGGCAAAACCATGCGCCACATCAAATTCGCCAGCGAGCGCGATCTGGAACGCCCTTTCGTGCGGCGCTACATCCAGGCGGCCATCGAACTCGTCGCCGCGCCGATGGGTGGTGGAACCGGCAAGAGCGTAGTCAAGAGCGCACACGGCAGTGTGCGCAAGGCGCGCGCCAGGAAGTCGCGCAGGAATTAGCAGCAAGAGTACCGGAAACAGACGGAAATCGGTGCAGTCCCCGGTTTCGGGTGTCCCCTGTTTCGGTTTGATGCAAAATCGCTCGTTTGCGCAACGCACTCAGTGTTCACCCAATTCAGGCTGAGAGATGTATTAGACTGATTGAAAATGTCCGTGGATAATCGATCTTACTGGCGCCATCTCCGGCCCGTGATGATGCTGTTCCTCGCAGCGTGTTCGCTGCGAGCCCAGAGCACCTGCGGCAATGTCGGCTTGAGTCTCACTTCCGACTACCAGTTTGCGATCGGAGCCTCGGACGCCGGGGGTGCCTATACCTGGACCCTCAATGGCGCGGCGATTGCCCAAGGGCCCACCACCCAGCTCGCCCTATTCCATTACGACAACTCACTTCAAAGCGCCTCCGGCCTGAAGCCAGCCAACGCAGTGGGAACGTCCTTCGTGCCAGGTAAGTTCGGTACGGCGCTGGCGATTGCCAAGGGCGGGAATCTGAGTTACCCCGTAGCCGGAAACCTGAGCTTCCAGGATGGAACCTTCGAAATGTGGATCGCTCCCACCAGCGACCTGACCGTTCCCATTTCCACCCCGCTAAATCAGTTCCTGTTGCATTACGAGGCGCCGAACGGCGACCAGTTTCAGTTTGCTCTATCCACCAGCGGGACGCTCTACGGAGGCACGGTTGTTGGGGGAAAGTATGCGGGTGGCACCGGAGCCGCAATCAGCAGCTGGAAGGCCGGAGAGTGGCACCACATCGCGTATACATACTCCACGTCGAACGGGCGTCAGCGCCTCTACTTGGATGGCAGCTTGTTATCGGAAAGCGACGCAGCGATGCCCATGCCGGCGACCAATGGAAGCACGTTCGCGATCGACAGCGATTCCTACGGAGACGCCAGTGCTTTCGTGATGGACGAGCTGCGCATTTCGAATAACGAGGAGACGGCCGCGCAGGTTCAATATGATGCCACCCGAGCGACCGCCTTCAGCAACAACGAAGTCTTTCTCGCTCTGAGTGGCGTGTCCGCCGGGCAATTGACATATCAGGTCACCGGCACTGGCGCAACGACCCCATGTGCGTCCCCGGCATACACCTACACGGGGATTCCTATTACCAACTTGAGTCCGTCGAGCAACTTGCTGGCGACCGGAAGTACCGGCGTTTCTCTATCATTCAACACGCTCCAGGCCACTACATGCCGGTATTCGGCCGGATCACTTCAAACCTACGCGTCCATGACACCGCTGGATGCTGGTGCGGCGCCTACGGCGGCGCACCAGGGAACCATCGCGGGACTATCTCCGAGTCCCCAGGTTCTCAACGATGTCTTTATTCGCTGTGCCTCGAATACCGACTTCGTGCAGATGTTGCAATATCGCGCCGTCGCCAACCCAACCGGAACGTTCCCACGAATTGGAAGCATTTGGGTAGGGGAAGACCTTTACAACACGAAGCCCAATAAGGCGGCCAAGGTCCAGCTCTATCTTGGCCCTGACGGGCTGACCCCAGTACAAGCGCAAACGCTCCGGGCCGCCAATCCAAATGTACTCATCCTGCCGGACGTGAGTGCACAGGAGACGAACGCAACTTCGCTTCCTGAACGCTACTACCTGCACGACGTTCATGGGAACAGAATTCAGCATTGGCCTAGAAGTTTCATCTTGAACCTCACCGAGCCGGAGGTTGGCGGGTATCTCGCTAATTACGCCTTTCAGATCCTCGCGCAATCCAACTTCGCCTACGATGGCATCTTCTGGGACAACGTCTTCACTACGGTTTCTCAGGTAAATACGGACTACCTGGGAAACCCGGTGCAGATTAGCTCCAACAACAACGGGATGGCCGATAACCCTGCCACGCTGGACGCGGCGTGGTCGAGCGGAGTCCATCTTCTCCTCAGCACGTTCCGGAAGTTGGCGCCTTACGCCTTCGTTTCCGGGCACGCAGCCGTAGCCGGCCCTCCGTTTTCAAACGTATTCAATGGCGACTGCCTCACCTTTGACGTCGTCAACGTTCGCGAAGGGACGACGGCCTTCGGAGTCATGTGGAGTGAATACCAGACGTGGAACTTGCAGGCCGAGACGCCTGCGATTACATTGATTCAGTCCTCTCCCCCAAACCAGATCGCGTATGGTTACGGCTACTACCCAACTCCAGCGCTGCTGCCGTCGACGCTTGCCTTTGCGCAAAGTTTCTACCCCAACATGCGTTTCGGGCTCGCACTCTCCCTGATGAACGATGGATTCTCAACGTACGATTTCGGCGACACCGGCACGGGCTCGCCGGTCAATTGGTGGTACGACGAGTACGATTTCAATCTTGGCTACGCTGTTGGACCCGCCGCCCAGATCAACCTCGGGCCCACGCCGAATTCGGCCAATATCCTAACAAATGGAGGTTTTGAGAGCGGCCTGTCAAACTGGACATTTATCGGGCAGCCGCAGGCCTCCGTTGCTCTTGACACGGCGATTGCCGCCGAGGGTAACACGTCGGCCCGTATGACTGTTTCCTCGACCGGAACACCCGGGAGCGTCGATATCGAGCAGGATAATGTCTCCTTGGCCAACGGCACAAACTATCAACTCCAGTTTTGGGCGCGGAGCGATGCCCCACGCGCAATCACGGTTTTTTCACAAGGCGTGGCGCCTAATTTTCCAGGGTATGGGCTGTTTACATCGATCCCTATCGGGACGAGCTGGCAGCTTTACTCAACTACGTTCGTGGCAAACGCAACCACGACGGTGGCACGGATTAAGTTTGAGGTCGGAGATGTGGCCGGGCAAGTCTGGGTCGATGGCGTTCAGATGTTCCTCGCACCGCCGAGTGTCTATCGCCGCGATTACACCAACGGAGTCGCCTTGCTGAACGGCATGCCGAACCAGCAAACAATACCGCTCGAACCAGGATTGCAACGGTTCTCCGGCACGCAGGCGCCCCTTTATCAGTACATCGTGGACGACTCCGACCCAACGAGTTTCAGCTCCAGTGGCGCCTGGACCAGCGTCGCGTACAATACCGGCGCCTATGGCGGCGGGGGAACCAGCGCAATTCTTCCCGCCGAGCCCCAGAATTCAAACGGTCCCTACTATCACTGTTGGGAGGGCACCTGTCATCAGCTCGACGCCGCAGCGAGCGGATCATCCGCGCAGTGGAGTCTCAACATTCCGGCCGACGGCCAATATACCCTGCAAGTCTGGCTGCCTGCGGCGCCCGGCGCGGCAAGTTGGACCACGAGCGCCATCTATGAAGTCGTGTCTGCCGGAAGTGTCGTCGGATCGGCGACCGTCGATCAGACGATTGCCACCGCTGGCGATGCCTGGCATATGATCGGTACGTTCAGTCTAACCGCTGCTGGTGCACCGTTCCTGAGAGTTCACAATGGCGGTTCCGGCTCGGTGATCGCTGACGCCGTGTATGTCACTTCCGCCGCCCTCTACAACGATGGCTCGCCTGCGCCCCAAGTCACGCTCGGGCCTTTTGACGGCATTTTGCTGCAACGGCAAAATCCCGTAACCGCCCCGGCCTCGCGGGTGAACTCTGTCGTTAATGCAGCGGATTTTCAGGCTGCGATCGCTTCTGCGGGATTTGTTTCGATCATTGGGACTGGTTTCGGAACTTCAACGCGGAGCTGGACATCGCCGGATTTCTCCGGCACAAATCTACCGACCTCGCTCAGTGGAGTCTCCGTCACCATCAACGGTAACCCGGCTTACGTCGAGTACATCAGTCCGACCCAAGTCAACGTCATCGCACCCGATGACGATACGATTGGCCTGGTGCAGGTGCAGGTGCAGGTGCAGGTGGTAACGCCGCCGGGTACCAGCTACACGGGAACGGTGCTGAAGCAAAAGCTCTCGCCTGCGTTTTTCACTTATCCGTCCGGAACCACGACCTACGTGGTAGCAGTGCATTTGGACGGCTCGCTCGTGGGCCCGGCTGGGCCGTCCTCCAGGCCAGTAGTTCCTGGCGAGACCATTGAAATTTACGGCACCGGCTTCGGCGCCACGAACCCAGCGATGCCCACCTCACAATTGATTTCCCAACCGGCTCCGCTATCCTCGCCCGCCACTGTGTCAATCGGGGGAGTGAATGCGGCGGTACAATGGGCCGGCTTGGTGTCACCGGGCCTGTACCAGCTAAATGTCATTGTTCCCGTGGTCGCCACAGGCGACCAGATGGTCCAGGCAACCGTTAGCGGATTCCAGAGCCCGTCGAGTGTGTTCTTGCCAGTTAGCTCGAATTAAAACACTGTCGACGACCACGTTGGCTGCCTCGAAGTCGCGAGTCGGTTGAACTGGCTTCTACCCCAGCCCGATCGCCGTCGGGTGCTTGGGCTGATACAGTCCGATCTTGCCGCCGCCCGGGAGCGTGATCCTGGTGATCGATCCCCAGCGCTCCTCGTGCAACTCCGAGCAGGCCACGCCTTTCGCCGCCAGCCTCGCCATCTCCGCCTGCACGTCGTCGCACATCAGGTAGAACTCGTGTCTTGGGTTCGTTTTGTCGTTTGCCCCCTCGTCCGGATGAAAGGCAGCTTCGGCAGGTGGCAGAGCGAAGATTAGCCAGCCGTGACCCGCATCAACCGATTGAAAACCCAGTACATCTCGGAAAAATGCCCGATCCGCGCCGGCATCGCGGCTGAAAACGATCACGTGAGATCCGTTGATCATAGACTGCTCCTTTCCAATCGACCGACCACCGACGCCTACGGAACCGCGACCGTCAGGGAGCGCCGCCGCCGGCGCGGCTCGCGCTCATGCACCGCTTAACGCGTCCCGACGCAAGGTGGTCAACACTTCCCCGAATCTACCACTTCATTTGACCGCAAGCCAGACGCAAACCCGTTGATAGCACTCAAATTCTTGCATCCTAAGGTCATATATGGTAATCTCTATAGACAAGTAGACTATGGCGACTGCCGATATCCTCCTCACCCCCTCCGGCACGTCACCGAACGGCCTCCCCCAGCGCGACACCCGCGACCCGCAAGTGATCGAGAAAGAATACGATAGCACGGTCCGCGCGGATATCGAGCTGTTCCGGTCCCAGGCCGCTTCCTTCCTCTCCGGCGCCCTCACCGACGATCAGCTCCGGCCGCATCGGCTCCGCCGCGGGATTTATAGCCAGCGCCAGACCGGCGTGCAGATGATTCGCACCAAAGTCCCCGGAGGATTGTTGACGGCGGCGCAAATGCGGCAGCTCGCGAGGATCGCCGACGATTTCGGCGGCGGAAAAGGCCATCTCACCACTCGCCAGAACATGCAGTTCCACTTCGTGCCGCTCGCGCAAGTGGCCGACCTGCTGCACTTGCTTGCCGACGTCCGGCTAACCACGCGCGAGGCCTGTTACAACACCGTTCGCAATGTGACCGCGTGCCCGCTCGCGGGCTTGCACCCGCAAGAGCCTTTTGATGTGCAGCCGTACGCGCGCCGGCTCGCGTTCGCATTTCTGCACAAGGAACTGACCGACAATCTGCCGCGCAAGTTCAAGGTCGCATTCTCGGGCTGCCCCGACGATTGCATAGCGACCGCGATCAACGACGTCGGCCTGCGCGCGGTGATTCAAGATGGCCAGCGCGGTTTCCGCATGACCGTTGCCGGCGGCCTGGGGCCGCTGCCGACCGAGGCCCGGCTGCTGCACGAATTCATCCCGGCGGAAGAAATCGTCAGCCGCGTGGAAGCCGTGATCCGTGTGTTCAATCGCCATGGAAATCGCGGCAATAAGAACAAGGCGAGATTAAAATTTGTTCTCCGCGAGCGCGGATTCGATTGGCTGCGCGACGCGATCGAAGAAGAGTATCGCGATATCCAGATCAACGGAGGGATCGCGATTCCCGACGAAGTTCCCGACGGATTCGGTGGTTTTCAGCCGCATCCACCACCGAAAGCCACCGGCGCGCTGCTGCCGGTGCTCTCGATAGAATCACCGGAATTTACTCGGGCGTTCGGAGCCTGGCGTGAGACCAACGTCCAGCCGCAAAAGCAATCGGGCTACGCGATCGTGACCGTCAAAACTCCGCAGGGAAATTTGACCGGCGACCAGATGCGCGGCCTGGCCAAACTTTCCGAACAATCCGGCGACGGATCGCTGCGCTTCACCATGAATCAGAACGTGGTGCTGGCCTGGGTTCCGGCGGCCGCCGTCAAGCGCATCTATAATGCTCTGGGCGACCTGGGACTGAACGGATCGGGCGCCGGCGAAATCAGCGACGTCACCACATGCCCCGGCTCATATAGCTGCAACCTGGGTCTTACCAAGACCATGGGATTGGGCGCCGCACTGGGGCCGATGCTTGCGCGCGAGACTGATCCGATTGTCCGGCGGCTCAAGATCAACGCGAGCGGCTGCCCCAATGCATGCGGCCAGCACTGGATCGGCGACATCGGCTTTTATGGTAATGCGCGCAAGATCGAGGGCAGGGAAGTCCCCTATTATCTGATGCTTCTGGGCGGAACGCAAGAGCAGTTCGGCGTCGCCATCCAGAGCCTCCCCGCTCGCCTGGTCCCCACCGCCGTCGAACGAGTGCTGGGGCATTTCAAAGAGAATCGGCAGCCGGATGAGAGTTTCCGCGGCTACGTGCTGCGTTTCAAGGTCGAGACCTTTCGGAAGCTTACCGCGGATCTGGTGAAACCACCGGAGTTAGCTCCCGAGATGTACAACGATTGGGGCGACGACGAGGCTTATTCGCTGCAACTGGGCCGCGGCGAGTGCGCCGCGTAATCACCGGCAAATCACCGCAAGAATCACCGCGAAACACCGCGAATAGATCCAGGAATGACCGCGGAGAGACCGCGACGGGCGCAAGAGGCGCGGAGGCAGGCCGTCCGTCAGGATTTTCATTGCAACGACCGTCTTCTGACTTCTGTCTGCGTCTTAAGTTTTCTTAATTTCGCTTGCGTGCCGCGGTCTGGACCTTGGCCGGCTCGCCCGATGCGCCGATCGCGGCCGCCATCGCGGGCATGGTGATGGAGGTATCCACCAGACGGGCCATGTCTTGCACCGGCAGTCCCTCGGCTTCCTTGGCGAAGGACAGAGCGCGCGAGGAGTTGTCGAAATCCACTCGAATCCAGTCGCCGCCGCGCACCTGGTCGGTCGCGATCAGGTTGGACATCGGCTGCACCAGCAGGCGCTCGATGGCGCGCTTCAGGTGGCGGGCGCCGTACTTCATATCGGTGCCTTCTTCGAGCAGGAAATCCTTGCTCGAATCCGAGAGCGTGAACACAAAAGCGCGGTCGCTTGAGGTGTTAAAGATCCTCTGCTGAACCAGATTCAGCTCGATATCGAGGACCTTCTTCAATTGTTCCGATCCAAGTGGCTGAAAAATTACCACTTTGTCTATTCGATTCATGAACTCCGGCGTGAATTTCTTGCGGGCCGCTTCGAGGCCGGTGCGGGCCAGTTTTCCGCTCGTTTTTTCATCCACGATGCCCATGGCCGTCTTGGCTTGCATTTCATGAATGCCGAACCCGAGCCGGGGCGACATGATGTTGCTCATTTCGTTGGCGCCCAGGTTACTGGTCATGAAGATCATTGCCCGGGAGAAGTCGACTTTGCGGTTGTCGCCCAGCGTCAGATTGGCTTTGTCCAGGATCCCGAGGAGCAGATTCCACAATGCGTCCGAGGCCTTTTCGATCTCGTCGAAAAGCACGAAACTCACTTTCATGGTTTCGGTGTGATATTGGTTCAGAACCTCTTGTGACAAAAGGGGATGCGTCTCGCGATGCCCAAGATATCCAGGAGGCGAGCCGATCAGCTTGGCAATCTCATGACTATGCTGGAATTCGGCGCAATCGATCTTGATGACCGCGCGCGGATTCCGGAGGAGGGCTTCCGCCGTCGCCTCCACGATCCGGGTTTTTCCAGAGCCGGTGGGGCCCAGGAACAGGAAATTTCCGATAGGACGCCCCGGCGCACTCATCCCGGTCAGATTCATCTGATAGATATTGACAATTTGCTCGATCGCCTCGTCCTGTCCAATGATCATCCGCCGGAGATTGCTTTCGAGGGACATCGCGTCGCGCCCGGTTTTTGCCGGGTCTAATGGTATATTTAGCCGCGTCATTTTATCTGCCGCCTTTCTCGGACCCCGGGGACCCTGCCTTTCCGGCCCCCTCCACAGACTGTCAGGCAACCCAAGTGCCATTTCTTAGATGCTCCTCGAACTCACTGGATTCTTTAGTGCTTTCGCTACTCTGTCCCGTTACTTATCCCGTTAGTTATCTCTTCGGCTTGGAAGGCCGGACCTCTACCCGGCTGATTAAGGTTCTTTCCGGCATGGCCAGCGTGAAGCGCACAACATCGGCAATGTCATCGGGCGCGATCTTCCAGTGATCGTCAGCGGAAGCGTGGCCGGAGAACTCGGTCGAGACGCTGCCGGGCATGATGTAGCTGACCCTGACGTTCTGGTGCCGCGTATCCAGCATGACCGCCTCGCTGAAGCCGTTGAGCGCGAATTTGGAGGCGTTGTAGGCGGCGCCTCCGGCAAACGCGTTCTTCCCCGCCAAGCTGCTGATGTTCACGATCTGACCGCCGCCTCTCGGCTGAAATCGGACCAAAGCTTCGCGGGTGCAATAAAACACTCCGGTGAGATTGGTTTCGATGGTGGATTGCCAGTCCTCAATGGATAATTCCGAAACGGGGCGGAACACCCCGACGCCGGCATTATTGACCAGCACGTCGAGACCGCCGAATTCGGCGTCGATGAACCGGAAAAGCTCGCCCACCTGTGCATGCACCCTTACATCGGCAGCTTTGCCTTTGACATTACCGCCGGGGCCGGCGGCCAGTTCACGCACGGTTTGAGTGACGGCGTGGTCACTGCGGCCGCAAATCGCAACGTTTGCGCCCTCTTCGAGCAACATTTTGGCGATGGACCGCCCGATGCCCCTGGTAGCGCCGGTGACGAGGCAGACTCTATTGGAGAAAAGCTGAGTGTTCATACTAGATAAGGATACGTAGAGTGGGGGTATCGGCGGATGGGGAGGGGGGACGGGCGCTAGCCCCAAACTGACGCATGGGGCTGAGAGCAATCCCGGCATGCCGCCACTAGGTTTTGATGGTCCACTTGCTGACGTTCAACTGCTATGGCACTCACCTGCGCGGAGCCGAAATGGGGTCGGTCGATCGAGTGCGGGAAGGGCGTGGCGGGCCCATCGAGCCATCGGTTGCCCTCGTCAACTACGCAAAGCGCACCATGACTCACGCCGAGGCGAGCCTTGATCTCGGCGAATCCCTTACTGTGCTGGGTGCAATAAGCGAGACCTGCGTGTTTCGCCACTGGACGCTCCTTGCGGCTCACGTGCGCAGCACGCACGTGCACCTGGTGGTCGAGGGAATCATGGAAGCAAGTTGCGCGATTCGCGATTTCAAGGCGTACTCCAGCCGCGCGCTTAATGGCAAAGGGGCGCTCCGCCGATGGGCTCGGGGCGGGAACGCACGCGCGCTTGATGACTCGCGGTCTGTGCGCGCAGCCGTCCGCTATGTCGTCGATTGCCAGGGTCCGCCGATGGCCGTGTACGTCGCTCCGGATTTGTAAATGCGGACGGACCAGCCCCAAGCGTAAGCTTGGGGCTATTTCTGGGCACGCAGCAGTCCCAAGCTCACGCATGGGACTGTTTTCATGCCCGCGCGTTAAGCCCCAAGCTGACGCATGGGGCTGTTTTGATGCCGCGCGTTAAGCCCCAAGCTGACGCATGGGGCTGTTTTGATGCCGCGCGTTAAGCCCCAAGCTGACGCATGGGGCTGTT
>Ga0182024_10000551_pt1 | contig 96906 bp, 90 predicted proteins | sample P32metaG_FD_120480 | JGI IMG/M metagenome (GOLD analysis project Ga0182024, IMG submission 120480) | Permafrost microbial communities from Stordalen Mire, Sweden - P3-2 metaG (Illumina Assembly) | ecosystem: Environmental > Terrestrial > Soil > Wetlands > Permafrost | place: Sweden: Stordalen... | reverse complement strand
GACGCAGGCGGGAAATCAGATCGCTGTACAGCTTGGGCAGATGGCCTGTGCGGTCTGCATCGCTAAGGGTAATGGCGGTCAGTTCTGGAACCAAATTCACTCGCCTCAGCCATTCTTTGATCGTAGGTTCGAGTTCCCGCTCCAGTACGTCTGCTATGCTCGCTGTCTTCACCTTCGTCATGCCGTACTCCTAAGTGGGAGCCCCATGCTCTGAGGGCGGTGTCGCATGGGGTAATAAGCCCTTTGGCAAAACTGAAGCACGCGTTACGCCGCAGGTGTGCGCCGGCTGTGTATCGCTCGCTCGATAGCCCGCACCAGCCCCTCGGGCATTTCACTCTTCATCACGTATTCATCCACCAACCACAGGATTCGCGGCGGCGTATCGGAATACGCTGAAAGTAGGATGATCGGCAAGTTCCGAAACCGCTGCTTGATATGGCAGGCTGCGGCTTCCGCGTCCATGCCTTCCTCTTTGTACTCCAGCAGGACTGCCGCAAATGATGTTTCGTCCAACATCTTCATTGCCGTGTAACCGCTCGACGCGATCTTCACGCGATAACCATGAGATTCTAGAGCCGCTTTGCGAAGCTCCAACACCTCTGGACGGTCATCGATGCACAACACAGTCGGGGGGTCCATTGCCACATCTCCTCTGGATAGTCACAAGTGGAAGGCTGGAGGCGATAGGATTGGGGTAGATCGTTCCACCGTGCCCAAGGAAATTACCCCGCTCGATCTAGGTAAGCCGACTCTTTTCCGCCGTGGTCGGCTACGTACATTGCCAGTTCCAACCGAGTCCAGACTCCCAGTTTGTCAAATGCGTTGCGCAAATGATTCTTGATTACCTGTTCAGTGGTACCGACGATCTTGCCAATTTCGCGATTGGTCAGGCCTTCCCAGACAAGAATGGAAATCTGACGTTCCCTTGGGGTGAGACCCCCGCACAGTGTCGTGACTGCATCTCCGTTGTCGTGAGCATAGCGAGCCAACTTTACGCGTTTGCGCCCCTCGCGGATTCCAGCACGCGAAAACAGGATGCGTAGTTGCTGTTTTACGGTGTGCAATGCGATATGTAGCTGGCCTCCTATTTCTCTATTGCTACAACCCTGCACGAGCAACCTCAAAACCTGCCGTTCGCGAGGCGAAATGTTGGCTGGATCGAGATTGGTCATGATTTGTCTAGGAAGCTGATTAGACTCATGACGCAGTACTTCGACTATCATGCGCTCTCCTATATATAAGAGATGGCGCAGTATCTCCCTAAACTGCGCCATCAGGGAACACACCGGACGATAGGGAGGGCCGCGTGAATTCCCTTTGACATCCCAGTCCTTGACCCAACTTACAACCGTGGGATATCTGGGAATGGTTCAAAACTGCTCAGTGTGTGAAATAAAGGTTCCGGATTTGGGAATGGGACATGGAAGTGGGACCTGCTCGACACGCAGAGATACAGACACTACTACCGAAAACGTGATTCTTCCCTTGGTCTTGGGATGCATCATCCACATTGGATACAGCTATCCCTCACACCTGTCCCGCCGACACTAGCGAATGCGAAATCGCATAAGTAGAAAGTGCGATGCGGTTCCGGACGCCTACCTTGCGCATCAATCTTGCCACATGCGCTTTGACCGTCCGAACTGCAATGCGGAGGGGCACCCCAATGTCCCTGTTTGACCTGCCTTCGACCAGCATTTCCAAAACCTCTTTTTCACGCGCTGTCAAAGCCGAGCTGCCGTCAAAGCAAGGGCTTCCCACCCCACCGCAGGCGCGTTCAACAAAAATTGACAGCATGTGGCGTGACACCCATACCGAGCCTTGGCTCACTGCGCGGACGGCACTAATGAACTCTACCGCGGGAGCGCCCTCATCCACATAACCCTTAGCGCCACATTCAAGGGTCGCAAGAATCGTCTGGTCATGCATCCCCGAACCTATCGCAATGATCTGCGCGTCCGGATAAACCGTTGTCAGCTTGACTACATCATCAAACAAGTTCTGACCGCGCTGGTTATGAAGCAAGATGATGTCAACATGGTCATGACAATCAAGATCGGAAAACGAAGCACAGATGAGTTCGAAATCAGGCTCTGGCTGAAGAAGTGCGCGGAAGCCGACAAGCCTCAGTGGGTCGCTATCGACAACGATAATGCGAATTGGCGATTCCTGTAAGTGTTTCATTGAGTTCATAAACTCCTGCCGCCGTAGATATCAGTTCGATTTAGATGTCTCGCATCTCAGTGCGTTCCGCTCGCCCTCACTCGGCGACGACCAGAGAGGGCGCAATCTTACGTGTTGCCCGCAATAAAGGAAACGGGCGGATAACAGACTTCCCAGCAAAGAGCACCGTCCCCTCGACAGGTCGTAGCTCAAATGTTGCTGGCAATCCCAGCAGTTTAGCGAGCCTACCCCACTGTCCGCGAGTGAGTGCCATCTTTGCCCGAACCGCATCGCGAAGTACCATCTCCGGGACGAACATCTTCAGAGCCAAGTCACTATAAGACAGTTTGAGGTAGGTGATTGTTTCCTGCATCAGCGAACTGACATATTGGCCTAGAAACAAAGTGGTCAGTGGTGAATCAGATGGCGGCAAAGAAAAAGATCGCATCATAAAGTGTTAACAACTCCATCGGCCGATGTGGTACATAGCTACAGCGTATACGACCTCTTCCTGTATTAGCGTGATTGGCCTAACCTTAAGTTTATAGATTCCCCTCCCCTTGGGTGGTGTCCCAATGCCCCCGCACCTATCGTCAATGAAGCGTAGCCTTATGCCTTCGCGCCAGTGGAGCACGTCACAAACATCATCCCCTCCAGTGAGCTAGTCTCTCCTCCCGGAATCGGTAAACAGCTTCGAGCCCCAGTCAAGTCCATTGCCAGAGTGCGGACTTACCGGATAGGTAATGACTATGCGCCAGATAATGGGACATATTTCAATCGTGAGCTTTGCCGCTCATGGCCGCGTGCGCGGGCTTTCGAGCAATGTCACAATGCCCAAGGTGGGCAGCAAGTTGGTCGATACTGTTTTGTATGGTGAGGGGCTTGTCATCAAGGCTCGGTTACCGGGTAGGTGTGTTGGTGAGGAAACTGTAGTTGTCCTTTCGTTTTCGCGATATCTCCAAGCTGGTCAGTTTTGAACAGGTTTCTCCTGGAGCCGCGTTGTAGCATCGCAATCTGAGGAGATGAAAGCTAAAGTGGATTCTCTTCTGGAACGGCTGATTCTCAAAGGTACAGTGCATTGGCATTTCCCCCGATATCAGCATACGATCAGCTTTCTCAAAGAAGAGAGGCATCAGGTGGAACGCAATTACCACTGCACGGCTTGTGGAAAGGATTTTAAGGTTATGAACGATGAAGCGGCATCGCATGAGGTAGAGGAAGGGGACCTGGACGTGCATTGCGTCTACTGTCAAGTCTCAAAGCAGATTAAGTGGCCAAGAGGGCATCGTTACATCGTAGCCATAAAGAAATCCCACGCGCCCACACTTCCGATGCCAGTCACGATGTGAAGTCCCAATGGACTTTCTGATTCCACCCGTCGTCTAGTTCGGTGCACGGTCTGCGAAATGTTTTCCTCAATCCTCGCGGGAGGGTCTTGGAGGTGTTTAAATTTGGAGGCGCGGGTCGGAATCGAACCGACGCATAAAGGTTTTGCAGACCTCTCCCTTACCACTTGGGTACCGCGCCCCTAGAGATTAAGTTAGCGTTTCGAGGGAGAAAAGTCCAACGGGGAAGTTGAGAGAAAATGGAGCGGGAGACGGGGGTCGAACCCGCGACATCGACCTTGGCAAGGTCGCGCTCTACCACTGAGCTACTCCCGCCCTGCGAGGGTGATTATAAATGATGGGTTGGGCGGGGGCAACGGTTGGGCGAGGGCGGTGGTGTCTTGGTTGACGGCCTCCGAGAAGAAGGCAGCCTCGCCTCGCCTCGCTTCGCTTGGCGGGACAGCCGAGGCGGCTGTCCCCACACGATCATCTGCGCTTCACACCAGCATCGCTTTTAGTGGACGGACCATTGGGGGTCTTGTTCGGGCTTTACGATTTGGCCGTCGCGCATGTGGATGATGCGGTCGCCGAATTTGGCGGCCTCGGGGTTGTGGGTGATCATTAGGACGGTTTGACCTAACTCCTGGTTGGATTGGCGCAACATCTTCAATACGATGTCGGAGTTTTCGGTGTCTAGATTGCCGGTGGGTTCGTCGGCTAAAACTATCGCCGGCTGATTGACCAGGGCGCGGGCCAAGGCTACGCGCTGCTGTTCGCCTCCGGAGAGTTCGGAGGGGCGATGGTTGAGGCGCTGGCTGAGTCCGAGGAGATCGCAGATTCGGAGGAAGAAGGCGGGGTCGCGGCCGTTGTTGCCGGAGATTTCCTGGGCGATGGCGATGTTGGAGCGGGCGTCGAGCGTGGGCAGGAGGTTGAACTTTTGAAAAACGAATCCGATCTTGCGCTGGCGCAAGCGGGTGCGTTCGGCGTCGGAGAGTGTGGCGAAGTCGTCGCCGTCGAGGATTACTTTGCCGGAATCGGCGCGGGTGAGTCCGCCGAGGAGGTAGAAGAGTGTGGATTTGCCGCTGCCGGAGGGGCCGACGACAGTTACGAATTCTCCTCTTTGTATGGCGAAGGAGATGCCGCGGAGGGCGGGGACGTCGATTTTTCCGACGCGATAGGTTTTGTGCAGATCAATGGCTTCGATGAAAGCGGGCATGCCTTAGTTGAGTTTACACGATGGGTTGGGCGGCCGTTGAGAGCGGGGGTGAGTATAACGTGCACGGGTTAGGAGAATTTTCTTCGGGGGTTTTATGTAGACGGAGATCTCATGGGGGTAAACGTGAATGGAGTGAATCACTTGGGTTGGTGGGAGAACGGAACGCACTTTGCTGTTCGTAACACATACAAGACAAATTTTGCCGGAGGAGGAATGATGACTACGGATCCGGTTTGTGGAATGACTGTGGACGAGAAAAAGAAGTCCGAATACCAGGCGATGTTTGCGGGACGGAACTATTTTTTCTGCTCGGAGGATTGCATGAGGGAATTCGAGGCTGATCCTGGCGGGTATGTGGAGACTGCTGCGGCTTAGTGGATTCCGCGGGAGGAACTTCGTGGAAGATTGAAAAAGGCCCCGCTGCTGCGGGGCCTTTTGCTGTTGGGCGCCTTGGGCTCGCTTCGCTCGCTGGACAGCCGAGGCGGCTGTCCCCACATGGTTCTTGCTGGTACTGGCGAAATCAAAGTCAACGTCAAGGGCAGTCGGACAGGAGTGTCCGACCCACACGATCCAGTCAGCGGGCTAGTGCTGGCTCTTGGACCTGCTTGCCGGTTTTGAAGGCTTCGTAACGCTGGTTTACTTCGTCCCAGTTGATTACGTTCCACCAGGCGGCCAGATATTCGGGACGGCGGTTGTTGTATTTCAAGTAGTAGGCGTGCTCCCAGACGTCATTGCCGAAAATTGGGAAGTGGCCTTGCGAGATGGGGCTGTCCTGATTGGGCGTGCTCATGATGTGGACTTCGCCTTTAGCGCCAGCGAGCCAGACCCATCCGGAGCCGAATTGTTTTACGCCGGCGTCGTTGAATTTGGTTTGGAAATCTTTGAAGTTGCCAAAAGTTTTGGTGATGGCCTGGGCGATGGGGCCCGTGGGATCGCCTCCGCCCTTGGGCTTCATGATTCTCCAGAACATGGTGTGGTTGACGTGGCCACCGGCGTTGTTGCGGACTGCGCCGCGAATGTCTTCGGGGATAGCGTTGAGATCGCGGATTAGATCTTCGGCGCTTTTCTTGAAGAGGTCGGGATGTTTTTCGAGAGCGGCGTTTAGATTTTTTACGTAGGCGCCGTGATGAAGGTCGTGGTGGATGGTCATCGTCTGCTTGTCGATGACGGGTTCGAGGGCTGCGTAGTCGTACGGCAGGGGGGGTAGTTCGTGAGCCATGATTTTTCCTCCAGAGTTCTTATTGTACTGATGATGGGGTGCGGGATGGGGATTCATGGGTTGCGGTTGTCGTTGAGGGCGGGAAACACGACCACCGGGTCTGAAGCCCTGCGTCCAACGAGAATCCTTACGCGGCGCTGAAGCGCTGCTCTTCCACGGTTGCGCATGCGGTTGGGTGCTTACTTAGTGCTGAAGGGCTGCAGGCTGGAGCGCTTCGCTGCGCTTGGATGGACTTTTCGGCTTCGCTCAGGGCAGGCTCTCAAGGCGGCCGTCCCCACACGATCCTAGGCTGGAGGGCCGAGGCCGTCCCCACCACACACATGCGAGGGCGAGACGCCCTCGCGACAGCCGGCAAGATGCCGGCGCTACACCGGCGCTACAAAGGTCTTAGTTGTTGAGTGGGCCGAGGATTTCTCTTACTTTGCGGGCGAGGCTTTGGAGGGTGAAGGGTTTTTGCAGGAAAGTTTTCTGGGCTTCGGCGGCGATGGGCTTGGAGAAAGCGTCCTGGGCGTAGCCGGAAAGGTAGAGGACTTTGATGCCGGGGCGCGTGGGCAGGAGCTGCTGAACTAGTTCGTGGCCGTTGAGGCCGGGCATGACTACGTCGGTGATGATTAAGTGGATGGGATCGAGGTGGGCGGCAGCGAAGGTGAGTGCGGCTTGTCCGTTGGCGGCTTCGAAGACGCGATAGCCGCGGGACTCGAGAGTTTCGCGGACTAGCTGGCGGACAGAGTCTTCGTCCTCGACGAGGAGGACGGTTTCGGATCCGCCGGCGGCGGCGAGGGAAATGGGAATGTCTCCGCGAACTTCGGAGCATTCGTCGACGCGGGGGAAATAAATCGTGAAGATGGTGCCGCGGCCGATTTCGCTCTGGACGAAAACGTAGCCGCCGCTTTGCTTGATGATGCCGTAGACGGTGGAGAGCCCGAGGCCGGTGCCTTTGCCTTTTTCTTTGGTGGTGAAGAAAGGTTCGAAGATGCGGGCCTGGGTTTCGCGGTCCATGCCCTGGCCGGTGTCGCTGATGGAAATCATTACGTAGGGACCGTTTTTGATGAAAGTGTTTTCCGGGCGGTAGGAATCGTCGAGGATGACGCTGGCGGTGCGAATGCAGATTTCGCCGCCGCTGGGCATGGCGTCCTTGGCATTGACCACGAGATTCATGATGACCTGCTCGAGCTGACCGGCGTCGGCGCGGGTGCAGCCGACATTGGGAGCGAGGCTGGTGGTGAGCTGGATATTTTCTCCGATGAGCGGACGGAGGAGACGCTCCATGTCGGTGACGATGGCGTTGACGTCGATGACTTTGAGTTCGAGAAGCTGTTTACGGCTGAATGCAAGGAGCTGGCGAGTTAGTGTGGTGGCGCGGTCGGAAGCCTGCTGAATGGCTTCGGCTTTGGCGTGAAGCGGATGGCCGAGCGTGATCTGGTCGAGCAGGACCTCGGTATAGCCGCTGATGACCATGAGCAGATTGTTGAAGTCATGGGCGATGCCGCCGGCGAGGCGACCGACGGCTTCCATTTTCTGGGCCTGACGGAATTGATCTTCGAGGAGGCGGCGCTCGGTAATGTCTTCGGCGATGGCTTCGAGGACGTCGGAGGGTTCGTCTCCGCCGGCGACGGCGCGGCCGCTGATGCGGACGGTGATGATGCCGTCGTCCTTGCGCTTCCAGCGAACTTCAAAACCGTCCATGCGTCCGGCGCGGCGGAATTCGTCGACCAGGCGCGTGTATTCGGCGGGATCTACGAAAACGTCTTTTTGAGGATCGAGCGCCAGGACTTCGAGAGCGGAGTTGTAGCCGAGCATTCCGATGAGCGCAGGGTTGACGTCGAGAAAATTGCCTTCGAGGCTGGAGCGGTAAATTCCGTAGACTGCGGTTTGCACCAGAGAGCGGTAGCGGACTTCGGATCGGCGCAGAGCCTGCTCGTTGCGTTTGCGGTCGATGGCGGCGGCCAACTGCTGCGAAACCAGAGTGAGGACGTCCCGGTCGTGTTCGCGGAAGCGGATGTTTTTGGAATAGCTCTTGAGGACGAGCGCACCCAGGGTGTGATCGTTGACCTTGAGAGGAACGCCCAGCCAATGAAGCGGAGTCTTGCCGGAAAGTTTGAGTTCGCCGCGGTGCTGCATCTGTTGCGCGAGTTCAGGGGTGCACAGTAGAGGCTCGCCGGTGCGCAGCACGTATTCGGTAAGGCCGGAGGCGGGTTTTCCGGAAGCCGGAGCGGACTCCTGTTCGTCGACGAAGTACGAGTAGCTCAATAGTTGCGATTCGGGATCGTAAATGACGATGGAGAAATTGCGGGCACACATGAGCTCGTCGACGATCGCGTGGATAGCGGCGAAGAACTGCTGGAGATCCTGGGCGGCGCTGGCTTTTTGGGCAATGCGATAGAGAGCCGAGCTGAGGGCTTCGGCGCGCTTGCGCCCGGAAATATCGCGATAGTGAGCGTAGAAAGCATTGGGCTCGCCGTCGACGATCAAGGGGGCAGCGGAAAGGGAGACGTCGAGCAGCGATCCATCTTTGCAGCGGCGCTGGGTTTCGAGAGTGATCTGTTCGCCACGCCGCAAGCATTGCGCAGCCCAATCGGATTCGGCTGCGCGCTCCGCAGGAACAATGAGTGAGTAATGCGCTGCCCCATGGCCTGGGATGCGGAGTAGCCGAACATGCTCTGGAACTCGCGGCTGACGCACTGCGTGCGGAAGGAGGCATCGAGGACGACGATAGCGTCGGGCGAACTCTCGAAGAGCTGTTCGAGATACTGACGGTGGAGGTCGAGGATTTCCTCGGTGGTTTTTTGGGGCGAACCGCTTTCTGCGGAATGCTTTTCTGTCGAATACCAGGAAAGAGCGGACGGCTGAGCCGGCGGATTCGGCGTGTCAGGCGGAATGAACGCGGGTGAGGCTCCATGCTTGAGCGCCCGCTGCAAACTCTTGGCGCGTGCGAGTTCCCCTGACTGCGGTGTCCGGGTGACACGACCACCCATTTCGAAAGCTCCCCCTCAGAGCTAGCCAAAGGCATGGTAGAACGCAGGGAAGTGACTCGAAAGTTACTGAGGTAATTTGGGAAATTGTTTGCCAGCGCATACGAAGAGGCGCCTCGCTGCGCTCGGCGGGACGGCCGAAGCGGCGGTCCCCACACGAGCAGTTTCATGGTCAGTTTATTGCTGGAGTTCTTCGAGGGAGGCCAGGACTTCCTGGCTGTGATGGGCGGGATCTACGCTGGTGTAGGCTTTCGCGATCTTGCCGGCGGGGTCGATCAGGAAGGTGTGGCGGGCGGCGAACTTTACGACTCCGAGGTTGGTGAGCGAAGCGTAGGCTTGGCTCACCTTGCCGTCGCTGTCGGCCAGCAGCTTGAAGTTCAGTCCTTCTTTGGCGCAGAACTTTTTATGAGAGTCCACGCTGTCTACGCTCACGCCGAGAATCACAGCGCGGCGTTCGGCGTACTTCGACTGATCGATCTGAAAGTTGTGAGCTTCGCGGGTGCAGCCAGGAGTCTGATCCTTGGGATAGAAATAGAGGACGATCCATTGGCCGCGAAAATCCTGCAAGCTGACGGAAGTGCCTTGCTGCGAGGGGAGGGTGAATCCGGGTGCGGCGGTGCCGGGGGCTGGAATGGCGGCTCGCGAGCCTGAGATGAGGCGCGGAACGAGGACGATGATGATTGCGACGGCCAGCATGATCAGAGCGATTCGCAGCATGGAAGACCTCTCGGAAGATGAGGGCGCGCGGTTATCGCAGCGCTAAAGCGCTGCGCCACCAAATCAAGCACAGCGGGCATTGTAGAACGTTTGGGCCTCTAGCACAGTGTGCAGTTTGGCGGTGGCGAAGAAGGCGTCGAGCTTCGCTCGACGGACAGCCGAGGGCGGCTGTTCCCACATGGACATTTTCGCGGGACTGGACAGCCGTGGTGGCTGTCTCTCCATGGGCATCGTCCAGCAAAATTCCGCGTAATTCAATATCATGGAGTATTCGGCATCATCCGATGGAGAGGTAAGACGTGGCTCAGACGGAAACAGACGGTCAAGAGGTATTGGAAACGCGGGAGTGGGTTGACTCGCTGGACTATGTGCTCGCCAAGGGCGGCGGGCCGGTGCGCGCGGGGCGACTGCTGCAACAGTTGGCGCTGCATGCGCGGCGCGCGGCGGGAGTGAATCTGCCTTTTTCAGCGACTACTCCTTACCAGAACACGATCGCCATTCCGCAACAGGCGCCGTTCCCCGGAAGCCAGGAGATGGAACGCCGCATCAAGAGCCTGGTGCGCTGGAACGCGCTGGCTATGGTGGTGCGGGCCAACAAGATTCAGGAAGGCATTGGCGGTCATATCTCGACCTTCGCTTCGGCGGCGACTTTGTATGAAGTTGCTTTCAATCATTTCTTTCAGGCACGAACCGAGAGCGGTGATCGTGACTTCGTTTATTTTCAAGGTCACGCGGCACCTGGAATTTATGCGCGCGCTTATCTGGAAGGGCGCATTCCCAAAGAGAAGCTGGAAAACTTTCGGCGTGAGTTGAAGCCGGGGGGTGGGCTGAGTTCGTATCCGCACCCTTGGTTGATGCCGAATTTCTGGGAGTTCCCCACGGTTTCGATGGGCCTGGGGCCGATTCAGGCGATCTATCATGCGCGGTTTATCCGCTATCTGGAGAATCGCGGGTTGAAGGAGTCACGTGGCGGCAAGGTGTGGGCGTTTCTGGGTGACGGCGAAATGGATGAGCCGGAGTCGCTGGGATCGATCACGCTGGCTTCGCGAGAGAATCTGGATAATTTGATTTTCGTGGTGAACTGCAACTTGCAGCGGCTGGATGGGCCGGTACGCGGGAATGGAAAAATCATTCAGGAACTTGAGGCGATCTTTCGCGGCGCGGGATGGAATGTGATCAAGGTGATCTGGGGCTCGGATTGGGACAGCCTGATTCGTAATGACCGTGACGGCATCCTGGTGAGGCGCCTGGGAGAGATCAGCGACGGGCAGTATCAGAAATATTTCGTGGAGAGCGGAGCGTACTTCCGGCAGAATTTGTTCGGAACCGACCCACGGCTGCTGAAGATGGTGGAGCACCTCTCGGATGAGCAACTGGCACGGATGCGGCTGGGCGGGCACGATCCGATCAAGGTCCATGCGGCTTACCGGGCCGCGGTCGATCATACGGGTTCGCCGACGATCATTTTAGCTAAAACCATCAAGGGTTACGGGTTGGGCGAGGCGGGCGAAGGCAAGAACATCACGCACCAGCAAAAGAAGTTGAATGATGAAGAGCTGTCGATGTTCCGTTCGCGATTCGGAATTCCGATTCCGGACGAAGAACTGCATAATGCGCCGTTCTACCGGCCTTCCGACGACAGTGCGGAAATTAAATACATGCAAGCGCGGCGGCAACAACTGGGGGGATACATGCCGCAGCGGAAAGTGCTGGCCACGCCGCTGAAGCCCGTTCCCGAGGCGTACTTTGAAGAATTCTACAAAGGCACTGAGGGGCGCGAAGCCTCGACCACGATGGTTTTCGTGCGGCTACTGGCGAAGTTGCTGCGCGATCCGGAGTTGGGCAAGCTGATTGTGCCCATCATTCCGGATGAGGCTCGCACGTTTGGCATGGAGGCACTCTTCCGGCAGGTCGGGATTTACTCGAGTGTGGGGCAGCTTTACGAGCCGGTGGATATGGATACGCTTCTTTATTACAAGGAAATAAAGAACGGACAGATCCTGGAAGAAGGGATTACGGAAGCGGGGTCGATGTGCTCGTTGATCGCAGCGGGAACGGCCTATGCGAACCACGGCATCAACACGATTCCATTTTTTATTTATTACTCGATGTTCGGGTTCCAGCGGATTGGAGATTTGATCTGGGCTGCGGCCGACATGCGATGCCGCGGATTTCTGGTGGGCGGAACGGCGGGAAGAACCACGCTGGCCGGCGAAGGGTTGCAGCATCAGGATGGGCACAGTCACGTTCTGGCGCTGCCGGTGCCGAACCTGGTGGCCTATGATCCGGCATTCGCGTATGAGATTGCCATCATTATTCAGGATGGCATCAAGCGCATGTATGTGGATCAGGAATCGATCTTCTACTACCTCACGGTGACCAACGAACCGCTGCATATGCCGGAGATGCCGAAGGGCGAGCACGTGCGGGAAGGCATATTGCGCGGACTCTATCGCTTCAATACTTCGGACGCGGCGGATGCAAAGCTGCGCGTGCAACTGCTGGGCAGCGGGACGATTATGTATGAAGTGTTGAAGGCGCAAACGATTCTGAAAGAGAAATACGGCGTGGGCGCGGATGTGTGGAGCGTGACCAGCTATAAGGAACTGTATCGCAACGCCAATGACTGCGAACGCTGGAACATGCTGCATCCAGGGGAAACGGCGAGGGTGCCGTATATCACCGAGACATTAAAGGATGCGCCGGGGCCGTTTGTTGCGGCGTCCGATTACATGAAGGTGCTGCCGGAATCGCTGGCGAAGTGGGTGCCGGGACAACTGGTTTCGCTGGGGACCGACGGCTTTGGCCGCAGCGAGAGCCGGGCTGCGTTGCGCGACTTTTTCGAAGTGGACGCGAAACACATTGTGCTGGCCACGCTGGGAGCGCTGGCGCGGGAAAAGAAAATCAGTCTTGAAGTGGTGAAGCAGGCGGTTCGTGACCTTGGGATTGATGCGGAGAAGGTGAATCCGGCTACGAGTTAAAGCAGGGATATGCGGTCGGGCGTAGATGATAAGGAAGCGAGTCAAACGCGCGATTGATGGGTCGCAAAGAACCCTTCGGCAAGCTCAGGGCAGGCCGCGACCCGTCGCGCGACTCGCCCAGATTCCCTCGGCAAGCTCGGGACAGGCTCTTCACTGCGCAAAAGAACGCTTGTTCAGGATGACAAATTAAGGAATGGAATCAGTGATCGAAGTCAAACTGCCAGCACTCGGCGAAAACATTGAACAGGGCGACCTGGTGCGCCTGATGATCGCACCGGGCTCGACGGTGAGCGAGGGCCAGGCGGTGATGGAACTCGAAACCGATAAGGCGGTGGTGGAAGTGCCTTCGTCGGTGAGTGGGACCGTGAAGGAGATTCTGGTTAAAGAAGGCGACAAGATCAAAGTAGGGCAGGTGATATTTACGGCTGACGGTCAGGGAGCGGCTGTTGCGGAGGCGACGGACGCTCCGCGCCGAGAAGAGCCGAAGCGCGCGGATAAGGCCCAGGCAGTCCAGGCCGGTTCCGGCGCTTCTTCTGTTAGTACGGCTGTGGTGAAGCCGGAGGCGGCTCGGGCATTGCAGGCAGAACCTCAGCCGGCGCCGCAACGAACGCGATCGACAGACGCTCGGGCCAGCGAGTTCCGGTTGCAGGAACTGGGAGAAAACATTTCGGAGGGCGATCTGGTGCGGTTGATGATCGCTCCCGGCGCCAAAGTTTCGGAAGGTCAGCCCGTCATGGAGTTGGAAACCGACAAGGCTGTGGTTGAGGTTCCATCTTCGGTGAGCGGGGTGGTGAATGAAGTAACAGTTAAGGAAGGCGAGAGGATCAAGGTTGGGCAGGTGATTTTTACTTTGCAGGGAGCTGCGCCGGCGCAGGCTGAAGCGGTTCGTCCGCAGAGCCGTCCTGTAGAGCACGTCACGGGGCAGCACGGGGCGCGCCTGGCTTTTCAGGCTGCGATTCGCGCCGAGGGTAAGACGGAAGAACAGGCGCTGCCTCCCGACCAGCCGCGAACGGTGGCTGCGACGTTCTCCATGCCGGTGCAGTTGGGAAAAGTTGCCGGGACCGAACATCGCGATCCGGTACCCGCTGCACCGAGCACGCGGCGGCTGGCACGTGAAATCGGCGTCGACGTTTATGAAGTCAAGGGTACGGGTCCAGGCGGACGCATCAGCGAGGATGACGTCAAGGATCATGCTAAGGCTTTGGTAAACGCTGCGGCTGGAGCTGCGCAGGCCCCGCCGCGCGCTGGACATTTCATCGAGCCGAAGCTTCCCGACTTTGCGAAGTGGGGAAAGATCGAACGCGTTTCCATGCGCGGGGTTCGCCGCAAGACGGCGGAACATCTGGCGGAATCCTGGAACACGATTCCGCATGTCACGCAGCATGACCGCGCCGACATCACCGAACTGGAGCAGTTGCGGGCGCGTTTTGCTCCCAAGGCCGAGCAAGCCGGAGGCAAGATGACTGTAACCGCGATCGCGCTGAAGGTTTGCGCGGCGGCGCTCAAAGTGTTCCCGCAGTTCAACGCCAGCATCGATATGGAGAAAACGGAGATTGTTTACAAACAGTACATCAACATCGGGGTTGCGGCGGATACGGACCGCGGGTTGCTGGTTCCGGTGATCCGCGACGTGGACAAGAAAAATATTGTGGAGCTGGCGGTGGAGTTGTCGCAGCTGTCGCAGAAGGCGCGAGAGAAAAAGATCACGCTCGCGGATATGGAAGGCGGCACCTTCACCATTACCAACCTCGGCGGCATCGGGGGGACGGCTTTTACGCCGATTGTGAATCATCCCGAGGTTGCGATTCTCGGACTTTCGCGTTCGCGGATGGAGCCGGAGTGGATTGGAGGGAAATTCGAGCCGCGGCTAATCCTGCCGCTTTCGCTGTCTTACGATCATCGGCTGATTGATGGTGCGGACGCGGCGCGGTTTCTGCGCTGGGTCGCGGAAGCGTTCGAGCAGCCTTTTTTGCTTTCGGTGCAGGGATAGCGGTGCGCGAGATCCGAAAGTGAAGATTGGCAGTCGTGCTGGCTCCGCGGGGCGGAGGTAATGCGGGAAATCCCTCGCCCCGCTGATGAAAGCGCGGAGCTTCGGGATGACGCAATCGCAATGACCGGAAGAATTCCGCTGAAAGTCAGTTCATGAACGACGCTCTCAACCAAACGAAGATGCATATCGCGGTGGTCGGCGCGGGACCGGGTGGGTACGCTGCCGCCTTTCTTGCTGCTGATCTCGGCATGCAAGTTACGCTGATCGATCCCGAGTTGAATCCTGGGGGCGTGTGTCTTTACCGCGGCTGCATTCCTTCGAAGGCGCTGCTCCATGTCGCCAAGCTGATTGAAGAATCACAGCAGGCTAAGAGCTGGGGAATCGACTTTCCTTCGCCGAAGATTGATCTGGCGCGGTTGCGTTCGTGGAAAGAAGGCGTGGTCAAGAAGCTTACTGGAGGGTTGGGACTGCTCTCGAAGCAGCGGCGCGTGGAATACATTCAGGGGCGGGCGGCGTTTGAAAACTCCACTACGTTGCGGATCAGCAAAGCGGATTCCACCGAAGTGGTTCTTAGTTTCGACCGGATTATTCTGGCGACGGGGTCGCGGCCTGCCATTATTCCGGCGCTGAAGCTCGATTCGCCGCGCCTGATGGATTCGACCGGAGCGCTTAATCTGGAAGACATTCCCGGCGGCTTGCTGGTGGTTGGCGGCGGATACATTGGCCTGGAGCTTGGTTCGGTGTATGCGGCGCTGGGGACGCGGGTTACTGTGGTCGAGATGCTGCCGGGGCTGCTACCGGGCGCGGACCGCGATCTGGTACTTCCGCTGCACAAGCGCCTGGAGAAAATGTTCGAAGCGATTCTGTTGAACACCACCGTCGCTTCTCTTAAGGAAGATGGCGGGGGAATTCGGGCGATCTTCGAAGGCACGGCTGTGCAGGAAAAAGACCGTGAAAAAGTTTTTGATCGCGTGCTGGTTTCCGTAGGGCGCAAGCCGAACTCGGAGATTCCCGGACTTGAGAAGACGCAAGTGCAGGTTGGTCCGCGCGGATTCATCGAAGTGAACAAACAACTGCAGACCGCCGATGCATCCATCTACGCCATTGGCGACGTGGTGGGCGAGCCCATGCTGGCGCACAAGGCTTCGCACGAGGGACGCGTCGCGGTCGAGGCGATCGCCGGGCACAAGGTTGCGTTCGAGCCAGCCGCGATTCCGGCGGTGGTGTTCACCGATCCGGAAGTTGCGTGGTGTGGACTGACTGAAACGCAGGCGGAAAAGGAAAATCGGGAGATCAAAGTTGCGAAATTTCCCTGGGGCGCATCCGGACGCGCCGTCACGCTGGACCGTCCCGAGGGTATGACCAAGCTTCTTATCGATCCACAGACGGAACGCGTGCTGGGCGTGGGGATTGTCGGGGTTGGCGCCGGCGAACTGATTGCCGAGGGAGTACTGGCCGTTGAAATGGCAGCGCTGGCGCGCGATGTGGCGATGACGATCCATCCGCATCCCACGCTGTCTGAGACGGTGATGGAGTCCGCGGAAGTTTTCTTTAATACAAGCACGCACGTTTACCGCCCAAAGCGCGTCTAACCTGGGGACAAAACCCATGTCCAAACTTTCTAAAGCAATTGTTTTTCTTACGCTTGGTTTTGCGGCAAGCCTGCCGCTCTCCGCACAGAGTCCGCTCACACAGATTCTGCAGGGGTCGTCTGCAGCCAGCACTCCGCCGAAGGCCTCCGATCAACTGGGACGCGACACGCCCTATGGAACGGTTTACGGATTTCTGCAGGCGGCGCAATCTGGGGACTACAGCATTGCGGCGCAATATCTGCAGATGAGCCCGGCACGCCGCCAGAGCGAAGGCGACGCGCTAACGATGAAGCTGAATACCGCAATGAACCGCGCATTTTCCGGCAGCCTGCGGCCGAGCCGGCAGCCCGAAGGCAACATGCAGGAAGACGTTCCGTCCGGCCAGCAGAGACTGGGAACGATGTCGGCCGGCGATGTGGATGCCGAACTCGAGCTGGTTCGAGTGAACGATCCCACTGTGGGGAAAATCTGGCTGATTTCTTCCGACACTTTGGTGAAAGTGCCGGAACTCTACGATCAGGTGGAGGCGCGGCAGGTCGAGTCACGATTGCCCCGGTGGATGGTAAAGCATCAGTTGGCCGGGATGCCATTGTGGCAGTGGCTGGCTCTGCTGCTGCTGATTCCAGCGGCGGCGATGGCGGCTTGGCTGCTGCTGGTGCTGCTGCAAATTCCATTGCGCTGGTGGGCGCGGAGACGCGGGCAAACTGAACTGGGGCAGTGGCGTTCGGTTTCCGCTCCGGCGTGGCTTCTTGCCGGTGCGATTATTCACCGAATTTTTTCCAGCTACTTAGGCGTGCCCCTGCTTCCATGGCACTACTACAAGCAGCTCACGGCGGTAGCCGTGATTGTGGGAGCGCTTTGGATTCTATGGCGGATCGTTCGCTGGTTCCTGCAGCGAGTGCGCAACCGGGCGCTGGCTCACGGTCACTCGGGCACCGGCTCGCTGATGTTGCTGGGCGAACGGATGATTAAAGCGGTTATCGTCATTGTGGCGCTCTTCCTCATCCTGGGCGTGCTGGGCTTCAACATGAGCACAGCGCTGGCGGGGGTTGGCATTGGAACGCTGGCGGTCGGCTTCGGCGCACAGCAGACCATCGCGAATTTATTTGGCGGCGTTTCGGTGCTGGGCGATGAAGTGATTCGCGTGGGAGATGTTTGCAAGTTCGGCGACCGCACGGGGACGGTGGAGGACATCGGCCTGCGTTCAACTCGGGTGCGCACGGAGGAGAGAACGCTGCTGGCGATCCCCAACGGGACGGTCGCGACCATCAATGTCGAGAATTTGAGCCGGCGAGACAAGATCCTTTTCAAGACTGCGCTGGGGCTGCACCTGGACACTTCGGCCGAGCAACTTCGCCATGTGCTTGCGGAAATCCGCGGCGTTTTATCCAGCCATGAAAAGATCGAGAAGAATACAATTCGCGTGCGGCTAACGGAGTTGGGGGCGAGTTCGATCAACGTGGAGCTTGTTTGCTACGTGTTGACGCGGGACTTCGATGAATTCGCCGCCGTGCGGGAAGATTTGCTGCTGCGCATCATGAGCTTTGTGGAGGATTCCGGGACCAACCTCGCGTCGCCTTCGCAGACACTCTACTTGAGCGGGGACGCGGAATCTGGGAAGGAAAAGATCAAGGCTGCAGTGAAGAACGTGTCTTCCCAGAAACCCGGCGATGGAAAGAACGCAGGCAAGAACAGTTAGGATTTTGCGTACCATCGTTTCGTCAACCAGAGCAGAAACCGGTGCGTTGGAAAATATACGGCCGCGGGAACGATGATCAGGTATCCCAGGAGATATAGGAATCCGGGGATGGTTTTCTGTTCGTGAAGGAACGGGCCGCGGGCCCAGTTCACATCGTATTCCGGACGCCAGAAATAATTGATGGGGACGACGATCCACGCGGTCAGCGTCTGATACTTCCAACCTCGGCGGTCGTAGCCTAAGCGCCAAATCGCCCACAGCAGCAATGGCGGCGTTACCACGTGAAACAGGCTGAGGAGCCGAATTGCCAGCGGAACGTGCGTGTCGAACATGAATTCGGTTCCGCCGATCAAGTGCCGGCCGCTGACAAGAGCGGCCAAGTCAATGGTGAACAGTGTCTGGAAGAACAGCAGTCCGGTGGCCTGCCAGGAAAACAGGAGCGGGCTTTCGAGCCAGAGGCCGGCGACAATGAAGAGGTTGCCGAGATCGCAGAAAAAGAGAAAATTCTGCAATCCGTATTGCCGCCAGTACAAAGGGAACCAAACGATCACGCACGCTGTCCAAACCACCTTGAGCCAGAGCGGAATGCGCATGAGAGGGTATTGTATCCGCAGGAAGAAGAGTGAAATCGAAGCGTCTCAGAAGCCCGTTCTGGCAAGCCAGAACCCGCTTAAGTGCGAGTACCACAGTAACTTGAAGAGGCTTACGGGTGTACCTACGATTGACCCAGTATGGGTTATCAAGCGCTCTTATTCTGCCCCGATGAGAAGACGGCTCGCACCGTAACGCAGGTACTCAGCGAGCTGGACTTCTCCGTCACTTCGTGCACAGAACCTTTCGCCGCGGTCAAGAAATTGATGGCTGAACACTTCGACGCCCTGGTAGTTGACTGCGACAACGAGCAGAACGCTACTTTGCTGTTCAAGAGCGCCCGCAACTCACCCAACAACCATTCGTGCTTAGCGGTCGCGGTGGTGGAAGGGCAAGCGGGAGTGGCAAAGGCTTTCCGAATCGGCGCCAATCTAGTTCTTACCAAGCCGGTGAACGTGGAGCAGGCAAAAGGGACATTGCGTGTTGCGCGTGGATTGTTGCGGAAGAGCGAAGCGACAAAACCTGCGACCGGCGCGGTGAACCCAGTGGTGAAGTCGGCGGCGTCCGCGACCGCGCCTTTGAAGCCAGTGCCGCCACGGACGATTCCAAGTGTATCTGCGGTGGGTCCGGCAGTTCCATTTACACCGGCGGCGAGAGCGGCTGGGGCAAGTGTTGCGAGTCAGAAAGTTGTGCCGCACCCACAGGTTGTGTCCGTTCCCGACGAAATCGCTGAAACCGGCGAAGAGGCTTTCGAGGTAAAGAGCAAGGAAATGGGTTGGCCGACAATGGCCGCGCCCGAGCTAAAAGCGGCGGCAAGCCATGCTGATGTGCTGGCACCGAAAGTTGCCCGTTCGCCGAGTATGGGAGGGTTTGGAACGGGTGCTGCAAGCGCGCCTGCGCCCGCCCGCGAACTACCCAGCATTGCGACTGAGGATTCGTCGGCATCCGTTGTGTCGGAACCGGAGAGTCCGATTGCAGAAGTTGCGGTTGGCGAGAGCAGTTCTTCAGACAAAGAAACCTCTGCGCCAGCGACATCGTTCACATTGGGCGGCCATGTTGGCAGCGGCGAATCCTCAGGCGGAATCAAGAAGGTGCTGCTGGCAGTGGCTGGGATCGCGCTGGTTGCTGCTGTTGGCTACGAAGTTTGGATGCAGTGGGAGCGCTCGGGGGAAGCCGCAACTGGTTCCGTTCCCTTCGTTGTGCAGCCGGTTAAGACTGCTACCAAGGTTCTGCAAGTGGCGCCAAGCGCAGCCCCGGCGGCCTCATCGTTCAACACACCTTCGGCAGCCTCGCCGACTCCAGACACGCAGCCGGCCGCTGTGACGACGAACAAAGTTACGGCGCCGGCAGCACCGGCACCGAAGGCGACAGGAACGAAAGCGGTTGCAGCGCCTATTGTGATTAAGAGTGGTGGCGCCCGGCCGGGGATTAAATCAACGACATCCGCCGATGCGTCGGCTCCGAGCATGGCGGGAATTGCTTCCGCGGGAACTAGTGCGGCGCTTCCCAATCTGATGGGCAGCGAGAGCAAGGCTCCGACTCCTGTGCTTCAGGAGTTGCACGTTTCACAAGGAGTATCGCGGGGACTACTGGTGAAAGAGGTTCAGCCGACATATCCGGCGGGTGCACTGCAGTTGCGCATTGAAGGCGCGGTTGAGCTCTTGGCGACGGTCTCAAAGAACGGCGACGTCTCGGTGGTGAAGACTCTCAGTGGAGATCCACAACTGGCCCGCGCCGCGGCGGAGGCAGTGAAGAAATGGAAGTACAAACCGTATTTGCTGAACGGTGAACCGGTCGAAATTCAGACCCAGGTCACGGTAAGGTTCAAGGCGCCGCGCTGAGGCTCAGCGGCAACATCCGCGCTGAAAATCCGACTGGCAGTCTGATGATTACTGATTGTTGATTTCTGATTGTGATTGAGACGCCTTCGGCAATGAGCGACAACGGCCCATCAGAGCAAAGACGCGCCCCGCGCATCAAGGTGAAAGCCCCGGTAGAGTTGCATGTCCCGGGCAACGATGTTCCCCTGCGCTACGCGACCTCCGACCTCAGCGAAACCGGTTGCTACATCGAGAGTATCTTTCCATTTCCTGTCGGGACCGTTTTCGAAATGAATCTCGAGATCAACGGGACGATCCTTGCAGTGGGCACGGTTGTTACGCGCGATCCGCAGGTGGGGAACGGGATCAAGTTCACCAAAATGCTGCCCGAAGACCAGGAGCAACTGCGCGCCTACGTGGAAGCCGCACAAGAAGGCACAGGTGAGCCGCTGCCCAGCAGTTCGATTCCGGACCGTGACCCGGCCCTGGAATAGCCTTCTCAACACGGTTCGTTGGCCGTGCCGACTCGATGGTCTTGTCCAATAGCGTTTGCATCGTCACGATTCGGCAGCCTCCAAATCATAGCCGGAAAGTATGCCCGAGTCATACTTTGAAGAGCTCTACAAAGGGACTGCGGTGACCTCGGGTAATTAAACCTCAGCAATGGCAGCGATGGATACTCTCATGCCGGGGATTCTGACGGGGAGCTTCGCACCTTGCCGTGCGGGCGGGTTCGATGGAAACCATTTAATCCACTCCTCATTCATTCCGGCGAAATCTGTTTCCTCAAGAAGGATGACAGTGGCACTCACGACCCGTTCGAGGGAGGTGCCTGCCGCTTTGAGGATGGCCGATACGTTCTCCAAGCATTGTCTGGTCTGCTCTTGAATTGTGTCCCCAACAATCTTCCCGGTGACTGGGTCGTGCGGTCCCGTGCCTGAGACGAACACAAGACCCGCTGCCCGTACCGCTTGGCTGTATGTCGGTGGCGGAGACGGAGCGTTAGGCGTTTGAATGATGTCTCTTGCCATAAGTCTCTCCAGTGCAGACTGCTAAAAATCACTCGGCATTATCCCAGGTCGGCTCCGCTCCCAAAACCTTCCCGACTGTATCCGAAGTTGTATCCTACCGGGTCAAGATTTCGGCAGCATGAGGCACTGTTGGCAGATTGAGGCACACATAAAGTGCCGAAGACGATGGCCTGGAGACTGAGAAACGGTTTGTCGATTGCTCCGGCGCCTCGCTGCGCCCGGCTGGACGGCCGAGGCGGCGGTTCCCACATATGTCCCTACACAAATCCGGTCCGCATTCGCCTGCGTTATTCGTGCTTCAGGACTTCATCGATTACGGCTTTGCCGCCTTTGTCTACCGTGATGACTTTATGGATGGAGACATAGCCGCTGAGGGTGATGTCGACGATGTAGTTGCCGGGGTCGAGAGTGAAGTCGACGGGCGAACCTTTATCCAGCATGTGCTGGTTGACGGCCACCTGTGCGCCTTTGGGCTGAGTCTTGATGCTGACCGTACCCATGTTCTGCGCTTCTTTGCCGCCGAACAGCTTCTTCATCTTGCCGACGGTCTTGATGTCATCGACATTGCCGAGCGGCCGCAGTGTGGACGAGAAGTTTACGGTCTGGCCCAGAGTGAAAAGGTTGCTGCTGGTTTCATCAAGATAACCAGACTTCCGAACCAGGATGACGTGCTGTCCTTTGTCTACGGAAACCTGGGCGGGAGTGACCTTGCCGATATCTTTGCCGTCAACGTAGACATTGGCGCCAGCCGGGGAGCTGGACACTACAAGTGTCGCCATGAGCTGGGAAAGGTGAGTCACGACGAATGACTTGCTGCCGGCGGTCACTTCGACGGTTCGTGTATCGGAAGAGTATCCGGGCTTGCTGGCGGTAACCGAATGTTGCCCAGGGTTTAGTCCTGGCAGGGTGAAAGGTGTAATCCACGAGGGATCGGTCTTTCCATCGATTGACACTTGTGCACCCTGAGGAACGGAATCGACGGCCATCTGTCCCGGGACGATTGCGGGAGCTACCGGGGCAGATTTCTTTTTGGCGTTTTTGCCTCTGGCTGCCGCGCGGGTTGGCGCGGGCTCAGCTTCAGCCACTGGGGCAGAGGGTTCGGACTGAGTTGTTTCGACAGGCTGAACCGGCTGTGGCGGCGCAGGCCGAGGGCGGTCAGCGGGCTGGCGGGCCGCAGGTTGAGCTATTGGTTCGGAGGCGGTGGAGCGCGGCGAATCGCCGTCACTATTCAAACTGTTGACATGGAGGACTAGAGCTACGGCGATGATCAGAATCACGACCGCTGCGCCAGCGATGGAATAAACCATCAACTGGGGTGGGACGTTTTTGATTTCCTTGATTGCCTTTTCGGCGACTTCACGAGGCTGAACTTTTGGCTTCTCTTCCTCTTCATATTCATAGACCGTAGAGCTGGGAGCGCGGGAAGTTTTCTGTTGGGGCGCCGGAGGTGGTGGTGGTGGCGGTGCGACGTAGACTTCCTTGAGCGGAGGCAGTTCCGTCATCTCCGAGAAGCTGACGCCGCCGCCACGAGACGGTCCGTCATCTTCGGCCATCATGGGGTCGACTGCAATTCTCGGCGCCTCGATTTCAGGAGCCTCGACGGCGGGCTCATCGAGGACAGATGAAGACATGGAAGCGGATGGCGGCGGCGCGGTTTTTCCGGACGCTTTGACGGGTGTGGATGAAACCGCCTGGCCACCTGCCCATCCCGCGGCCGCGGCGGCAGCTCTGCCGGATTCCGGAGTTGCGGAAATCTTTTCAGCGGGCTGGTTCTGAACTGGTTTGCTTTGTACTGGCTGAGCGGCGCGGGGCTTCGGCGCGGAGACCGCGTTCGCTGGTTTGGCCGCGGCGGGTGGAGCGGTTGCGCCGACGAACTTCGCCTGGCTTGTGGCTTTGACGGCTTCCGGAATGGCTGGAGCCTTTGCAGGCGGCGCTGCTTGCTTCGCCGCCTGCGGTTTGGACTCTTTGCATCTTTCGAGATCGTCCAGCAATTCCCTTCCGTTCTGGTAACGCTCCGCAGGGTCTTTGGCGAGCGCTTTCATGATGAGATCGCTGAGCCCCGGATGGAGTTTTGGATTCACGTGCATGGGCGGGACCGGCGTGTTCTCGAGGATGCTCTGCCGCAGAGATTCCGCGTCTTCGCGATCGAAGGCCTTGCGATCGGTCACCATTTCGTAAAACATCGTACCCAGACTGAATAGGTTCGACCGGGCATCGATACCTTCGCCGCGCACCTGCTCCGGAGACATGTACTGCAGAACAGCCGGGACATCGGGCATTTGCGCCGTAAACCTCCCGACGCTGGAAACGCCGTAGCTCAGAATTCTGACGGTGCCATCCCATCCGCACATGATCTTGGCGGGCTCCAAACTATAGTGAAATACTTTGCGGGAGTGGGCATGATCGAGGCCGCTGCAGACCTGCCTTCCGATATCGAGCAGATCCCAGATCGAGAACCCTTCCTTACGTGCGAGCATGGTGGCGATGCTGTTGCCCTGGATGTATTCCATGGCGGCGCAGAATTGGCCGTCGAATTCTCCCGCGCCGAAAACGGGTGCGAGGTTGGAGTGGCTCAGGACCTTCGTAGTCTCGACCTCTTCGAGAAGACACTGCTCGAGTTCGGCAGCGCGGTCGCCAAAGGTGGACAGCTGGATTGCTTTCAACGCGACGGTTTGGCTGGTCTGCGGGTCGTTCGCCTTGTAAACGGCGCCAGTCGCAGACTTTGACAGTTCACTCAGGATTTCGAAGTGGCCGATTTTCGTGGACATTGTTTCCGTGCCTCATCCCGGAAAAGCCGCGCAGCTCTCCATTGGAAAACTGCGTGGGTTCAACCCTGGGGCAGGTCAAGGCTAGGATAACGTTCAGCGGTTTCAGGTTCGAGTTACCAAAGTACCAGAGACTGTCAAATGTTTTCCGCAAGTTATTGATTCTATGAGTCGATTAAATCGGATGAATCCCCATTAAACCGATGTAACCCCCAAAATTGGGCTAACGCTCGGCGCAAAAAGTGCGAGGAGCACTCGGAATTTTCTACAGACAATCGATGAGTTGGACAGTCTGGGGATAGAGGTGTTGCAAAAATGACGGGATGTCGGGGCAATTTTCCAGGGTGCTGGCACGGGATTCGTTCTTGTCGGTCAACGACGACCTCAATTTCGTCCAAGATTTCCTGCAATCCGGGAGACGGCTTAGCGGCAGCCATTAGGACAAATGGTAATCGAGGTGCATGCTCCCATCTGGACGCGTTGGCGACTGGTTTCCGGGGGAGGAAACACAATGAACAAGGCGCTTGCGGTTCGGTCAATTCTGGACCTGACAGAAAGCCGGGCCAAGAGCTGCCAACCTAATAGGCACTCCCCATACCTATCCCGTGGTGGGAACGTGGCTTTCTTCGTAGTCTTTCTTCTTGTGTGGTGGTTTGTGGCCATTCCAGGCTGATACGTCGGCAGCTCTAGGCATTCATTCTTCTGGCATTGTGCGGTACTAAATCTGCTCACAGGAGAAATAACGTATGCGGCATTTCCATTTTGCTCTGTTTTTACTCGTGCTGCTTCTGCCAGCAAAGCCTCTTGTCGCGGCTACCTACTATGTCGGCGGTTGTAAAAGCGGCGCCTTTACCAGTATCAACGCCGCGGTAACCACTGTTCCCGCAGGCTCGATCATCGATGTGTGTCCTGGAGTCTACCCGGAGCAGGTCATCATTTCCAAGGCGCTTACACTCCGGGGCATCGTGGGCAGCGACGAGCTGGCTCAGACGGTGATCACTGTACCAAGCGGCAGCATGGCGACAGCATCAAGCATTGACTTCGGTACAGTCACGATGCAGGTCGAGGTAACTGCGGGGCCAGTGGATATCAGCGATATTATTGTGGACGGCGCTCAGGCGGGTACAAACTGTCCCAATGTTGGGATATTCTACAACGGTGGATCCTCGGGCACGGTGAGCGGCGTGGAGGCTTGCAATCTGTGTGGCGGGCCGGGCAGCGAGATATTAGCCGAGAACGGGGCCGGGCCCAGCGAGTCAGTCACCATTGAGGACAGCTACATCCATGCTATCAATTTTGCCGGCATTGTCACCTGCAGTAATCAAACGCCGTCTACGCTCACTGCCACGATCAGGAGAAACTATGTAGTGAACTTCAAGACCGGCATCGCCCCGGACTGCAACACTGCCGGCAGTGTGGATAACAATCTGGTCGGGTCTAACACTTTTGGCATACAAGCATTCTCCGCTTTTACCGATGTGCTACATAACACATTCAGCAACAGTAGCATCCTCGTTTGGGCACCCATCCGAGTGTCGCACAACACGTTCAACGGCGGATCGATAGCTGTTAACTCGGCTGGGGCCACTGTTGAATCAAACGAGATAGTCAACACCACCAACTCCGCGATCGCCTTGACCGCTAGCGACGTGATCCTCAAAGACAACATCACTATTCAAGCCAACATCGGAATCGAGTTCGGTTGCAACACGGGCACGGTGAGCGGCAACACCATCAATGGTGCTAGCACAGGAATCGACATGGTTCCGTCGATATTTACCGGGGTGAACCGTTTCAACGACGTGACAACTGTCAGGACCGGCGGGTGCTGAGCAAGCTCCCACCGTCCGCTCTGGCAGGAAGAGGCTGAACTACTTGGCATTAAATCGCGATTTGACTCGGTGAGCCTTGGGAGGGGGTTTTGAGCGTAAAGCCAGTGTGCAACACTTGACCACCGTCATCTCGAGGGTGGGAGGTCGAGATTCGTGACCGTAAGGAGAACCCACTGGCTGACGGCGCCACATTTGCTGGGTTAGGCGTGTGAGGTGTTCGGCGGAAAGATAATTCCCCAGAAAGTTTCCGCCCGTTCGTCCCGCTCGACAAACTCGATTGCGTACGTGGAAACGCCCTCCAGTGCCGCCAACTGAGCAACTACGCGGGCCGAGAGCTTGGTACCTTGCTTGTTATTTACGGAGACGACCGAGCCCACCAGCAGGTCACGACTGAGTTGAACCGAAGCACCGTGCTTATTCAATTTTGTGGCCTTGGCCGCCATCGTAAAGGAACATTTCTGCCGATCTTCCCCGGATAACCCGACCGAAGCGTGGAGCGCCATGCGATTGCTGCGGCGTTTTGCGATCTGGCTGCGGCTGGCGGTTGCGTCAGCAGCCAGGTTTGGACGGTGCGATTTCGGGCCGGAATGCGCAGGTTTCAGGTTCATTCTGATCGGGACATTAGAATGTGCTCCTGGTCGCCGCAATGTGCCGTTCGTTACCTCGCCAAGTTACCCCGCAGAACTCGTTGATTCTTCAAACCTGAGAACGTATTGCATCACGCCAGGAAATAGGACATGTACCGGTTGGAGCAGTCTTTTCGACGATCCTAAATCCACTGTTCCATCTGCACGGTTGTTGCGTGCGGCGAAGAGGTGCGTGACTTCAGCGGGTGGAGCTGGTTCGCCCCACTTAGTGCCAATCGATTTAGGCAACGAAGTAGTCATCCGCTCGCAGGAGACACCTTGCCGTTCCGAACTCGGCTTTTCAACACCTACGCGCTTGGATGCTTCGAGAACGCCGAATCTGGATGGTCCCGGTTCGGAAGGCGGCAATCACTACAATGGTTAGAACGACTGGAGCTTCTTTGAGCTGGACTGGACAATTTTAAAATCGTGAGTGAGAAACCTACCGAGGATTGAGCTAGAGACCCCGCTGCCCTTTTCTTTCATCTGAAATTGAACCCGCCTTAGCGCCAATTCAGTCCGGTCCGATGGTTGTTGCATGTCCATCTCTTCAACCTTCGTTCCGCATCCGCAGGGCGACGACGGCGGCCAAAGGCCGCTGTTAATCTCGTGCGACATTGCGGCGCGGCTGGAGGCCGCGCCCTTTCAAAACGTAATTGCATGATGAGCGCGGAAAACAGTCAGCCGCCGGCGTGACCTTTCTCCGGCAACGGCGTTTTAACTCTATTGAGATGAGCAACGGGTGACAATTGTCATGTGAGCCGGATGACTATCTCCACTGGCGTCGGGACACGCGTGGTTGGAATATGGATGCGGGCAGTTTGATTGCGTGAGTTGCCATGCTGGGATCGGACGCACATTGTAGGAAGCGGAGCTGTTCATTTATGCTTGAGGTCTGGACGGACTGAGTGGGTCCGATGCGCGGCACGCCGCGTATTTCCTATCTTTTAACTGGGTTCACAAGATGACTTTGACCCGATTCGTCACCAGGAACGCCCTCCGCAACAAGCGCCGTAGCATTCTGACCGTGCTGAGCATTGGAGTGTCCCTGCTGCTGCTGACTTTCATGCTTACGATGTGGCACGGCTTCTACATCGACAAGGGCAGCGCGGAATCGACGCGCCGTCTGGTGACACGGCATCGCGTGTCGTTGACGTTCGACTTACCGGGCTTCTACCGCGAGAAAATCCGTGCTGTGCCCGGAGTGGTCGCGATCGTGCCCAACTCGTGGTTTGGCGGCTTATATAAGGACAACAAGCCGGAGAACTTCTTTGCGCAGTTCGGCACCGATCCCGACGAGTTCCCGAAGGTCTACCCCGAGATGCAGTTGCCGCCCGAGCAACTTGCCGCCTGGCAACACGACCGGGCCGGCGTGATCGTGAATGACGAACTGGCTCAACAACATGGTTGGAAGCTGGGGGACCGCATCGTACTGCAGGGCACGATTTATCCCGTTAATCTGGAGTTGACCATTCGCGGCATCTACCATTGGCCGACGGTGAACAAGACGGCCTACTTCAACACGAAATATGTGGAAGAGGCGGTCGCGGATTTTAAGGGCAAGGCCGGCACATTCAGCATTATGTCATCGTCGCCTGACGACGTAGCGAAAATCGCCAGCGCTGTCGACGATATGTTTCGAAATTCGCCGCAGCCCACCAAGACTGAAAGTGAGAAAGCATTCGGGCTCACCTTCGTCAACATGCTGGGCAACGTGAAAGCTTTCATCCTTAGCATTTGTACGGCTGTGGTCTTTACCACTCTTCTTGTCTCCGCCAACACCATGGCGATGTCGATTCGCGAAAGAACGCGCGAGGTGGCCGTGCTGAAGACTCTGGGCTTCGAGCGGCAAACCATTCTGGGACTTTTTGTGGGCGAGGCCATGTCGCTTTCGATTGCGGGCGGACTTTTTGGCTGCGGGTTCGCGTGGCTGCTGCTGACCGCCATGAAACATTCGCCCATGGGCTTTTTTCTGGCCCAGATGCAGGTTACGCCCGGAACGCTCGGAGTGGCCCTGGTGGCAGCGGCGCTGGTTGGATTCTTCAGCTCGCTGGTGCCTTCCTATAATGCATCGCGGGTAGAAATTGTGGAAGGGCTGCGCCACATCGGCTGAATTTATGACGTTAAGTAGTTTTGTTATGCGCAACACGTTTCGAAATAGGCGGCGCAGCCTGCTGACGCTACTAAGCATTGGCTTTTCCCTGCTGCTGCTTACGCTGATGATGTCGATCTGGCGCACGTTTTATATCGATGTGGGAGCGCCGGATTCGGCCAGGCGAGTGATTACGCGCGACCGGGTCTCGCTGGCATTTTTTCTGCCGGGATACTACCGCGACAAGATTCGGAGCCTTCCCGGGGTGTTGGCGGTGGCGCCAATGACCTGGTTTGGGGGACGTTATAAAGACGACCGGGCAGAGAACTTCTTTGCTCAGCTGGCTACCGATCCGGACGAGTATCTGAAAGTCGCCTCCGACAAGATCGTTCCCACAGACCAGGTGGTGGCCTGGCAGCGCGACCGGACCGGAGCGCTGGTGGATGTAACGCTGGCTGACAAATATGGCTGGAAAATCGGCGATAAGATCACGCTGCTGGGAACGATATTTCCGGTGAACCGCGAATTGACGATTCGCGGCATCTACCACCGCGATCCGCCACAGAACGCGCTGTATTTCAACGCCAAATATCTGGAAGAAGCGGTGCCCTGGTTCAAAGGGCAGGCGGGCTGGTATTCCACGCAGTTGGCCAAGCCGGACGATGTGGCGCGCGTATCGAGTGAAATTGACGACATGTTCCGCAACTCGCCCGAGCAAACGAAAACCGAGAGCGAAAAAGCCTTTCAGCTTTCGTTTGTGGCCACACTGGGGAATGTGAAGGCTTTTATTATTGGCATCTGCGGCGCGGTGGTGTTCACCATCTTGCTGGTTTCGGCGAATACCATGGCCATGTCGGTTCGGAGCCGGACCCGGGAAGTTGCCTTGTTGAAGACTCTTGGTTTCACTCGCCAGCGAGTGCTGTCGTTATTCGTGATCGAGGCTGTCGCTCTGGCGCTATCGGGGGGCCTGCTGGGGATATTGGCTGCGGCGGGATTGATCCAGTGGTTGACACACTCCTCGGTCGCGGTGGGAATTCCCATCAACATGAAAGTCACGCTGCCCACGATGGGACTGTCGCTGCTGGTGGCGGCGACGGTGGGATTTCTGAGCGGATACGTTCCCGCATACGGCGCGTCGCGCGTAAACATTGTGGAGGGGTTGCGCCACATCGGGTGAGTAGCGCAGGCGCTACGCGCAGCGAGGGCTAGCCGCCCCGCGACAGCCGGCAGGATGCCGGCGCTACTGAGAAGCCGGCGTCACGGAATCGAGTTTACCTATGGCGATACCGATCAGTTATAACATCCGCAATTTGAAGCTCCGCAAGGGGCTCACCATCATGACCGCGCTGGGTATTGCGCTGACGGTGACCACCGCGATTTTCCTGATGGCGCTGCTGGCGGGCCTGCAGCGGGCTTTCGTCACCAGCGGCAATGCGCAGAATGTTCTGGTGCTGCGCAAGGGATCGGAAGCGGAATTGTCCGGCGGCTTCGATGCCTCGCTGTTTCCCACGCTCAAAGTTCTTCCCGGAATCGCGAAGGACAGCCACGGCGAGCCCATGGTTTCCGGCGAACTGGTGGTGGTGATCGTTCTGCCGCGCAAAGATGGAACGGGAGAAGTGAATGTGACGGTGCGGGGCATGATGCCCGATGGCCTGGAACTTCGACCCAGCGCCAAACTGATCGACGGACGCTGGTTCCAGACCGGGCAGCGAGAGGTGGTGGTAAGCAAATCCATTCGTTCGCGCTTTTCCCATGCCAACATTGGCGACACCATGGAGTTCGGCAAAGGATCATGGAAAGTCGTCGGAGTATTTGACGCCGGCGGTTCGGCCTATGAATCGGAGATTTGGGGCGATGTGAACCAGATGGCCACGGACTTCGACCGCCAGGGCGGGTTTTCTTCCGCGTATCTGCGCGCTACCGATGCCATTGCCGCCGATGCTCTTACGAAGCGGGTCGCCGACGACCAGCGCCTCAAGCTCGAAGGAACGCTGGAAACGGATTATTACGAGAAGCAAACCAGGTCGGGCGGTCCCATTAAATACATCGGCATCGTGGTTGCGATCATCATGGCAATCGGATCGAGTTTTGCGGCGATGAATACGATGTATGCCGCGGTAGCGTACCGCGGGCGAGAAATCGCGACCTTGCGGGTACTGGGATTCTCGCGGCCGGCGATTCTGACGTCGTTTGTTCTGGAATCTCTGATGCTGGCGTTGCTGGGTGCCGTGGTGGGAATTCTGCTGATGCTGCCCTTCAACGGACATCAGACGGGAACGTCGAATGCTGTGACGTTTAGCGAGGTGGTATTCACCCTGCAGATTACGGTGGGAGTTGCGGCGTATGCGATTGGGTTCGCGCTGATCATGGGATTGGTCGGGGGCTTTGCTCCGGCATGGCACGCCGCGCGGCAGAATATTCTTACCGCGTTGCGGGGATGACGCCGACACTTATGCCGATTGACGCAAAACACGAAGACTTACAAAGCCTGCGCATCGACCGAACGGAGCGTGGCTCGAGCAATGGAGAACCGCCAGCGTGGGCGCGTCGCTACATTGTGATTGGGATTGCGATCGTGGCGCTGCTGAGCTTATCCGCTCTAGCTTACCGCTTGCTTTCGCGGGACGTGCCGGAGGTCGAGGTTACGCGTGCTTCGGTTGAGAGCAGCGATGTTGGAGGCACCGTGCTTTCGGCCACGGGCTACATCGTGGCTCATCACACCATCAACGTAAATTCCAAAGTCACTGGACGCCTGGCCTGGATCGGCGTTGAAAAGGGCGACAAGGTGAAGGAAGGTCAGGTCCTAGTCAGGCTGGAAGACCAGGAGTTTCGCGCATCCTACGATCAAGCGAAGGGCGCGCTGGACAATGCTCGCGCTTATCTCGAGGAACTTGAGCACGGCTCGCGGCCGGAAGAAGTTCAGCAAGCTCAACACAATCTTGATGAAGCCCGCGCCACGTTGTTCAACGACAAGCTGACGCTCGACCGCACCCGGGAACTCTCAACAGCCGGGGTGGTTTCGCGACAGGTGATGGATGACGCCACCGCCAAATTCGAATCGGACCAGCAGCGCGTGAATTCCCTGGAGAAGGCTTTTCAACTGATGAAAATTGGGCCTCGTGCGGAAGAAATCGCACGCGCACGCGGGTCGGTGGCGCAAGCTCAGGGACAGTTCGATTACGCCAAGTCTCAGCTCGACGCCACTGTAATCCGGGCACCCGTCAGCGGTACAATTCTCGACCGCACGGCTGAAAAAGGTGAACTGATCACGGCGCAGTTTGCCAGCGCGGCGGCTGGCGGCCCGCAGGGATCGGTGGTGTCGCTGGCGGATTTAAACGATATTCAGGTTGAGCTTGATATCGCGCAATCCGACTTCGCCCGTCTCGGTCCCAAGCAGAAAGGCATTGTGACCGTGGATGCTTATCCCGATCGCAAGTACAAAGGGGAGATCGCGCAGATCTCGCCTGAGGCCAATCGGCAGAAAGCTACCGTGCAGGTGAAGGTGCAGGTGCTGAATCCGGATGAGTATCTGCGGCCGGAAATGAACGCCACGGTGAAGTTCCTGGCAGATGAACAGAAATCCACAAGCAAGCAACCCGCGGGAGTATTTGTATCTGCTAGCGCGGTACGGGATCATGATGGCAAGAAGGTTTTGTTCCTCGCCTTCGGTGGAAAGGCGCGCATGCGCGAGGTTCACGTGCTAAGCGAGCGCGGTGACGGCTTTCTCGTCGATGGATTGGTGGGCGGCGAAAGCGTGATCAGCAAGGGGCCGCAGGACCTGAAAGACGGAGACACAATTAAAATCAAGGGACAGTAATCATGAGCGCAGTTATGGAAAACAAGACCGCTACTGGAACTAAAGTTGTGCAGGCGCGCAATGTCAGCAAAGTTTTCAAGCGCGAGGCCTTTCAAGTAACGGCTCTTGACGACGTCTCGATTGATATCGCCGCGGGCGAATTCATGGCATTGATGGGGCCTTCGGGCTCGGGCAAGACCACGCTGCTGAACATGATCGCGGCCATTGACCGTCCGACTTCGGGCGAGCTGCTGGTGCAGAATCAGAATGTTTTCCAGTTCAGCGATTCGCAAGCTGCCCACTGGCGCAACGAGCACATCGGATACGTCTTCCAGACATTCAACCTGATTCCAGTGCTGACCGCGTTTGAAAATGTGGAACTGCCGCTGCTGCTGACCAAGCTCAGCCAGCAGCAAAGGCGCGACCATGTCATGACCGCCTTGAAGCTGGTCGGGCTGGAGGAGCGCGTCAACCATCTTCCGAAGCAGCTTTCCGGCGGACAGGAGCAACGCGTTGCGATCGCCCGGGCGATCGTGAGCGACCCGACGCTGCTGCTGGCGGATGAGCCCACAGGCGACCTGGACAGTCACTCGGCGACCGAAGTTTTGGAAATCCTGAAGCGCCTGAACGAGGACTTCCACAAGACGATCGTGATGGTGACGCACGATCCGCACGCTGCTTCGTATGCGCATGTCACCCGGCATCTGGAGAAAGGGATGCTGCTGCCGCCGGGATAGTTCCATTTACTTCGCGGACTGCAACTGTTGCAGATCGGCCAACACTTCCTCGCTGTGTCCCTGCGGACTAACCTTGATATATACTTTTCTGATCACGCCCGAGGGATCGATCAGGAAAGTGTTGCGGGCGGCAAGCGTCATGCCGTTGTATTCCATGATCGAGCCGTATTTTTGCACGACCGCGTGGCTGGAATCGGCGAGCAACTTGAAGTTCAAGCCTTCTTTAGCGCAGAAGCTCTTGTGAGAATCCACGTCGTCCACGCTGACACCCACGATCACGGCATTCTTCCCGGTGTATTTGTCGATGTCGCGTTGAAAATTGTGCGCTTCGATGGTGCAACCCGAAGTGAAGTCTTTGGGATAGAAATAGAGCACAACCCACTTGCCCTTGAACTGATCCAGTGACACCTGCGCGCCCTCCTGGTTGGGCAAACTGAAAGCAGGGGCTGGGGCACCAACGGCCGGCGGCTGAGGTTGATCCGCGGCAACGGCAAAAAGTGCAGCCACAACTAAGGTTAGTGAAAGTACGGAGAGAGCTTTCATGATGATCCTTTCAAAGTGAACATCTCGTATGTCTCGATAGTACTGTGTCGCCGTGGAGGAATCCAGCAAACCTCATCAAAAATCCCGCTCAGCCAGTGCGAGAACAATCTACTGCCACCAGGGAAGCCAACTAAGGGTTCCAGTGGATGGCAAATGGCTGGGGTAACAGTTGATGCTCTATGATTGTCGTGATTGCGTTGAGCCTATCTTCCGCGCAACCCGCAGCGGCATAGCAGTACCGGGCAAGCGAAGGTGAATAGGCGAGAAGGTGCAAGATGCGCATCTGTTCAACTCTCCGTTCGCTGACACTTCGTTTATCGGCGCTCGCCCTGGTGATGCTAGCTATGTCGGCGGCTTCCTACGGGCAGTTCAGAGTGGCGATCACAATCGGCCCGCCTGCGCTGCCGGTGTATGAGCAGCCGATTTGCCCCGGCGATGGTTATCTCTGGACGCCCGGTTACTGGTATTGGGACGACGACATTTCCGACTATTACTGGGTGCCAGGCACCTGGGTGCTTGCCCCTGAAGTCGGCTACCTTTGGACCCCGGGCTGGTGGGGCTGGGGTGGCGAGGCGTTTCTCTGGCATGAAGGTTTCTGGGGTCCGACGATCGGCTTTTACGGTGGGATCAACTACGGATTCGGTTACTTCGGCAGCGGTTTCGTGGGTGGGCGTTGGGATGGCGGACGCTTTTTCTATAACCGCGCGGTGATGAATGTGAACGTCACCGAGATACACAACGTTTACAACACCACGGTGGTCCGCAACGAGGGGAACCGCGTGAGCTTCAACGGCGGCAACGGAGGAATCGAGGCGCGTGCAACGGCTCAAGAGGAAGCGGCGGCGCGTGAGCGACATATTGCTCCGATCGCAGCTCAAACTCAGCATGTGCAAGCGGCGCGCGGCAATCCGCAGCTCCGCGCGTCGGTGAACCATGGCAAGCCGTCCATCGCCGCCACCGCGAAGCCGGGGGAATTCAGCGGCCGCGGAGTAGTTGAGGCGAAAGAAGCTGGAGCGCCTTACAAGGGACCAGAAAATCGTGGCGAGCCTGGCGGCGCTTCGCCGGCGGCGCGACCTGCGATCCACCCGAAGGATCTTCCGCCAGCGGAGCGTCCTGCGGCGCCAAATACGGGGAACCCGAAGCTCGACCAGAAATACCAGCAACAGCAAACAAAGCTGGCTGCGCAGCAGGACAAGGAAAGGCAGAAACTTCAGCAGCAACAAGATAAGGAGCACCAGCAACTGGCGAAACAGAAGGCGGACGACACTAGAACGCAACAAGTGGAACAAAAGCACCAGCAACAGACCCAGCAATTGCAACAAAGACATGCAACGCAGACGCAGAATTTACAGACGCGCCAGGCTCCGGCGGGGAGGCCTAGGAAATAGCAGAGACCCGCCTCAAGGGTGGAATTGTGCTGAAGGCTATGTGGCCGGGTGTGAACCACCCGGCCGCAGTTTTACTGGGGATATTCCCGTTAAGCAGATGCATCGCCGGGCTGAGGCGATGACCGCGAAGATGCTAGAGTGGCCACGATGCAAGCTTCCTCAAACCCGAACGCGAAGCAATTCGGACGAGCGAAATTATGGAAATGGATCGCCATGGTCGCGATCATTTTTCTCGCCGTCGCCGTCGTAGTAGTGCAATTGGTCATCAATCGAGCTCAACCGATTCTGCAAACCAGGGTGATTGAGACTCTATCGAATCACTTCAATAGCAAAGTGGAACTGGCGAATTTTCAGGTCTCCGTAATCAAGGGGATCGAAGTTACCGGGAACGGTCTGAAGATTTATGGGAAGACGGATCCCAATCCCTATGAACCAGGAGTCCAACCCCTGATCGGCATTCAGAAATTCCGCTTTCGAACCTCGCTCACCAGCCTCTTTCGTTCCAGCCTTTTTCGTTCTCCGATGCACGTGGAGACGGTGCATTTGAAAGGCCTGGAGCTGAACATCCCGCCCAAGGGAGATCGTCAGCAAATGACGAAGATGGGTGGGAAGACGCAAAAGATGACCATCACCGTAGACAAGTTTGTTTGCGAAGATACAAAACTGTTGATCAACACTTCGAAACCGGGCAAGCCGCCGCTGGAATTTGCCATCGGTGACCTCAAGATGAAGGATGTTGGGCCGGGCCAGCCAATGCAGTTTGATGCCACACTGGTCAATCCGAAACCGGTGGGGAATATTCACTCGAACGGCCTGTTTGGACCGTTGCAACAAGACAGTCCCCGCGACACGCCGGTGCAAGGGGATTATTCCTTCAACAATGCCGACTTGAGCACGATCAAGGGCATCGGAGGCATCCTCTCATCCACCGGCCAATATTCGGGAACTCTGGGCAACATCGCCGTGCAAGGAAAAACCGATACGCCCGACTTTCGAATTGCGACAAGCGGCCATGCGGTGCCACTCCACACTGAGTTTCATGCCATTGTTGACGGCACCAGTGGAGACACATATCTCCAGCCGGTGAATGCCACGTTCCTGCACACTTCGTTTACCGCAAAAGGCTCCGTGGTCCGTGTGAGCGCACCGAAGGGCCACGATATAGAACTCGACGTTGTTCTAGATAATGCACGGATTGAAGATTTGCTGCAGCTTGGCGTGCACACCGATCCGCCCGTAATGAATGGTCCGGTGGAAATGAAAACGCGGATGAGCCTTGCTCCAGGCGATGCGAGTGTGGCCGACAGGTTGAAACTTGCGGGCACCTTTCACGTGCTTACGGCTCACTTCGCGAACGAGAAAGTACAGGGAAAGCTCGATTCGTTGAGTTTGCGGAGCCAGGGGAATCCCAAACAAGCGCGGGAGCACACCGTGGAAAACGTGCCGGTTGACTTGCAAGGCGCGTTCACTCTAAAGGAGGGCTTGCTGTCTTTTTCCTTCCTTCATTTTGTTATCCCGGGAACGCATGTCGACATGACAGGCGACTACGGGTTAGATGGAAAAGAATTCGATTTTCACGGCAAGGCCCGGCTGGACGCTAGGGTTTCGCAAATGACCACAGGATGGAAGTCAATTCTACTAAAGCCCGTCGATCCGTTCTTCAGCAAGAACAGAGCCGGTACCGAAGTCCCTATTCGAATCACCGGTACGCAATCGGAACCGCACTTCGGGCTGGACTTCGGTCACAAGGATGAGCATGCGAACGCCGCCAGCAAAACCGACGCAGGGACAAAGCACAACTAGGGCACACGGCGATGCGCAGCACTCCGGCGGTTGCCGATCGGCAAACACGCGCTCAAGACGCTTTCGTATTTCTCCATGCGGCTGGGGCGGCGATCGGCTCGATGCGAAACTTCTTCACCGCGAAAATACCAATCGCCACGAAAATCGCCATCACCACGAGTTGGGCGATTAGAAATGGCGGCTCCTTATGCGTTGGAGCTAATGCGTGCGCAACCGGCACCTTCAGGAAAGTCTGCACCACCGCGACAAATACATTCAGATAGAGCGCGAGCACGGCGGTGACCACGTAGATCGAGCGCCAAGAACGCTCCATGTGGCGAGCGTAGCGTGCCACGAGTGCGATGGCCAGCGCCACCAGCGATATTAAGCCGACGATGTGAGAAGGCAAAATATGCTCGACTGGAAAAAGGTACCCAGTCAGGCTGGTTAAGATGGTGGTCACCAAAAAGATGGCGGTCCACCCGTTGAGCCGGTTGGCCGTAAGCAGCCCGTATACCACGATGAGCCCAGAACCAATCCCTGCCAGGCTTATCAACACATGCACCAGCGTAAACGTCGATAGACTCATTCCTAAGACCATTGTGTCCATCCCTTCCACGGCCAAGTAGTTACGTCTGCCGAAGCAGAAACTGCCCTGGGTTGCAAAGCTTACCAGAGAAAACAGCCGAGTTTGAAGGAGTTTGTGAGTGGCCTGACAGGGAAAAACGAATGCCAGCAATCCAATCTTCGCTATGCCTCGTACTAACCAAGTAAGCCAGCGGTGAGGCTCGAATGGCAATGTGGCGACTTTTTCTTCTAACTCTTTGTGCGTCAGTGGCCTGGTGCCAGACCAAGACATCGAAAACGCTCCCATCGACCAGATCCAGTCTCAATTCAGACTCCGACAATCGAATTCAATCCCTTCAGCTCCGTGTGAAGTCAGCACCGGCTGATTACGCGGGATACGACGAGTTAGGCTCTGCCTTTTTTCAAAAGGCCAGAGAGACCGGCGACATTGCCTACTACGATCTGGCCGAACAGACGCTCAAGAAGTCGCTCGAATTGGCGCCGCACGACTTTCACGGTGCGGAGCCACTGGTTCACATCGCGCTGGTGTACATGGGAGAGCATCGTTTCAAAGACGCTCTAGCCTATGCGCAACAAGCCATCAGCCTGGGCTCCGGGAATCTGCCGGCATTCGCCATCGAAGGCGACGCCTATACCGACATGGGAGATTATGACGAAGCGTCCGACGCCTACGACGCCGTGCAAACTCTTGGCCATGTGACCTCTTCGCCACTGGCGCTTGCCTGCATGACTGATAGTCGCATGGCCTATCTGCACTTCTTGCACGGCGATTCGGCGGAAGCCATCCGGTTGATGAGGAGCGCGATAGCGGCCGCCCTGCAAATCAATGTGCCCCGAGAGAATTTGGCGTGGCTTTATTTCGAACTTGGCGAGCGCTACTTCCAGGCTGGTGATCTGGCAAATGCAGCTTCGTCGTATGAATCCGGCATAACCGCAGATACCAACCACTATCGCTCATTAGCGGGACTGGCGAAGGTTCTGGCAGCGCAGGGCAAACTGGACGAATCCGTTGACCTCTATCAGCGATCGATTGCCATTATTCCCTTTCCTGCATATCTCGAAGAATTGGGCGATGTCTTCAGGAAGATGGGTAAGGACAAAGCCGCGCAACAGCAATACGACCTGGTCGAATACATAGGACACCTCGGCGAATTGAATCGAGTGCTGGCTAATCGGGAGCTAGCCTTGTTCCATGCCGATCAAGGGGTGAAGCTGCCGGAAGCTCTCGAGCTTGCGCGAAACGAGCTTGAGCTACGGCACGACATTTATACGTGGGACACTCTCGCCTGGGTCCTCTACAGGAATGGACGGCTTCAAGAAGCAGCCGAAGCGATGAACAAAGCGCTGGCTCTGCATACGAATGATCCACTCCTGCTGTTTCATGCCGGCATGATCCAGCATAGCCTCGCAAAGGATTCTGAGGCCGAAGACTTTCTCAACCGCGCTTTGAAAACAAACCTGCATTTCCACATCCTTCACGCGGATGTTGCCACCAGAACTCTGGAAGAAATTCGGCAAGCGCGCAATCGGGATTTGAGGTCGGCCAATGCGGAACGATAAGAGCCGCCGAGGCCGTCCGGAGTTTGTCTTTGTCTGGGGACTGCTTCTGCTTTTTTTCTGTTCCGTGACGTGCTTCGCCCACCCGATGGGAAATTTCAGCGTCAATCATTATTCGAAGATAACGATCGGACAAAAGTCGATTGAGGTCCTGTATCTGGTGGATATGGCTGAAATCCCCACCTATCAGGAGATGCGGCAGTTCGAAGTTGCCCCAAAACCAGATGACCCAAGCGTCTACCGCTACCTCGACAGGCAAGAGTCGCTCCTGAAAGCGGGCTTGTCGCTTGAGAGTAATGGACGCCTCCTCCAATTTGAAACGTTAGAGCGGCGCGTAACGTTTTCCGAAGGCGCAGGTGGTCTGCTTACGATGAAGATCGCTTTTGTGCTCCGGGGCCAACTTGATTTCATCGCCGGCGTTCACCGACTCTTCTACGCCGATAACAACTTCCCGGGGCGGGCAGGCTGGAAAGAGATCGTGGTTATCGGTGATGGACCCGAGATTCTGAACAGCTCCGCTCCGGCTACCGATCGCAGCCAGGAACTGACTACATATTCCAGCGATGCTTTGAACAGTCCACCTCAACAATTATCGGCGGCGGTCAGCTACAGGACGGGAGCTACGGATGTCGCGAATAGTGTTTCCACCGCCACAACTAGAACATCTACGAACAAAACCCCTTCGGGAACGAACACATCCCTCAAGACCGCTGCCGCGCGGATTCCCCCACCGCAAACATCCGCCGCTGTGACTTCTCCCAATCGGGAAACGGTGGAGCGATCTGGCCGAGGCGTTACCGCCTCCGTAGCAGCCCCGCAGTTGCCTGTAGCCCGCCCGCAGAATACGCCGCGCAGCCGCTTCACTGAACTCATCTCCACGCAAAGCAAGTTGGGCTTCTGGGTTCTGTTTTCGGCGGCACTGATCGCGGCGGGGCTGGGCGCACTGCACGCGTTGGAACCCGGACACGGCAAGACCATCGTCGCCGCGTACCTCGTAGGTTCGCGCGGCACGGCGAGGCATGCTGTGTTGCTCGGCATAGTCGTCACTGCCGCGCATACGTCGGGGGTGTTTCTGTTAGGCGCCGTAACACTCTATGCATCGCGCTATGTCGTTCCCGAGCAGCTTTATCCATGGCTGGGAGCAATTTCCGGCTTGAGCGTCGCCGGGCTCGGCGTGTTCACATTTCTAAGACACTGGACCGGGGAAACCGGGGACCATTCGCATGCTCCGGGAGAGCAGCATTCGCATTGGTTTCTTTCCATCTTTAAGCAAGGCGCGCGAAAGCAAAACACCCCCATGCTTGTCGCGGCAGACTCAAAACCAGTTGTGCAGGCCTTGTCGCTGCGCGAACTCTGCATTTTGGGCATCACTGGGGGAATCGTGCCATGCCCAGCAGCTCTGGTCGTGCTGCTCAGCGCCTTCTCGCTGCACCGGATCGGCTTCGGCCTATTTTTGATCACTGCGTTCAGCATAGGCCTGGCGGCTGTGCTGGTGATGGTCGGACTGACGATGGTCTACACCAAACGTTTGATGGCTGCGCGTGTGCAAATCGGCAGCGCGGCTCTGCGCTACCTTCCGTTTTTGTCATCCGCGTTCATCGTCGTGCTGGGCGTGGGAATCACAGTGTCAGCCATCGGGTCCGTCCAATTCTGGCACGGTCTTATTTCCACGGACAAACTGGTTCTGTTCGTAACCGTAGTTCTGCTGGGATTGTTCCTGGGAATCCGTCATTCCACCGATCCCGACCACGTGGTCGCGGTATCCACGATTGTGAGCCGTCAGGGATCGATCCGAGGCTCGGCGGCCATCGGGCTGCTTTGGGGATTAGGACACACTCTGACAATTTTCTTCGTCGGGTCCGCCATTATTATCTTCGGAGTTGTGATTCCGCCCCGGCTGGGGCTGTCCATGGAGTTTTGTGTTGCCCTGATGCTCATCCTGCTGGGTGTATTGAATCTAACCGGCGTAATGAGTTGGGTCACGAATCGGTTTACGCCGAAGCTGGCGTATGACTCGCTCGAAAACGCCGGCAAAAACTTTTCGCCGGCTAAGAACGGGATTCGGTCTGACATTTCAAGAATTGAAAAGATCGTCGGCAAGCTCGGCGTCTATCAGACGGTGCGGCCACTCGTCGTAGGCCTGGTGCATGGCTTGGCAGGCTCCGCGGCGGTTGCACTGCTAGTGCTATCCACCATCAAAAGTCCGTTCTGGTCAACCGCCTACCTGCTGGTCTTTGGGTTCGGCACCATGGTGGGGATGATGCTCATGACCGCCGCAATTTCCTTGCCCGTAGTTTACACCGGGAAGAAATTCTTTAACGTGAGCCGGCATCTGACGGTTATCTCAGGCCTGGCCAGCGTCGCCTTCGGCATGTTTCTGGTCTATCAGATCGGTTTTGTGGATGGACTATTTACTTCCCACATGCACTGGATCCCGCACTAAACGGTCGTCGCCTGCCCATGCGAATAAACCTGGAACTAGCCAATCCGCTCCCTCAGCGAGCACCGTACCTAAACCACGTGGACCGATTCTGCTGTCATCTTCTCCGGCGTGCTGCCACACCGGGGCGGAGTCTAGCCTGCGGCGGGAGACGTCCCCGAATCTTGAACCAGGAAATAACTCATGAAAAAGCTGAAGTCAATCGTGGCCCTCGCGATGTCGCTGTGCATGCTGGCACCTCCCAGCCTGTTCGCTTCAAGTCATCGCGAAGCGCCGATTACGGCATTGGACCGCGCTGCGGATGTCACCGACTGGTACGCCTTTGTCAGTTACGACGATCCAACCAAGGTCACTTTCATTTTGAATGTCGACCCATTACTTGAGCCCGCCAACGGGCCCAACTATTTTCCCTTCGATCCCAGCGTGCTCTACGAGATGCACGTGGATAACAACCAGGACGGACTGGACGACGTCACCTTCCAATTCCGTTTCAACACGGAAATCCGCCGGCCGAACTTATACACCGGGTTCATCGGCGGCATCGACGGTATTCCGCCAATCACATCCTTGAGCGGGTCGGGATCGGAAGGTTTGAGCCTGCGCCAAACCTACACCGTAACCATGATCAAGAATGGAAAATCATCCCGCTTAGACGGCGGAAAGACTCTGTATGCGGTGCCCTCCAACGTGGGTCCGCTAACCATGCCCGACTATCAATCGTTGTTTAACCAGGGAATTCAAAGCCTCGGCGACGGAGTCACGGTATGGGCCGGAACCGCCGACGACCCATTCTTCATCGACCTGGGGGCAGCTTTTGACTCACTGAATTTCCGCAAGGGAATCGGTCCGGTCCTGCCGCCGGCGATCGATGCTGACAATACTCACAACTATGCACCCGATGCCGTGGGCGGGTACAACGTCAATTCCATTGTGCTGGAAGTTCCCATCACGATGCTGACGGTGGACGGCAAGGTCCACCCAGCCAAAGACAAACGAGCTGTCATCGGGACCTATGGCAGCACGTCGCGTCATGAAATCACGGTGCGGCGCTCCCCGAATCCGGATCAGAACATCGGTAAGTTCCAGCAGGTGAACCGTGAAGGCAATCCGTTGATCAACGAAGTGATCATCGGCACTGGATTCAAAGACCGCTTCAGCATGGACGATCCCAAAAACGACTCGCAGTTCGCAAACTTCGTTTTGGATCCGGTGCTGGCGGCGGTGTTCAACTCCCTGGGTGTTCCGGTTCCTCCTAATCCGCGCACAGATTTGCTGATCCTCGTGCAGTATGAGGCTCCGATATGTCCCGGTTGCGGACCCAAGGATCTGGGGCCGGTCGCCGATCTGCTGCGCTTGAACACTGGCATTCCTCCAACTCCGGTTGGCAGCCAGCTGCGGCTCGGCTTCATCGCCGGCGATGTGGCTGGCTATCCCAACGGACGTAGACCCGTAGACGATGTGTTCGACATCTCTGCCCGCGCCGTCGAAGGCATCCTGGTGGACCCCACAAAATACGGGTTGGCACTCGGAGACGGCGTACAGACCAAAACGGAAGGTTTCAACAATTCCTTCCCCTACCTCATGCCAGCCAACGATGGACGCGACAGCGCCCACACCGGACCTGGTCAGGCGGGCTGCACCGGACAACCCGGCGGTATCTGCCCGGTGATGTAGACAAACCATGTGGCCGTCGTCGCAGGGCGGCGGCCGCACTTTCTTCAGAAATTCAGAGATGAGGTCACCGATGAACCAGAGTATTTCAGCTTTGTTAGCGATTGTTTCTACGTTCGGGGTGGGGCAGATTACATCCACTCCCGCAAGCACATCTCTTTCACTGGCCGCGCAAAGCGTCGTGGAAGCCAGAAAGGAAATCGTTGAGAAGCCCAAGCAATATGCGGGCTACAATCTTCTTGCGACGGCGCTGGTTCGCCGCGCGCAAGAAACGTCCGACACCACCTACCTCGCTCGAGCAGAGGAAGCTGTAAAGAAATCGCTGGAACTGGCTCCGCACAATTTCGACGCCGGGAAAGTTCGCGTTTCTATCCGACTGGCCGAACATGAGTTCCCCGCCGCACTGGATGCAGCCAAAGAGTTGAACAAGAAAGTTCCCGACGATGTCATGGTCTACGGTTCGCTCACCGACGCAAACGTGGAGCTCGGCAACTACAACGATGCTGAGATCTCAGCGCAGTGGATGCTCAATCTTCGACCCGGAAATCTGCCGGCGCTGATTCGTGCGGCTCACTTGCGCGAACTCTTCGGCGATGCAGAGGGGGCTTACGAACTGATGGAGTTGGCGTATCAGTCGACGCCGCCGACCGACACCGATGAGCGCGCTTGGACCCTGACCCAGATGGGCCATCTTCGCTTCGCTTCCGGCAACCTGGATGCGGCGGAGAGACTCCTGCTGCAGGCGCTAACGGCTTCTCCCGGCTATCCCGCCGCATTGGGGAATCTGGCTCAGATTCGCATCGCGCAAAAGCGCTTCCAGGAAGGCGTGGTTTTGCTCCAGCAGCGCCATCAGTCCGCGCCCCGGCCCGGCAATCTGTACGACCTGGCCGAAGGCCTGCAGTTGGCAGGGCGCGACGGCGAGGCGAAGAAAGCTTTTGCAGAATTTGAGGCGAACGCGCTGTTGGAATCCGGTAGGAAGGACAACGCAAACCGCGACCTGATCTTCTACTATGCCGATCGCGCGCAACAGCCAGCCAAAGCCATGCAGGTGGCAAAACAGGAATTTGCCTGGCGCCACGACGTGTACACGTTGGATGCTTATGCCTGGGCCCTGCACGTCAATGGTCAGGACGCGGAGGCACGCAAGCAGATTGAGACCTCCTTGGCGGTTGGCATTCGCGATGCAAAACTATTCCTTCACGCAGGAGTCATCGCCCTGAAATCGGGAGACCGGACAGCAGCCGAACGCTATCTAAAGCAGTCAGCCGAATTGAACTCGGAGGACTCGGAGCAAGCCCGCAACATATTGACTGGCCTCACACAGTCAGCGCGGCGGTAGCAGCCTGGTGCGGCAAGCGCGAAAATTATGATGCGTTTCCTCGAACCATGCATCCAACTCTATCGACGATAAGTTGACGTGTTTCGGCGACTCAGCCTATCATCGTGACTAGCATGACGAGTTTCAGCAATCTTCGCCCGATCAGCATGTGTGCATGTTGTTGTGCACACGTCTGTTCTGGCGCGGGGAGGCTGCTGACTTAAGAGTTTCATAGCATTATCAGCAATTTATCATCCACCGCCAGAGAGCATCTGGCGGTGGTTTTTTTTGGCGGCAAATCACCTTGGGGAGATCATTTTATGGCAAGTCCGTTGATGGCAACTCCAGTCAAAGAAACGAAAGCGCAGAAGGTCGAACGCCTGAAGCGAGCGATGAATCCCTGGGACGGTCTCTCCGAGATTCGCCGCTTTGCCCGCGAAGGTTTTGCCTCGATTCCCCCAGAGTGGATCGGTACCTACTTCCGCTGGTGGGGAGTCTACACGCAAGGCGACGGCGCAGGAGTGATCGGCGGCAAAGATGGCCAGGGCGCTGCGTTGCCGTTCTTCATGCTCCGGATTCGAATACCCAGTGGCTTGTTGCGATCGGACCAGCTCCGAACCATCGCCGATCTGACCCGCCGCTACGCGCGCGGCACCGCCGACCTCACGGTGCGGCAAAACATTCAGTTGCACTGGGTCACAATCGAAACTCTCCCTGAAGTGCTAGAGGAACTCTGGCGCGTCGGGCTGAACACCACCGGCTCCTGCGGCGATGTCACGCGCAACATTACGGGCTGCCCCGTTGCCGGCCTGGACGCAGACGAGATCTTCGATGCTTCCTCGCTCGCGCTGGAAGTGGACCGCATGCTGGCGGGCAATGCCGAGTTCTACAACCTGCCGCGCAAGTTCAAAATCTCCATCACGGGATGCCGTGTGTGGTGCCCATATCCGGAGATCAACGATGTCGGCCTCACCGCGACCGAGCGCGTGCTTCATGGAAAGTCCGAGATTGGATTTGCATTGCGCGTTGGCGGCGGACTTTCCACCGAGCCTTACCTCGGAGAGCGGCTGAATGCTTTCGTGCGCTCGAGCCAGGTTTTGCCGGTGATTAGAGGAATCGCCGAGCTGTTTCGAGAGTCCGATCAACTACGCGAGCACCGCGAGCGGGCGCGGCTGAAATTCCTCTTCCTTCGGCACGGATGGACGCCACAGGATTTCCAGAAAGAGCTGGAGCGGCGGATTGGATTTCACCTCGATCCTGCGGAATCCGATCACCCACCGGTGGACGTCTATCGCGATCACATCGGCATCCACGCGCAAAAGCAGCCAGGCCTCTGCTATGTGGGGGCCGCAGTTCTGCGCGGCAGAATCACGCCTGAACAAATGAACGCGGCAGCCAATCTCGCCGATCGATTCGCCGGCGGAGAATTGCGCACCACCAACACGCAGAACCTGCTGATCGTCAACGTACCCCGGCTGCAGACCGATGAGTTAGCCAAGGAACTGGGCGCAATCGGACTGCCGGTCAGCGCGTCTCCGTTTTGGCGCGGAGCCGTCGCCTGCCCCGGCACCGAGTTTTGCAAGCTGGCGATCACGGAGACGAAGAGTTTCTCCCGCTGGCTGGTTGAAGAACTCGAGGAGCGGCTGCCCGGTTTTGATCAGCATCTGAGGCTGCACGTCACGGGTTGCCCTAACAGTTGCGGACAACACTGGATCGCCGACATCGGAATCGAGGGCAAGAAGATCAAGGTCGACGGCCACATGGTGGATGCTTACTACTTCTGCCTGGGCGGAGCGCTCGGTATGAATAAGTCGATCGCCCGGCCAGTGGGATTCCGCTGCCCCGCAACTGAAGTTCCCGAAGCCATCGAGCGACTGCTGCGTAGATACCTCGCCGATGGGATACCAGGTGAGAATCTCCGGCATTTTATTGTCCGTCACAGCGACGCCGATCTGCGGACTTTTCTGGCCGGCGAGTTGGTCGAGGCGGTGCCCCGCGACCTACCCGAAGGCCCTGTGCCCAACAGCGTGGAAGGCTGAATGAAGACTATGAGCAGCTTATTTCCAATGTTCTTAAAACTCGAAGGCAAACGCTGCCTTGTGGTCGGTGCCGGGAAAGTCGGCGAACCCAAGATCGGCGCCCTCATCGACACCGACGCCTTCATCCGAGTGATTGCTTTGCAGGCAACTGAGACTGTGCGGGGCTGGGCCCAAGCCGGAAAGATCTCGCTCGAACTCCGCGGGTTTGGCGCTCGGGATCTCGATGGAACGTTTCTCGCCGTCGTAGCCACGGCGTCCCGCGCACTCAATGGATCGATTTATCGCGAAGCTCAGCGGCGTGGAGCTTTGTGCAATGTGGTGGACGTTCCAGAATATTGCGACTTCTACTATCCCGCCGTGGTGCGACGCGGGGATTTGCAGATTGCAATTTCCACAAATGGGCAAAGCCCTTCTCTGTCGCAAAAGCTCCGGCAACGGCTCGATCGGCAGTTTGGTCAAGGATATGCCCAATGGGTCGCAGAGTTGGGCGAGACCCGAAGGCTTGTGCTGGCCAGCGATCTTGATCCTGAACGTAAGAGCGAACTGCTGCACTCGCTGGCGAGCCGTGAGGCGCTGAAAGCGGCATTGGCGGAATCCGGCAGGAATGAATTGGAGAAGGACGAACGCAGGGTGACGTTATGAAAGGAAAAGTGTATCTGGTGGGCGCGGGACCAGGCGATCCGGAGTTGCTCACGGTGAAAGCTCTTCAGTTGCTGCGCACCGCCGACGTAGTGCTTCACGACGACCTGATCACAGACAAAATATTGGAGCTGATTTCTGTCACCGCTGATGTGCAAAACGTGGGCAAACGTTCTGGGAACAGGATTATCCGTCAAGAAGAGATTAATTTTCTGATGGTTACGCTTGCCTCTTCCGGACGGCGGGTGTTGCGGCTGAAGAGCGGAGACCCTTTGATCTTCGGCCGCGCCGGAGAAGAGATCGAAGCGCTCCGGCGAGCAAGTATTGAATATGAAATCGTTCCCGGCGTGACCTCTGCTTTCGGAGGCGCGGCCGCTGCGGGCATACCGCTGACACATCGGCGAGCCGCGTCCACTGTGGTTATGACGGCGGGTCATCGTGCGCCTGAGAATCTCGCTGAGGATTGGAGAACATACGCTGGAGGCGAATCGACGCTTGTGATCTACATGCCGGGCTCGAACTATGCCGAGATTTCGAGCCGTCTGACGGGCGCTGGTTTCGCGCAAGAAACTCCTTGCGCGATTATTTCTCGGGCAACGACTCCAGAACAGCAAATGCATCGAACCATCCTTTCGCATCTGCCTGGGATGGACACCGAGGCTCGCGTCTCCAACGTTGCTGGTTGTCGGCGAGGTTGTGAGGTTCGCCGATCATGGTTGGGCCGAAGAGACGGCAAACTTCCCTCATCCGGAGAACGCGCTGGCAGCCGCGTTTTCGCGCAGCGGACCCATACCCACTGAAAGTCTGAGGAAAGATGAGGAACCACTGGCATGAAAAAACAAGAAGTTGGAGAACTGCAGGTCGCTGCGGAAGCATGGAAACCCGAGCGCGTCCTCGCTTGGGCATTCGACACCTTCAGTACCGCAGTGGCAATCTCTTCCGCCTTCGGCGTCGAAGGCATGGCCTTAATCGACATGGCTTCCCGAGTGCGGCAAAATTTTCGCCTCTTCACCCTCGATACCGAATTCCTCTTTCCTGAAACCTAACAGTCTCATGGACCAGGTGGAACAGAGGTACGGCATCGCGATCGAGAGAGTATATCCATTGACCTCGCCCCAAGAACAGGAGCGACTTTATGGTTCCGCGCTCTGGCAGCGTAATCCAGATCAATGCTGCGATTTGCGGAAAGTTGAACCGTTGCAGCGCAAGATGAGCGAACTGCAAGCGTGGATCACCAGCATTCGACGCAATCAAACTGTAGCCCGCGCGGACGCCGGCAAAATCGAGTGGGATAGGAAATTCGATTTGGTAAAGATCAATCCTATTGCTGATTGGAGTTCAAGGCAGGTGTGGCAATACATCCGCGAGCACGATGTACCCTACAATCCGCTGCACGAGCAGAATTATCCCAGTATAGGTTGCACGCACTGCACCCGTGCAGTGCGCCCGGGCGAAGATCCAAGAGCAGGCCGATGGTCCGGTTCCTCGAAGACCGAGTGCGGGCTGCACATGATCCTGCCACTTGCCAATCCACCGGAAGCAGACGCTTGAGGAATACGGTCAACATTACCGCTATACACAGCTTCGCAAGTGCTTTCTCTGGACTTTCTCAATCGGATTCAGTTCATAATTCCGCCGCCGCCGCTATACTGACAAGCAATCGCGAAATATACAGAACTGTTGAGCAACGAATACAGCAACACAATGAAACCACGTCAAACATCCGGGGGAGCGTCAGCAACGCCGCGGGCGGTGGCTGTCATCGGGGAAGTCAACGTGGACCTCATCGCGAGCGGACTGACTTCTGCCCCAGTCCTTGGCCGCGAGGTCCTGGCGGAAAATCTCCAGACTGTGTTGGGCGGTGCATCCACAATTTTTGCCTGCGGCACGGCTCGGCTGGGACATCCCGTGAGTTTCTTCAGTAGAGTCGGGAACGACGAGTACGGACGCTTCTGCCTTGATGCACTTGGGAAAGCCGGTATTTCCACCGAGAATATTTCCGCCGTCCCGACTTCGAAGACGGGCGTCACCATTTCACTGAGCACGCGCTGTGATCGCGCATTCGTAACGGTGCTGGGGGCGATTTCCGAGTTGCGTTACAAGGATCTGGATCTGCAAGCCTTGCAGGGACTCAGCCACCTGCACATGACTTCCTTTTTCCTGCAGACAGCTCTGCGGCGGTCCATTCCGCGCATTCTGCGTCACGCCAGAAAGCTGGGCCTGACAACGTCGTTCGATCCCAACTCAGATCCCATGTCTTCGTGGGGGCCAGACGTTTGGGAGGTAGTGGATGAAACCGCCATTCTTTTTATCAATCAGGAGGAAGCGCTACATCTTACGAGGAAGAAGAATGTCCGCGAAGCGCTCGGGCAGTTGGCCGAAAGAGCACCCTGCGTCGTCGTCAAACTCGGCCCCCGTGGCGCCATTGCGGCCGCAGATGGCCGGATTGTGTCCGCGCCGCCGTTCAAGGTTTTTCCCGTGGACACGACAGGTGCAGGAGACTCGTTCGCCGCAGGTTTTGTGCACGCTTTCCTCTCGGGCCGCGACTTGCACGGATGCCTGGTCGAAGGCAACGCTTGTGGTGCCCTATCAACGATGCAGGTCGGCGGCACGGGTGGGCAGCCTGATCTGATGACTCTGTCGAAATTCCTGTGTCGCAACACCACGCGGGTTCAGAAATCGAAAAGAGAAATCCATTGATACAGTGTGACATTCGACCTTTCCTGCAATCGCAAACCGACTCTGTGCGGCCGACGCAATCTCGTGCTAACCTTTCTCCGCGAGTTTCTCTGCCATAAGGGAAAAAAGGAGGTTCCTCAATTTTGAGGCTCCTGAAACACCCTTTGTCGCTTCACAGGTTTTCTATCTGGAGGTTCTATGAAGTCGGCGTTTAAGCCGCTACCCGCTTTGGCTGGACTGATTCTTTTCGCCGCTGCAACCTTGGCAACGGCATCTGCCCGCCTGAAATGATCGTCTTGCGAACATCGCGGGTCGACGGCGTCAATTTGCGCTATCTAACGGCTGGGCATGGACCGGCGGTGCTCCTGCTGCATGGCTATACGCAGACCTCTCGTATGTGGAGACCGATTATTCCGCTTCTGGCCGCGAGATTTACAGTGATCGCGCCTGACCTCCCCGGAATCGGCGATTCTGCTATCCCGGCCGATGGTTCGGATATGAAGACTGCCGCCATCCGCATCCACGCGCTCGTCAAGTCCATCGGACTCGAGAAGGCGAGGGTCGTGGGTCACGACATTGGGCTGATGGTCGCTTACGCGTACGCCGCGCAATTTCCTGCGGAAACGGAAAAGCTGGTCGTGATGGATGCGTTTCTTCCCGGCGTGCCTGGGTGGGAGGATGTATACAACAATCCCGGCATTTGGCATTTTCGTTTCAACGGGCCCACACCGGAAGCGCTGGTCCGCGGGCGTGAACGAACGTACTTCGATTATTTCTGGAACGACTTCGCCGCCGACAAGACACATTCGATTCCAGAAGCCGACCGCGCGGCGTTCACGGCAGCCTATGCTCGCCCCGGACGCATGCGAGCCGGTTGGGCGTATTTCGTTTCCTTCCAGCAAGCAGCCCGGGATTTTGCACAACTCTCCCAAGCCACGCTCACCATGCCAGTCCTGGCGATTGGCGGCGAGAAGGCCAACGGAAAGGTACTGGGTGAGCAAATGAAACTGGTCGCGACGAACGCTACGATGGTCGTACTAAAGGACTGCGGCCATTGGGTGCTCGAGGAAAAGCCGAAAGAAACGACTGACGCGCTGATGAGATTTCTCTGACGAAAAGTGGCAATTCGGAAAAGCGGTCAGGCCTTTACGAACTCAACATCCAACGTGATGGTCACATCCTCGCCCACCAGGAGCCCACCAGTTTCGAGCGCCGAGTTCCAGGTCAAGCCAAAATCTTTCCGGTTGATGCGCGTCGTGGCTGACAGGCCGATTCGGGTATTGCCCCATGGATCCTTCATTGGAGCGCTTGGCCCTTCGACCTCAAATGCGACATTGCGAGTGACGCCATGAATCGAAAGGTCGCCTTCAACTGCAAGTTCGTCAGTTCCCTCCTTCGAGATGCGAGATGACTTGAAGGTTAAGACCGGGAACTTTTCCACGTCGAAGAAGTCCGCGCTCTTCAGGTGCGCGTCACGTTGAGCCTCGCGGGTGTTAATCGTAGTGGCATCGACAGAGGCTTCGATTCTCGACTTGGTTATGTCAGCGCCGTTTAATTCCAACTTGCCGGTAACGGCGGTAAACTCACCCTTCACGTTCGAGATCATCATGTGCTTGACCTTGAACTGGGCATGGGAATGAACAGGATCGATGTTCCAGGTCGTGGTAGTGGTTGCTTCCGGTGCGGCAGTTGTGCTCATGGTTAGCGCTCCTCCTTTGGAACAGATGCTCCTTGTAGCGACTAAGTATGCAAAATAATTCCGAAGGCCTTGTAAGCGCCACATCTGGCAAATAATCCAGTGCACATTTTTGAGTTCTTCCGCGGCTATAGTCCATCTAAAAGAGGAATGGAGAATTGGCTTCATGGCAACCGAATGCAGATTTCTGAATCTAAGGAAATCGACCGGAGAAAGCGGAATTGTGTAATCATCTTTTTGCCTGGGACCGGGACCGAGCATGGCCAAACCAATTTTGCTAAGCGTGGATGACGACTCTGACGTTCTACGGGCGATCGAGCGCGATCTCCGTTCGGAATACGGCGCTGAATACCGGATCATAGGAAGCGATTCGCCCGAGGGAGCGCTCGATCTGCTGAAGCAGTTGAAGGTGCGCAATGACAGTGTGGCCTTGCTGCTGGCCGACCAGCGCATGCCACGCATGGATGGGGTGGAGTTCCTGCAACAGGCGATGGGAATCTTTCCCGACGCGAAGCGGGCGTTGCTCACAGCATATGCGGACACCAGCGCCGCAATCAGCGCCATCAATCAAGCCAGCGTTAACTTTTTTTTCTTGAAACCGTGGGACCCTCCCACGGAACACTTGTATCCGCAACTGGATGACTTGCTCGATGACTGGCAAGCTTCCTACCGGCCAGCATTCGAGGGGATCAGGTTGCTGGGCACGCGCTGGTCACCGAAGTGCTACGAATTGCGGGACTTTCTGGCGCGCAACCGCGTTCCCCACCAGTGGGTTGACGTTGAGCTTACCGCCAATGACCCGGAAACGAAGCGCCTGCTGGAAGCGCTGGGGCCGGAAGCGGTTAATCTTCCCGTGGTGCTGTTCCCTGATGGGACGAAGCTTCTTGAGGCTGTGCCCGCGGACGTCGCGCAAAAGGTCGGACTGCGCACGCGCGCCCAAACCGACTTCTATCAGTTGGCGATTGTGGGCGGGGGTCCGGCGGGATTGGCTGCGGGGGTTTATGGAGCTTCCGAAGGTCTTAGTACAGTAATGATTGAGCGGGAAGCTCCCGGTGGTCAGGCTGGTATGAGTTCCCGCATTGAGAACTATCTTGGATTTCCCAAAGGTCTCAGCGGAGGAGATCTGGCGCGGCGTGCGGTAGTGCAAGCTGAACGTTTTGGAGTAGAAATCCTGGCGCAGGAAGTCGTTGGCGTCCGAGTGGAAGGGTCTTACCGGATCATCAGGCTGGCGGATGGAAGTGAGATTTCCTGCCACGCGCTGATGATCGCGAGTGGGGTGCAGTGGCGGCGTCTTGAAGCTCCGGGGATCGACCGGTTGCAAGGGGCGGGGATCTACTATGGTGGCGGCGCTACTGAGGCAATGTCCTGTAAAGGGGAGATCGTCTATGTGGTCGGCGGCGCGAACTCGGCGGGTCAAGCGGCAATGAACTTTGCCAGATACGCGGAGCGCGTGATTATTCTTGTGCGCGGCGAATCGCTCTCCAGCACCATGTCGCAATACTTGATCGATCAGATTAAAGAAACGCCTAACATCCAATTGTGGACGCATGCAGGCGTGGCTGAGGCGCATGGCGAAACACATTTGGAGGAGATTTCTGTGCTTTGTTCCGATACCGGCAAGACGGAGCGGGTGCCGGCCAGTGCGATGTTCATCTTCATTGGAGCATTGCCGCGAACCGATTGGCTGGGAGATCTTATCGAGCGGGATGAACGCGGCTTTCTGTTGACGGGTCCTGACCTTGTACGGGACGGCCAACGCACCAAGGGATGGACGCTGGACCGGGATCCGTTCTTACTCGAGACCAATGTTCCCGGCATCTTTGCCGTGGGCGATGTGCGCCACGGTTCCATAAAGCGGGTCGCTTCCGGAGTCGGAGAAGGATCGGTGGCGGTGCAATTCATCCATCAATATTTGAGCAAGGTCTAAATGGTCGAGAAATCGGAACTACGTCGTGTCACTGAATTCGCCGATTTGCCGGACGATCAACTCGACTGGTTCATCAGCCAGGCGCAAGAGATGAATCTGAAGGCGGGTGACGTGTATTCGCGCCAAGGCGATCCGGCGGATGCGATGTTTGTGATTCTTGAGGGACACCTTCAGGGGCGAGGCGAGCTTGGAGGCGAAGTCTTCGTCTTTGACCTGGAGCCGGGCGACGTTACCGGGATACTGCCTTTTTCCAGGATGAAGACGTTTACCGTGGGCGGGCGAGCCGAAACGGACAGCCGTGCCCTGCGATTTTCTGCTTCGCTGTTCCCAGAACTTATTCAAAAGATGCCGGTGCTGACCCAGCGTCTGGTGGGACTGATGTCTGATCGCATCCGGGAAGTCACCCGCCTCGAACAACAGCAGGACCGATTGGCTTCTTTGGGAAAGCTCTCGGCAGGGCTTGCGCACGAACTGAACAATCCGGCATCCGCCGCGAAGCGCGCCGCCAGCCAATTGCGCCACATGTTGAAGAAGATCAAGGATGCGAGCGTCGATCTAGGAAAGCGCGATCTCTCGCCTGCCCAGAAATTGGAGATCGAAAAGCTGGAAGCATCGTTCACGCAATCGGATGTGGTTCCACCAGATGCGTTGACTATGAGCGATCTGGAAGAACAGATTGATTCTCTGTTGCGGAGCCATGGACAGGATGACCTGTGGATGCTGGCGGCGGGCCTGGCGCGACGCAACATCAAGCCGGAGGTGGTGGAATCGCTGTTCTCAAACCTCGACAGTGGCACGGCTCGAGCGGCTCTGGTCAGGATCTCCGCGTCGGTAGAGATCGCGAGCCTGGTACATGAGATCGAAAGCAGCACCTCTAGAATCTCGGACCTGGTCGGCGCAATCAAGGAATACACCCACATGGACCAGGCGCCAGTGCAAAATGTGGACGTTATAAGGAGTCTGGAAGCTACGCTTACGATCTTGAATCACAAGCTGAAACAAGGCGTGGCGGTGCAGCGTGACTATCAACCTGTTCCCCTGCTGGTGAATTCGTTTGGAAGCGAGTTGAACCAGGTCTGGACCAACATTATCGATAACGCGATTGACGCGATGCGCGGAAAAGGCGAACTGTGCGTCCGAACCTACCGCGACGACGGTTGCGTTGTAGTTGAGATTGGCGATAACGGCCCGGGAATTCCCGAAGAAGTGCAGCCGCACATCTTCGAACCTTTTTTCACGACTAAGGGAGTCGGGGAAGGCACAGGTCTCGGCCTGGACACCGTCCAGCGAATTGTGAAGAAGCACCGGGGAAATATTCAGGTTAGTTCCAAACCCGGTGACACGCGTTTTCAAATCTGGCTGCCGTTAGCCGGGGCTCCGACCTAGAAAGATTCCGGGAGAGCAGATCAAGTGCCCATTCGGTGGGTCAGGGCCAATTTCCTGCTTGACGTCACCAGACGATCAGTTTCTTGGGGAAATCTCCCGATTTGGGACGACTGGGCAGAGTAGAAGGTTCCTGTACCATCGGAATCTAGTCCCTTCGGTGCGCGGCTCTCAGACTGGGTGTATGCGACTCCCCCAGTCCTTTCGCAGGCCTCTCTCCGTCCGTTCAGCCCGTTTTGCGACAATCGGAATGGTGATTGCGCTCCTCAGCATGTTTCCCTTGAGCGCCGGCGCGGCTACGCCGCAACTCGTATGCACACCCGCGAGCCTTAGATTCGGCGAAGTCGTTATCCAGCAGACCGAAACCTTACTAGTCGCGATAACGAATAGCGGACAGACGAGCGTGACTATATCGGAAATTGCGGTGAAGGACTCCGAATTTACGGTCTCCAAACTGGACCTGCCGCTGGTCCTGCAGGCAGGAGAGAGTGTCGATTTGAACGCAAACTTCATACCCACGGAGAAGGGGTGGACGAAGGGAACCGTGACGATCTCGAGCGATGCCTCGAACCCTACCCTGGTGCTGGACGTCGCGGGGCATGGCGTGGACAGCGAGTCTCTGACCGCCAATCCTTCGCGCGTGGCATTTGGCCATGTGGCGATAGGAGCCAGTTCCACTGTGCCTGTCGTGCTTACGAACGATCTTTCGAAGAAGCTGACCCTCACCGCCGCCCAAGCAACAGGGAACGAGTTCTCGATGAGCGGGGCCTCATTCCCCTTGACTCTGGACGCGGGAAAAAGTGTTACGTTGAATGTCACCTTCACGCCGGAATCTCCCGGAACGGACGGAGGCAGCCTGTTTATTTCGGGCCCCGCGCTGAATGTACCCCTCAGGGGTACGGGAAGCGCTTTCAGCGTTAGCCTTTTCTGGAATTACAGCCCGGACGCGGTCGGCTACAATGTTTACCGCAGCGTCGCTGCGAAGGGCAAATACGCCAAGATCAATTCCTTCCTCGACCCGGTCACGGCGTACACCGATGGCACGGTCGTCTCCGGCAAGACATACTACTATGCGGCCACGTCGGTGAATTCCGAGGGACAGGAGAGCGCGCGATCGAAGCCTCCAGTGGAGGCAGTGGTCCCATAGCCGCCTCCATCATGAAAAGATCTCTGGGGTTACGGGGACGGAACTACCGCCCGTATCTCGATCGAAGATGCGCTCTGCTTTCCCCGTTCGGTAACGGATTTGACGACGTAAAAGTAGGTTTTTCGGGGTTCGACATTGGTGTCGATGCAGCGGGTTCCTCGTAGAGGTGCCTCACTAATCCTGGCGGTCTCGGGGTACGCGTGCGATGTGAGGCTCCGATAGACGTAATAGCCTTTGATTACGTCCTGTGGTGAATTGGATGCTGGAACCGCCGCCTTCCAAGAGAGGGTCACATAATGCGGGTCCGGGTTGAGTTGTGACGGCGACTGGCCGGCGGAGGTACCGGAGGAAATTCCGGTGCACGAAGGTTCGCCTGCCGTAAGCGGCGCCGCTTTGGCGACTGCAGGACTGGGAGCCTGCTTCATCCTGTTCCTCACCATTCCAGCAATGCCCAAGAGTACGGCCGCCACCAGAACTGCGCCCGCGACCTTGATCGGGATCGATAGGCGTCTCATCTGATTCCCGGCTTCTTATCCTCACTGCGGCGCGCAATCCAAAGCAGGAGGAAAATCACGGCCAACGCAATCAGAAAAAAGATGATCCCGCCGTGGCGGTGAAAATCCCCATCCAGAACGCTTGGATCGACGCGTGTGGCGAGCACCGCGAGGGCGAATATCCGCAATCCATTCTTGGCGACAGAAAGAGGGATGGCCACAGCGACGATCAAAACCTTTCGCCAGAATGAACGCAAGAGCAACTGCACCAGAACCATAGTTGTGACCAGCAACATCATGCTTGAACGAATGCTGCTGCACTCCGGAGCGACCTCCAGAGTAAGGCCCGGAATGTGCACCAGCATGCCACGTTGCTCGACCGGGATGCTTGCCATCAGGAAGAGTAAATGAGCGGATGCGGCGGAGCCTCGTTGCAGCATACTCACGATCGGGTTCAACACGAAGTCAGGAAAGGGAACCATCCAGAGCAAGAAACCAAAAGGAAACAGGGCGCGGCGAAATGCAGTAGCGCCGAAACAAAGAATGAAAGCTGCGATCCACCACACTACGAGTGTCAGCATGCCTACCGAAAGCTGCACATCGGAGGGCAGCACAACCACTCTCCATCTCACCAAAATCGTCGACAAAACAGCCAGGACCAGCGGAACTAAAGCGAGGTTCACACTCATTCCCACGGAAGGTTCAGATGGTTTCCGATCCAGCCGCCCGACATCGAGGAAGATTAAAGCCGCGCTAATGGGGAGAATCAGCAGTATGTGAGTGTATTGTTCGTCGTGCAGCGCCAGAGTGAACGAAGACATGAGCGGCCCCCACCAGATCGCGAGGGAGATCGCGCCGAACATAGAAAACAGCAAAATCGGCGATAATCTGGGAGTCGATTCCCGGCTCGCGATATCCCGCACTTATGTCCTCTCTAACCCGCCTGGTGGTTGTCAGGGGCATTCCGTTTCACCTTAACACCGCCCGACCTCCTGCAAGAAAACTTTGGTTTTCAACCCTGTGGCGAACCGGCGTGCAAAATCGCGTAGCATAAAACATGATGCCGTTGCACTCACTTCACATGGCCGGATCGGGGATACGCATGAAGGACTGTCGCCAGTTCTACATCGATGGAATATGGGTCAAGCCCACCAGAGTCCGCGACTTCGAAGTGACCAATCCTGCTACCGAAGAGCAGATCGCGACGATCTCGCTCGGAATTGCATCCGACATCGACAAGGCGGTGGCGGCAGCCAAGAGGGCTTTCGAGTCGTACTCAGAGACCACGGTTGAGACGCGTCTGGCGTTGTTGCGGCAGATCATTGAGGTCTATAAGCCGAAGTCTGAAGAAATGGCCGAGACCATTTCGCAGGAGATGGGATGTCCAATCTCACTTTCGCGAACGGCGCAGGTTCCCGCGGGGCTGGGACATTTGTTCGAGATCGTGAAGGTGCTGGAGCAGTTCAAGTTCGAAGAACTCAAAGGCTCGACCCTCATGCGGAAAGAGCCGATTGGTGTCTGCGGACTCATCACCCCCTGGAACTGGCCGATGAACCAGATTGTCGCCAAAGTCGCGCCCGCCCTTGCCGCGGGATGCACCGTCGTCCTTAAGCCGAGCGAGGTGGCGCCTCTCTCCGCGTATTTGTTTGCTCAGATCGTCGACCAAGCGGGCCTTCCGCCGGGCGTCTTCAATTTGGTGAATGGGGATGGGCCAACTGTCGGCAGCGCGATTTCTTCGCATCCTGACGTAGCCATGGTCTCTTTCACGGGGTCTACGCGAGCAGGCGTAGCCGTGGCATTGTCCGCTGCTCCTACTGTAAAGCGCGTCACGCAGGAACTTGGTAGCAAGTCGGCCCACATTATTTTGGACGATGCCGATCTCGAGAGTGCGGTCAAGCAGGGTGTGCAAGCGTGTTTTCGCAACTCTGGCCAGTCCTGCAACGCGCCCACCCGCATGCTCGTTCCGCGGTCCAGGATGGCGCAGGCGATTGTGGCCGCGCAGCAAGCAGCCGCAGCTACTAAGGTCGGTGAACCCTTTGCGGAAGGCACAAGCATGGGCCCGCTTGCCAGCAGAGTCCAGTTTGACAAAGTACAGCGCCTAATCAGGCAAGGCATCGATGAAGGCGCCAAGTTGATTGCGGGTGGTCCCGGACGTCCTGAGGGGATTGACGGAGGTTACTTCGTGAAGCCGACCATATTCGCGGATGTACGTAACGACATGGCAATCGCCCGCGAAGAGATTTTTGGGCCGGTGCTTTGCATGATCCCGTACGAGGGCGAAGACGAAGCGGTGCGCATTGCGAATGACTCGCCGTACGGCTTGTCCGGGTTCGTGAGTTCGGAAGATATCGAGCGCGCCCGCCGGATTGCGAAACGAATTCGAGCCGGCAACGTGCATATCAACAATGCGCGGATCGACTTCGGCGGTTGCTTTGGCGGGTACAAACAATCGGGCAACGGCCGAGAATGGAGTAAAGCTGGCCTGGAAGAATTCCTTGAACTGAAAGCCATATTTGGTTATGCGAATCCTGTGAAATGAAATGCGGGACCCGCGGGAGTTATTGACTCTATAAATCCGACTAGCATAGCTTACGATCAATGGACTGGGGGAAGTAAATGGCAGACGGAAGCGGATGGTCCAAGACCTGGACCTATTTCGAGGGAAAGTGGCACGAGGGCAATGTGCCAATCATGGGTCCGCGCACGCATGCCGCATGGCTTTGCTCCGTGGTGTTCGACGGCGCTCGCGCGTTTGAAGAGGTCACGCCGGATCTCGAGCTCCATTGTGCGCGGGTGAACGACTCCGCAAGAAAACTCTTTCTCAAACCGATAGTCTCGACCGAAGAATGGGTGAAGCTCGCGCGGGAAGGGATCGCGCGCTTCGACAAAGACGCTTCGCTCTACATACGACCGATGTACTGGGGAGAAAAAGAAGGACCCTGGGTTCAGGCGCACGATCCTGAGTCGACGCGGTGGTGTCTGTCGATCTACGAGGCGCCGATGCGTGTGCCCAAGGGCTTTTCGCTTACCTTGTCCCCGTATCGCCGGCCAACCATCGAGAGCATGCCGGTGGATGCCAAGGCCGGATGTCTTTATCCCAATAACTCTCGTGCGCTCTTTGAAGCACACGCGCGGGGCTTCGACAATGCGATTGTCTGCGACATGCTGGGCAATGTTGCGGAACTCGCCACCTCCAACGTCTTCATGGCAAAGGATGGCGCGGTGCTTACACCGATCCCGAATGGAACATTTCTGGCAGGCATCACCCGCCAGCGGGTGATTGGTTTGCTGCGCGGGGCCGGCGTGACAGTGATCGAAAAAACTCTTGCCTACCAGGACTTTGAAGCTGCGGACGAGATTTTCGCGACTGGAAACTACTCCAAGGTCGTCCCCGTGACTCGGATCGGCGGCCGTTCACTGCCATTCGGCCCGCTCTATACCAAGGCCAGAGAACTTTATTGGGCATTCGCGCATTCATGAGCAACGCAGTCTTGGTTAACGTGGAGTCTAAGTTGGTCTCTTCATTCTTGCCGACACGTGATTGGATGCGCTGTATCGCGGTGCTGTGCGCGGGTGTGTTGTGAATCATGCTCCCACCCCCGTAAGCATCGATGCACTCACTCAGATTTGGCAGCGCGTGCTGCAGCGATCGCCCATTGGTCCCGAAGATAACTTCTTTGATCTCGGCGGCCATGATTCTCTGGCAGACGGCATATTTTCCGAAATCGCACAGCTGTATGGCTGGGAACTCCCGAGCGCTACGATTTGCTACGCGCCCACCATCGCGGCCTTGGCTGGCGTGTTGGAGCAGACCTCACTTCCCCATTTTTCGCCACTCGTGCAACTGAAGGCGGGCAGCGAAAAACCGCCCATCGTTATTACCCCTGGCGTCGGTGGCCGCGCGAGCTTTTCGAAGCTTGCAAGATGCATTTGTACTCGACGTCCGATCTTTGGGATTCAGGCCAGAGGCGTTGACGGAATGGATCTGCCGTTTGACCGCGTCGAGGATATGGCCAACTTCTATCTGGATGCGTTTAAGAATCTAGGACCCCAAAGCTCCTGCATCCTGATCGGATACTCGTTCGGCGGTCTGGTGGCTCTGGAAATGGCCCAACGTTTATCGGAGTCCGGGAAGCATGTCGCGCTGCTGGTTTTGGTGGATACCTACCCGCATCCACGTTATTTCCCGCCGAACCAGCGCTTATGGCTAAGCGCAAAAAGGACACGGGAGCGCCTTTCCAATATGATTCGTACCCGGACCAAGTCTGCACCTCTCATTCGCGGGCTTGAACATCGGGGCACACTTCCTGAAGAATCGTCCCGCCTGTCGTTCGGACAAACAACTATGCGCGTTAAGAAAAGCGACTTCGTGGCCATGGAACGCTACCGGCCCCGGTTTTATCAAGGCAAAATAAGATTTGTGAGGCCTGAGGGAAACTCGTATCTGCCGAACGATCCCGCCACGGTTTGGAAAAAGCTGGCGACCGAACTTGAGATCGAGACCGTGCCCGGCGATCATTTGGGAATGGTCGAGACGCACTTCGAGAGTCTGGCGGCAGTCCTTACTCGGTATGTGCAAGAAGTCGGCATGAAAAAGAGCGAACGATGAACGGGGCAGCAAGCTTGGTTCGCACACTGGTCGCCGGAGAGGTTGACACTTGCTTCACGAATCCGGGCACGTCGGAAATAAACATCGTTGCAGCGCTGGACCACTTGCCGGAAATGCGCTGCGTGCTCGGTCTCTTTGAAGGAGTGATCACGGGCGCTGCTGACGGTTATGCGCGCATGGCGGGCAAGCCGGCATGCACTCTGCTTCACCTCGGCCCCGGTCTGGCCAACGGTTTGGCGAATCTTCACAACGCAAGCCGGGCGCAGGTGCCTATCGTCAATGTGGTGGGCCAGCACGCCACTCATCATCTTCGGCATGACACACCGCTTACTTCCGACATCGAAGCGATTGCACGGCCTTATTCCAAATGGTTGCGGACATCTCGCGCCGCCGCTGAGGTTGGCCGCGATGCGGCTGAAGCAATCACAGCGGCGCGCACTGCCCCAGGCCAGATTGCTATGCTGATCGTTCCCGCAGATGTGGCCTGGAGTGAAGGCGGCGCAGTTGCTGCGCGGCCTACCATACAAGCGCCCATCATACCCGCGACGGCAACGATCGAGCGCGCTGCAACCATGCTGCGGTCAAGGCTGCGAACCGCGATCCTGCTCTCTGGCAACGGACTCTATGGCGAGGGGCTCGCGGCGGCGGGTCGCATCGCAGCGGCAACCGGCGCCAAGCTGCTGGCTCCATATCCGATTACGCGCCTGGAACGCGGCGTCGGCGTTGCCTCCGTCGAACGTGTTCAATACGTTCTTGAGCAGGCGCTCGACCAACTAAGCGAGTTTCACCAGCTTATTCTGGTTGGCGCGCCAACTCCCGTCGCATATTTCGCGTCCCCCGGGAAGAATGCGGTGCTCACGTCGGCGGAGTGCAATATTCACACGATGGCAAGTCCAGGTGAAGACTATGTTGGCGCCCTCGAAGTGCTGGCCACAGCTTTGTCTCTGCGAGGGACTCTCTCTCCGGCCAAGAAAAATCCAGAGCGGCCTTCGGTACCAAGCGGGGGCATCACATTGCCGGGCTTGGCGGCGGCCGTAGGCGCACTCCTGCCTGAGAATTGCATTGTGGTGGATGAATCCATGACCTCAGGGCGAGGCATGATGGCGGCGACGAGAGGCGCTCCGCTTCACGACTGGCTGGGGAACACCGGTGGATCGATCGGAATTGCGTTGCCGCTCGCTGTGGGCGCGGCGGTGGCATGCCCGGACCGTCGAGTATTGTGCCTTACTGCCGATGGAAGCGGCATGTACACACTACAGGCGTTGTGGACCATGGCGCGCGAGGGCCTAAAGATCACGACGGTGGTTTTCGCGAATCATGACTACGCGGTTCTGAAGCGTGAGTTTTCTTATCTGGGTGTGGGCAATCCGGGGCCGCGCGCCTTGGACATGTTCGAGATCGGACGTCCCGATCTTGACTGGGTGTTTCTGGCGAAAGGCATGGGTGTGCCGGGGGTGTGCGTAAGTTCGTTGGAAGGATTCGCGAAGGCGTTGCGAGAAGGTTTGGAAGGCGACGGTCCGAGCCTGATTGAAGTGCCTCTGTAGGCTCGGCTACAGCTTTACACTAGTATTTTGGCGAGGCCGGCTTTGACGACTTTCCCGGTCGGAGTGACCGGCATGGTGGGAACGAGAAGAATCTGCGATGGCCGTTTGTACGGAGCCAACTGCTGCGCGGCATATTCCGCAAGATCCGCGGCTGTCACAGGTGAATCCTGCAAGGGTTGAACGAAGGCGATGACCTCCTCGTCTCCCTCCACAGTTTTTCCGATCACTGCGGACTGCACGACTGCGGGATGAGCGTTGAGCACGACCTCGACTTCGGCGGGGTATACGTTGAATCCACGGTGGACGATCAAATCCTTCGTGCGCCCTACTATGAAGAGGTTTCCATCTTCTAAGCGGGCAAGGTCGCGGGTATTGAACCATCCTTCAGAATCGACGGCAGCTGCAGTTGCCTCAGGGTTGCGATAGTAACCCTTCATCACATTTGGTCCACGCACCCATAATTCACCAGCTTCTCCGTTGGCTACCGGTTTGTGATCCGGCCCAACCAGCTTGATTTGAACGCCTGGAAACGGTGGTCCGATCGAGGTGTCGCTGCGAGGAGATTCGACCCGGGTTTGCGCAATGGTGGGCGAGCATTCCGTTACACCATAGCCGTTGTGAAGGGGCAAGCCGAAGAGGCTTTCTATGGCCGACTTCGTAGAGGGATGAAGTGGGGCGCCGGAAGAAGAGATGATTCGAAGGGCTGGGAACCTCAGCGACTCGACTCCTCTCAACTTTGCGTATTGGAGAAATTGAGTGAATGTGGCTGGGGCTCCCAGCATTACAGTCAACTGCTCCTTCTCAAGTGTCACGCGGGCCGTCATGGGATCGAAACGGGGCGACAAGTAGAGCGTCGCGCCGCTCAGCAACGAACCAAGCAGCACCACAGAGAGGCCCACGGCATGAGACATTGGCAGAAGGCCGTAAAGACGGTCGTCCGCGGTGAGGGTTCGTATCTTGGCTGATCCGGCCGCAAGAAACAACAGGTTGCGGTGGCTCAGCATGACGCCCTTGGGAAGACCGGTGGTGCCGGACGTATAGATCAACGCGGCGACGCGGTCCGCAATGTTCGCGCCTTTATTGATGGGTTCCGGTTCGACTCTCTCGTTCAGAGGGCCAACACCGATGGACCCTAAACCGTCCACGTCTTCGAGCTTTGCACCGTGCCGCTTGGCGTGATCACCGGCGTGCGACGACACGCTTATGGTATAGAGCAAACGGCGGGCGCCGCAGTGATCGCGGATCTGGTCAATCTCGCTTGCCGAAAGACGTGCGTTCACCAGCACCGGCCATGCGTCGAGGCTGGCCGAAGCCAACAGAAGCGTTACGAACTCCCGGCAGTTCTCGCCAACGATCATCACGCGATCGCCCGGGCGCACTCCCGATTTACGAAGCCACGCCTGGCTCTCAGAAATCGCGCAAGTCAGTTGGCGATACGTCCAGGCGCCGGACGCTTCGACCAGAGCCGGGTGATCGGGCGAAAGCTCGGCCCATGGCTTCACCACGTCGCTGATACGGACGGGAAGAGTCCTGACTTCAGACAACTGATCTTCGCTGGTTAGCGTGGGAGCAATCATTTTGTCGTTGGGGTGTGAATCGCAGTCGGTGGCTATCGTACGGCCGACCGTTTTCGCCGAACTTCTGGATAAGACACGGGCATCGACACGAACCGCGTTGATTCAGCTTTTCTAGACAACACATACTGCAACCAGTTCGTATAGATGCTGGTGGCCGAGGATTGCCAGGTGTTCTGCAGAGCATCCCCAATAATCGTTTCAGGGAAAAACGCCAACCGCTCTTCCCCGGGATGGGCGAGAGCGGCCTTTTTGAATTCGGTAAAAAGTTTGGCTGCTGCGTCGTCGAAGTATCCGTGGGGCATCGTAGGATACGTTTCTCTTTCTTGCCGGAGGAATCTCTTTATGTCTCTGCGATATTCCTTCAGTAGAGTCCGCGTTCCATACTCCGGATGACCTTGAAAATGCACGAAGAGGCTTTTCTTCTTCCGCATCGCAAACAGGTCGACGCCAGCCAGGGCCGATTTGGTCAGAACCGAATAACCGCAGGCGGATAGCGAGCTTTCTCGCACCTCGTTCCATCGAGAATGCGGAAACCGCAATAAACCGGGGACGTGCCGGGTAAGTTCGTGGTCACAGACTTTCGACGACTCGAAGACGCCGAATTGCTTGTCATCGAGCGGTTGGCGCAGAATGCCGTCGCTGTGGAGAACGCCAGCGTGCGCCGCCAGACAAGACAGAATTGTAGAAGCCGTGTTGCGCTCTGCCCAGTCGAGGATGTCGGTTAAGGCGGACCAGTATGGTTCCTGCCGCAAGTCCGGCTGACGGGGTTCGGTGCCCGTCATAATGACAGCGTCAAACTGGCCGTTGTATAGGTCGTTGATGTCGAAATAGAAGCGGCTTAAGTGCTGCAGTCCGCGATCACCGCGCGGAATCCTGGGTAAAGAGTAGAGCTTAAGCCGCACAGGAAAGTCGCCGGCAGAGGAAGCGAGCAGTTCCATGAACTGCATCTCAGTGTCTTCCAGTGCGGGATCCGGCATGTTGTTAATGAAAGCGAGCTTGACGCAGTCTACCTCGCGTTCGTAGTGGCCGTTCAGCCCTGCGGGCTGCAGGCCTTTCTTTTCGGCCCAGCGAGGCGGAATCCGGCCTCCGTCAATCAGCAGCGCCATGACGTCCCTCCAGTCGAATGATCGCGATGCTTCTCGCGAACTTATGTGGTTGTTTTGTCGAGTGCCTGGGAGAGGTCAGCAAGAATGTCGTCGATGTGCTCGATGCCCACGCTGAGTCGAATCATTTCTGGCGTGACTCCCACCTTCTGCTGCTCTTCCGGCGTCAGTTGCCGGTGAGTGGTGGACGCGGGATGACAAGCGAGCGATTTGGCATCGCCCATGTTTACCATGCGCTTGAATAACTTCAGGGCGTTGAAACATTTAGTGCCCGCCTCAAAACCGCCTTTCACTCCAAAGGTCAGCAGTGAACAGCGATGGGGGCCAAGATAACGTTGCGCCATGGGATAAAGAGGATTATCGGGGAAACCCGCGTAGTTGACCCACTCGACCATGCGATGACCGCGCAGGAACTCCGCGACTTTGCGGGCGTTTTCGACATGACGTTCGATCCGCAGCGCGAGCGTCTCGACTCCTTGAAGCAGCAGAAAGCCGCTGAAGGGAGATAACGTAGCGCCCGTATTACGCTGGCATACCGTCCGGCAACGCGCCACATAAGCGGCGTCACCATAGTGATCGACGTAGACCACGCCGTGGTAGGCGATTTCCGGGCGGTTCAGCATGTAAAACTTCTCTGGATATTGCCGCCAGGGAAACTTCCCGCTGTCGACAATCATTCCGCCCAGCGTTGTGCCGTGGCCCCCCATGAATTTGGTCATGGAATGCACCACAACATCGGCGCCATGCTCTATGGGCCTCAACAGAATCGGTGTCGCGATCGTGTTGTCGACGATTAACGGCACGCCGTGCTTATGCGCGACTCGTGCCAGTCCCTCAATGTCCGCGACATTTCCGGCGGGATTGCCGACGCTTTCGCAATAAACCGCCCGGGTGTTTTCATCGATCACCTCTTCAACATCGTCGGGATGGTCGGTCTTGGCGAACCGTCCTTCGATACCACGCTTCGGAAAGATATGCGCCAGCAGGGTATAGGTGGCGCCATAAAGCTGGGGCGTAGAAACGATGTTGTTCCCCAACTCGGCTATGTTGATCAGCGAATACTCGATGGCGGCCATTCCGGAACTCACGCTGAGCGCATCCACGCCGCCCTCGAGCGCCGCCACGCGTTTTTCCAGAACTCCGTTGGTGGGGTTCCCGATCCGGGTGTAGATGTTGCCTTGAACGTCCAGATTGAATAAGGCAGCGCCGTGTTCCGCGCTCTCAAACTCAAACGCAACGGTCTGATAGATGGGCACAGCTACGGCTTTGGTGTTGGGGTCGCCGTCATAGCCGGCGTGAATGGCGATGGTCTCTCGCTTCATGAGTCCACTTTTTCGGTTAACGGGCTGATCCTAGGATCCCGAGACTGCACTAGCCCTCTCGCGCTCGCGTGTTTCTGGAACGTCGATTTGGTGAAGTTCATGCCGGCTAGGACCCGAAGTCGAGGCCGACTGCCGATCCAGCGATTTCTTCACCGCCCGCGTAAGAGTGCGAGCCGCGAAGCCAGCACCGAAAGCAAACCGCATCACCGGCCCAAAACTGTTGGCGGCTGTAATCCCGGCGAAGTAAAGACCCGGCATGGACGACTCGAAACCTGAAGAAAGCACTGGTGCGCCGCCAACGACCTTGAGATTCGAACGGATCTCGGAACTGAGGAACTTAAGGCGATCAAGATCTACTCTGTAACCCGTTGCGGCGATGACGTGCTCGGTTCGAACTTCGCTCTGGCTACCATCCTGCGCACGAAGCTGAAGCCGTATGCGACCATCCTGCATCTCAACACGCTGCACGGTTTGTCCCAGAAGCAGCGGGACCTTTCCAATGACCTTATCCTTTGCGAACCATCCTCCAGAAGGGCCCAAGATTCTTCGGACGGCTTCCAGACGGAGACTCTCGGGAAGGTAATGAAACGCCATGGGCGCGTCGGCGCAGAAGCGCAACCGCCAGCCCGGGCCAATTCCCGTCCGCGGACGTTTCATATTCTGCCACCAGGAAGGAGTCTCACCCATCTTTGGCGCGCCGTGGAATTTCAATGACGTTCTACGAGAGACCAACTGCACATCCGCGCCGGCCTCATGGAGCAAGCCGGCCAGGTCGGTCGCCGAAGAACCGCCGCCAATTACAACTACGCTGCGGCCTCGGAATGGCTCCAGATCGCGATGCCGGAAGCTGTGCGAAAGGGCTTCTGGCGGCAGATTCGTCAATTCGGCGGGGACATGCTCAAAATGTGTGATCCCAACCGCAAGCACCACTCGCCGGGCGGTGAGTAGTTCACCATCGTCAAGTCCTAGACGAAATCCCTCCGGCAAACGAGCCAGACTGGTGACCATCTTATCTTCCAGCTCTGGAACCTTCCGTTCTTTGAACGCCTGACCATAGGCAGTGAAGGTGTCGAGGCGTACCGGAATGCCGGCGTTAGAGTATTCGATCCCCTGCTGCGCACAAAAACGTTCTAGGGTAAAGTCGTCATCCGGATCGTAGATATTGGAAGCGAATCCGTCAGACTTGAGGCACATGCCTTTGGGCATGTGCGCCCGCCAGCTGTCCATCAGCCGGCCAAAAATGCGGAAAGGTATGCCGCGACTTCTGAAGTGCGCAGCGATTGAGAGTCCATAGGGACCCGCGCCAATGATCGCAGTTTCAAGCATAGTTTTATGAAGACCCCACTTGATTGTTTAGTCTTTGGTGGCAACCGGTAAATGGCCGGGCCAATTCTTTGGGGGAATTAGAAGGGGGAAGAAATCTATCGAAATCATACCACGCCCCAAGGTTCATTCCCTCGCGAACGCAGAGACGCAGGACAAAATGACGTTGTTGTAACTGGCTTATTATGAATGGTATACAGGGACACTGTACTCTTGGATGCCGACGGCGAAGCCTAGGCCTTGCTGCCAAGCTTCCTAGCCACATAGGCAACGGCCTTGTTTACGGAATCGAGGTTTTCCGTTGTTACCTCGTCGTCCTCCACTGTGATGGCGAAACGTTCCTGAAGAAAAACAACCAGTTCGACGACGCCTTGGGAATCGATCACTTTGTCCATGAGCGGCGTGTCATCGTGAAGCTGATCGCTGCGCCCAAAGAGGAAGGTGTCTACGAGAAAGGCTCGGATTTCACGTTCGATGTCAGTCTTCTGCATGGTTAACATTATGACGGGTTCGCTTTCCTGAGTGATAGTTGTAGCACGGAATGAATTATGTTCAGACTTAAAGATACACGATGGGAAGAACGGTGAGATCAGTATCCCACTATGAATTGCCTTCTGGCACCATTCCACACATCGCGAACTTACGCCTTCCTGGCGCGAAACGCAGCCAACGATGCCGGTGCGGATCGAATTGCGTGCGGTTCGAGCTTTCCTAATGAGATCAAAGATTCCTGCTCACCCAGTTCACCATCGAGGAAGGCGCGAATCGTGGCGATGAGACGCGGCGATGCCTCGGGGTTGACGCGATCCATCGTTCCGAGAGTGAGGGCATAGTCGAGTTTTTCGGCAAGCTCTTGTTCGTCCTGGGCGACGATGACCCGGCCACGCACACCGAAGCGTTCCGCGGTAGCGACCTGATGATCGTTGCGAGTCTCGCGCAGAGCCCCGCGCCGTGGCATGACGACAACCGGCTTTCCAATTTCGAGCGCTGAAATGATCGACCCCATTCCCGCGTGAGCCACAACGACGCTAGCTTCGTGAATCACACGGTTGTATTCAGAAGGCTCAAGAAACTTTGTGAATTTGATGTGTTCGGGGCAATACGTGGAATCTCCGATCTGGGCGAACACGTCCGAGCGTCCATGCAACACAGCCCACTCGTCCACGGCACGGATTAAACGATCGAATGGCTCCTGGGAGCCGACTGTGGCAAAAATCACAAGACACCTCCTGCGTAATGTGGACCTTCACTCTTGGCCAAGTGCGGCCATTGCGTGAGCCACAGGTCCGCGTACCGGCCGACGCGCGCGCCGGACATCGAGAGGTTCTCGATGTTGGCCATGCTGTCGATCCAAATCGTTCTCGCTCCGAACAAACGTCCGAGCACGATGGCAAAGTAACCAGGCGCCGCGCCAGTGGATACGATCACGCTCGGCCTTTCCTTGGCGATGATCCAGGCCAACTGCATCGCCAGCACAATCAACCCACGTTTGCTCCAGCGGGTGGCGTCGTTGACGGAATAAAACCTGTTATTCGGCACCTCCGAGCGATAGGACTCCATGACCGTGACATAAGCCACGTCGGATTCTTCGAATGCCGGCATAACCCGACGCAACTGCACCCAATGGCCCCCGCTCGAGGCAACGGCTAATATTCTTAATGGCTTAACGCCTTTTTGCTTTTCTTTTAATGACATATTTCTCTCAGTGGCGTCACCTTGAACTTTTCGTTCTCGGCAAGATCAAGAAGCGTTGCCGTTAATTGCAGTACGAAGTCGTTGCGCTGTTGTGTCCGATCCAGGTCGTGCATTAAGACGATTCCGCCTCCTTCCTTTCGCAACCTTTCTGTTATTTGGCTCGGGTTGGGCAAAACGCCTCGGGTGTCGCCTGAATCGATGGTCCACCACCAGACCGGAGCCCTTCGGCGGCGAAGCGACCAGTACGTCGGGAGGGTCATCTTTCCGTGCGGAGGCCGGAACATCCCGTCCGGCTGTATCCAGCGTGAAAGCCGTTCATAGCCCGCGTCGATGTCGGCGATAGATTGCGAAGGCAATACCTTCCAGGCGTTGAGATGTTGGTCGGAATGGCAACCAACGTCGTGGCCCTCGGCAAGCGTGCGATCGACGAGGTGTGAACGTTGCTGTGCGTGCCGGCCCAGCACAAAAAAAGTGGCGCGGGCGCCACGGCTCTTCAGCAGATCGAGCAGTTGCGGGGTGAGCACGCGGCTTGGACCATCATCGTAGGTCAGGGCAAGGATTCGGTTCTTGACTACTTCTTTGCGAACTTGATTCATCCGATAATGCCGCCAGAACCAAGGCGAAAAATAGACCGCCGAACCTGCCAGGCCGATGGCAGCCGCACAGGCGGCAGTCATGCTCTGAGACATATTGGTCTGACACATGATGTGTGAGATAACCAGAAGGTTCGGAAAACTAAGCTGTGGCTCGTGACGTTTTATCCCGCTCCCAACCAACAGTGGCACCGCGAATACGCTTTTGGGCCTGATGCTTCGCGATGGCGGTCACTAGGCAGTAGACGGCCAACTTCGGCCATAGCCGAGGATTTCTGAACAAGCGCAGGAGTGACCTATGGTTGCTGTCGCCCCGGCGGTTTTGCCATGGTCCGGGGAACCGGCTCTCCAACTCATAGGAACCGAAGTGGGCGCGGGTCTTGGTGGCAATCAGACGCCTGATGGTCCGCGGCGGAAACACCATCGAATTGGCGGAGTGAAGGGTCTCCCGCTCCTCGGGTTGAAACTGGATGCGAACATAGCCGTCGTCGGCGGTCAACTTGGGAAATTCGTGAAACCGCCCGCGCCCAGCGGCGGACAACGCATACACTCCGGAACCGCCAATTCCCTCCTGCGCGGATGGAAGAAGAGACCGGATATCAAAGCAGGCGCGCACTGCCCACGAGCATCCGGAAAGATCGACCTTCGGCGTCGGTGCGACGGCCAGCACGCCTCCTTGATCCAGGCGACGCGCCAACGTCCGAACTGCTTCCAAAGTGATAACTACATCCGCATCCGCGTAGACGCGGGGAAAGCCATAGGCTGCTCGGTCTCCGAGGTTAAGGGCGTGCACCTTGCTGGCAGTATCAGTCTCGATCACGCGTACCGGCGGCCCAAAGCGGCGGGCGACGGCCGCAGTATCGTCAGTGCACCCGTTACAAACAACGATCACGTCCAGTTCACCCGGCGCAGCGCCGTCGGTCATCGCTTTCAAGGTTCGCGCGATTACCGAACCTTCATCGTGCGCTGGAATAATTACGGAAATCATACGGTCACTTCAACGGGCTGGCTCTGCGCTTCGGATCCCCTGGCTGCGCTGGAGCCCAGTACCCACTTTCCCTTCGAGGAATCGAACTGCTTCACAACCCTGGCGGGGTTGCCGGTAACGACTGAATACGATGGAATGCTTCGCGTTACTACGGCATTTACCCCGACAACAGAATTCCGCCCTATCACCAGCTCGCCCTCATTGCAGACAATGGCTGCTCCGAAGCCGATCCAGCATCCTTCCTCGATCCGGATGGTTCCGCCCTTTGTCGTCCCCTGAAGCGCTATAGGAACAGTCACATCTTCGAATGCGTGGTTGTGGTCCATTACGAGGACGGACTGGCCGAAAATTACGTCCCGCTCAATGTGAATCCGGTTTATCGCCAGAATCGTGCCGCCCTGTCCGATTCGACATTCGTCGTCGATCATTATTGCGGGACTACAACCTTCCCGAACTATCGGGACATCCACGCGGCAATTCTGTTCGATCAATACATTGTTGCCGATGCTGATGTACCTGGCGATCGTGCGACTTAGGCTGCATGAATAGTGGACTGAAAAGCGGCGACCTACCGAAGCAAACGGGTACGTCCAGGACAACCACAGGCTATGAAGCTTCCTGAGCGCACGCAGAAAGACTCTGACAGGATCTTCAAACGACTTGGGGTTAGGCTTGCTCATGGCTTGTTCTGTTGCCCGGTTCAGCCCGTTTCCGTTTAGTCCCTCGACTACGGCAACTGCCCCAGATGGATTCGATATAGTGGTTGTCATCTCGCATCCGCCGCGGGAAGATCATTGACTAGAAGATCATTGACCAACTGACCGGGATTGCCGGCAACCACGGAGTTCGGAGGTACGCTGCGACTCACTACGGCATTTGGGCCGATCACGGAGTTCTTTCCGATCACCAGTTCTCCCTTACCGCAGACGATGGCTGCTCCGAAACCAACCCGGCAACCCTCTTCGATGCGAATCGTTCCTCCCGGTGTGATTCCCTGGCTCTTAATGGGGACGTTTACATTTTCAAAGGCATGGTTGTGATCCATGACCAGAACAGAAGGCGCAAGAACAACGTTCCGCTCGAAATGAATGCGGTTTTTCGCCGAAATCATGCAGCGTTTCCCAACCTTGCAGCCTTCGTCGAACACAATCACCGGCTCGTTGGTGCCAGGGAGAACCGGAATGTTGACCCACACGTCGCGGTCCAGCCGAACCGAATCGCCAATCCTGACGTAGGGGGCAATCGACCTTCTTAGATCGCAAGTGTAGTGAGCACGAAATTCGCCGCCCACAGATGCGAACGGATACGTCCACGACATCCACAGCGTGCGGAACCTGCTTGCCAGGCGAGTCACCAGTGAGAGCGGGTCTTCAAGAGTCTTGGAGCGCGGATCGCGCATGACGTGGCGCATAGCCTCAGGCATGCTACTCATGCGGTCTCACCCATTTCCCGGCTTGTTGGTCATAGGTCTTTACGAGTTTTGCCGGGTTTCCGGCAATCACGCTGAACGGGGGGAAACTCTGGCCTACGACGGCGTTCGCGCCGACGACGCTGTTGCGTCCTATTGTTAAGTCTCTGGCGCCGCACGCGATCACTGCGCCAATCCCCAGCCAGCAGTTCCGCTCGATGAGGATTCGACCACCCGACACGGCGCTTGGCGCATGAACCGGATTCTCGAGGCTTGAGGCCTCATGATCGTGGTCCATGATTAACACCGAGGGTCCGAGCAATACATCCACCTCCAGGACGATCTGATTCCGGGCAAGCATGGTGCAGCGTCTTCCAATCGAGCAGCCACTTCCAATCACGATCTTCGGTTCGGGGCCCGCTGAGCCAGAGGTCACATCAAGCCATACTCCCGGAGCGAGATAGACGTCATCGCCCAAGCAAATCTCTGACGATTGGGGTCGCCCTATGTCGCATGAGTAATGGACCGAGGCGCCGCGGCCGAACTCAGCGAAAGGATAGGTATGCCGCAGCCAGATGCTGTTAAGTTTGGTGGCAATCCGCGAGATCGAGACGAACGATGCCTCGTCAATCGCAATGTCCTGCTGGACTGTGCTCATGTCGCTAGATGACACTCTCGGCACAACGCGGCTCGGAGCGCATCCGCCGCGGAACCAGAATGCCGATAAGAGCCCGGCTCTCCGCTCCGGTTACGGATTTAGTCAACACGAGCGCTGGCCACGCAGCCAGAAGACACGCCAGGGACACCTTTCCCAAATCCAAGACGGCCAGCCAGCGGACGTTCGCCATGGCTGGGAGGGGTATCTGCGTCGCGATCGCGCCGGCCAAGAGAACGGCGGCGCTTGCCACTGTCAGCCTCCAGGCGTCTGGCAGCAGACATCTTGGGTGAAAGGTATCGAAGGTTTTGGCAATCGCATAAACCATGAAAACCATCCCCAGGAATTCGGTGACAGCCAAACCGGCCAGCAGGCCGAAGAAACCCCAGTGACGCGCGAACGCCACAATCGAGAGCAGGCATGCAATGCGCAAACCCTGACGGATGTTGTCCAGTAGCGCGTGCCCGGACACTCTGTACAGCACCAAGCCCAGAATGGAGAAGGCCTGGAAGAAGCCCGCGGCGCATACCAGCCAAAGGGCAACTTGCAACGACGAATTTGCCTGTCCAGTCCAGGCAAATACCATGGTTGGTCCGAAAGCCGCGATGAAAGCCAGAGGGAAAAGGCACAATCCCAAAGTGATTTTGAACGACTTGGTAATCAACTTCCGCATTTCTTCTTGAGAGCCAGATGCATACACCATGGCGCCTCCGGAAAGAATTGGGAGCAGGAAGGCGTCCGACAGCATGACCGCTGACAGGACCAGCCTGGTGGCAAGCGCATAAATGCCCGCCGCATCGGCGCCAAATGTCCGAAGCACGGTTACCGGAAGGATGGAGAGGTAAAGCACTTCCAGAACGGCCACCAGTTGATAGCTTCCCGCGAATCGGACCAGTTCGGGTACTACGGTCTTGGTCACGAACATTCTGCCGATGATCACTTGGGGCAGTATTCTCCTGGAGCTGACATAACAGCACAGCACGAATCCGATCTCGGAAGCGGCCATGACCGAAGCCATGGCGAAAAGGCCGTAGCCAAGATGCAGGACGATGACAATCACTACTGCTTCGGCCACGGTGAAGAAAGTCGCGTAGTTCCTGGCCAGGTCAATCCGGTGGCCGCCCATCACAATGGCTTCGTAGACGGCACCGAAGTTGGATAGAACCATGATCAAGGCAAGTACGGAGATAGACTGAGCTGTGGCATGTAGAAACTCGGGGGGCACTCCGGCGGCCCGCGCCAGCGCCGCCGAGAACCACGCTACTGGAATTAAGACCGCTACCGAAAGCCCCAGCATGGCGGCGCAACCCGTGCTCAGAAGTTGGTTCGCGGTCTCGTAGTTGCCATTACCGGTCGCTTCCGCTACGTATTTCTGGAAAGCTGACTTGATGCCCACACTGCCGAAACGCATGTAAGCCGCGCTGGTCATGATGATCGCCCAGATTCCATAGCCACCCAGACCAAGGTGGGCAATCACAATCGGAATGGTCACCAGGCGCGTCGCCACCTGGGCAACTCTGGCGATCACTCCGAAGACGGTATTCCGCCCGATCGTATGGGCAAGATTGCGAACCGAAGCAGGACTGGTGGAGATTGATGTCATTGTGATTCCACCGCCCGCAAACCAGAAATCTCTGCCGCAACCTGAGCAGCCAGGCCGGCCTCGGAAGGGGCGGCTGCGAGCTGCACCTGGCTCAACGCTTTCTTCGAGCGAACCACCGTCACCGCGGAGATCATGGCCAGCAGCGCATACCAGGCCACAATGGTCTGATCAAAATAAGAAATGCCGAGGAATGCAACCATATTCGCAAACAATGCCGACCCCAACGCCCACATAAAAAGTGCCGTCTTCCTGTTTTTTCCAGCAGCACGCCGGGCCCTTCCCACGTACTTAAACCCGTAAACCAGAATTTCAACCAACATAAGGAACGGCAGAAGCCCGGAATTCTCGCAGGTACTTACGTACTGGTTGGCTGTGTCCCACATTTCAAAGCCCCACGAACTTGTATCCTTTACGCCCATCAGCCACCAATCCCCGAAGTGACGGATGCATTGGTCGACCAGCATGAACCGATGCCAGGATGACGAACCTCCCGTGAGGTCGATGCGGGATATCAAGTGCCATACTGGCGCCTTCATCACCAGGTGGAGCGAAACCAGCGTGAAAGCAATTCCCCACCGTATAGCGCGCATCCAACGGCGCGCGGGCCACAGGCAAAGGGCCACAACCCCGGCCGCATAACCCAACACCGGAGTGCTGGAGTTGCACGCGAGGGTAATCACAGTGGCCGAGACGCTTCCCATCACGGCCATCAAGCGATACTTTCTGCCCTTCCACCACAAAGCGACAAACAGCGGCATCAGAATCGCACCAAAGGTGCCAGCAAGAATGGAATGGCCAAAGGGACCCTGCGCCCGGAAGCGGTCGCCACGCACTGCGAGCGAGGCGTAATTGGCAGCTTGCGCTCCTCCCAGCATGGCATAGGGGTTGTGCCCAGTCGCCAGTTCGTAAGTCATGACCACGGCAACGATGGCCGCGACCCAGGCCAGCGTCTGGATCGAGCGCCAGACGTCCTCTTCGCTTCGGATGAGGAATCTCAACAGGAAGTACACTCCGAAAACGGTGTAAAGGCTTCCCAACTGATTGATCGCAGCTTTCGAGTCCTGGAACAGCAGGATTCCATTTAGCGCAATGAATACCGTCGACACAATGACGGCCCAATCAATCTTGTTCATCCCGCCACTGAACAAGTGCGCTTTCGAGGAAATGATCTCTTTCACGATGCGAACGATCCCGAACAGGACCAACAGTCGCAGCATCGGAAAATGCGCCGGCCCGATCAGCAGAACCTGGTCCATAGGAATGAGAATGGCGGCGGCGAGAAACGGAATGATAGCTCTGCGGCGTGGCCACACGCACATCAATACGCCGGCGAGCAGAACCACTACCAGGACGACTGGGTGAAGGACAGTGCCGGATACGCCTCCTCCGAATCTCAGGTGTTCATGCATGATTTGTGCTGTCGATGCTTTGGGCGAAGAGGAAGTCGAGAAGCCTTGGGCAATGCCCTAAGCTAAGAAAGCGCAGGGAAACCGAGGAAACATTCCAGTCATTCTCAAGAAAGCGGCCGGCTACTGCACGATTGCCGTCAAACCCGTCGGGGGATTAGGGGGCGTCGCGCCGCTAAACTGGTATGCTCCGATGTCCCAACTGGAGCCGCGCTGCACCAGGGAAATCGCGGGATAATCGGCGATCTCGCCGCCTTCGCCGCTTTGCTCGCTGGAGCCGTCGCTGGTCCCACTGCAGAGATCGGAATCGGGCGAGAACTTGCTGCACACCGAGGGCGAATTTGTCGCTCCGGCCCCGACTGTGGGGTTGGAGCTTTGTGTAGGCGCGTAATTGTTGGCTGGTGTGTAGCCTTGCGCATTGGCGGCAGCTTCAGTCTCGTAGAGTTCGTTTCCATTGTCCGTGATCGTGCACGTCGCCTGGCATCCGTTGTTACCGTTGGTGTCGATCTCGTACCAGTTACTCAGGGCTGAACCCTGGCCCCCGATGAAGTGATTATTTTCCCAGGTTACGGATCCCGAGAAGTAGTTCAGCGGGCTATTGTTCGGAGCTAACTGAATCAGGCAGGTTGCGTCCCCGAAGGTGTTGTTGTAGATAGACGCCGCCTGGCTAGGCGCTGCGTTGGACGACGCATTCAGCCGGATACACCCACCGGGCACAGAGCCCACGGTCGAATTCATATTGTTGTACATCACGTTGTTGAAGAAATACAGATTGGTGCGAATGGCAAAGTAGACATTCTCTGTCGAGAACGTATTCCGCATGATGTTGTTGTACCAGTACAGCGGATCGCCGGACGCCCCGCCAAGGCAGTTCATCACGTTCGGATGCTGTTGCAGCGAGCCCGAAGCAAAAGTGTCGTACAGGTACTCGAAGAGGTTATCGTGAATCGTGTGGCAGTTCCCCGTCACCATGATGTTCGAGACGTAGCGGAACACGCTCTCATGGACATCGTAGAAGTGGCTGCCGTTCATGGCCTGCCCGCTGGCGCATCCCGCGGGGTCTTTCGAAAACCACTGGCAGTTCCCGCTTCCCGCCGGGAAGTGGGGGGAGTCGGAGCCGTCCACCACGATGCCGACATATTGATTCAAGTCAGCAGCCGTCCCCGACCCGAAGGACTGAAAGCAGGGGAAATTGTCACTGGCTCCGCTCGTCATCGTCCAGCCGTGACAATATTCGTTCGAGACAATGAGGTTGGTGTCGCCTCCTGGAACATTCAGCATCGCGCCGTTGTTATTCGACTGCCCGGTCCAGCAGAATCCGGAGAACTCGAAGTTGTCGAATGTAACGTAGGTGAGATTGCCACCGTTACTCAGAGAAACTTGCGATCCGGTTTCGGGAAAAGCGCAACTTGCGGGGAATCCGGATCCGCTCCAGAGAGGGTTGTCACCGCTCAGAACGGGACGCACCCAGGAACTCCCCGTGAACCAGGTTTGGTCAATACCAATATAGATTGGATTCCCGTTGGAACCGCTGTAGGGCCAGACCCAGCCTCCCGAGCCAACATAAGGAGACGCGCTGCTGTTGCCGAAGTGCCAGGTGTCTCCACCCCGAAAGATAATCTGCGAGCCCGCGCCTGGACTTGCGGATGCACACGCGGACTTGCAGTTAGGCATCCCCGGTGCGTGCAGCCAAGGCGAAGTCTTCGACGTTCCGGCGTTCGCATCGTTTCCATTGGCCGCAATGTAGTAATTGGTGGCTGACGCAATCCCGCCCAGCGCGATGCAGACCGTCAAAGTTAGGAGGCTGGGGCGAACGAATCGGTTCATGGATGGGGGTTCCTTGCCAAAATCTTGTCGCTTGCGTTGCGCAAGTTTAGTGACAGCGTATACCGAATCGAACAAGTGGCCTAGAACACACAAGGGCATAGGCCCAAAATCACAAGTGCACGTATGGGCGGACATGGCCCTTGCGATTCCCGTTTTGAACCCTGATTTCCGCCAACACGTCTCGCACTGTCAGAATCCGGCAACCACCTAGGACGGCGCAGGATACCGCCGTTTGTAACAGGGCTGGTGTGCAACCATATGCAGAGGGCTTTGGACGCACGTCGTGGGTATAGAAAATCAACCAGTTCTTCCGCTTTATGTTCTCCAGGATTAACTTCTCCACCCGCCCGGCCCCCTCGAGATCGCCATATAGACTGTTGGCCCGGAGCAGGTTCAGATCGATTTCCGGACCGTTGAAACCTGGAATAACGCTTCTCGCGCTGGGTAGCACCGTCCCCAGAGTCTTTTTTGCCTGGAGCGTGACATGGCCAAACGGGTAGGCGAAATTGGCCCGGTACAGGCCGGTCACTTTTGAAACGGCCTTCCTGCCCTTCTCCAGTTCTGCGCGGAATGTCGCCGTGGACACGGAGCGGCAGGAAACATGACTGAAGGTGTGGCTGGCCAGTTCATGGCCCTTTACCACCAACGAGTCGAGATCATCGGCAGTGAAGTGTTCGCCAAGCTCGTTCGAAGTATTCATCAGTCCGATGGCCGTGTAGTAGGTTCCCCGACCTCCGAACTGTTCCAAAATAGCGCCACCCTCGGAATAAGCAGTGCGCGGAAAATCGTCAAAACTGAACGACACGATGGGCCCGCGGACTCCCAAGGGAACGTTTCGCTGGTACATGGAACACAGCACGCGGCGTCGCACCGCCCCCAGCCCGGATCGGACACTCACGCTTGCGCCACCACCATTGTGTCTTGCAGGACAACTTCAATGACGCCGTCTTCCGGGACTTCTCTTCCCTTGCGAAACCTGAGGGATTGAACTCCGTCGCGCGTCTCCATCTCCTCCATCGAAAGGTCATGAAATACCTCTCCGGACGGAGCGTTACGTGGCGTCTTGCGGTAATTGGCGTAGAAGTCCTTGCCGGCTTCGGCGATATATCTGCGGATCACGCAGGCTAAAAATGCGTGTTCCACGCGTTTGGATTGAATGCGGCAGCTGAACATCAGATCGGTCATGCGCGGTTCACGACGATCAACGATGGAAAAGCCGATCACTCCGTAGCTGCCAAAGCGGTCTTCGCAACTCAGCACGAACGTGTCCAGATCGGGGCTGGACAGCAGCTTCCGCAGCACATCGCGGTCGTAGCGGTTGCCGGAAAAGTTCATCTGGTTTGTACGCTGTGTCAGTTCGTGGACGCGCTCCAGATTCTCCTCGGTCATGGGACGAACCGTCACCCGAATCTGGCAGTGCCGCAGGAATGCCATGTAATCATTGCTGAAGCTCTGCGCCACGGTCTGCCGGTTCGCTTCTACCTGATAGAGCTTGCGTCGTTCCCGGCTTTCGGTTGTAGATGGGACCTTGCATTCATTCATTTCGGGCAGATCACGGTAGCGCTCGGCGGCCAGAACCTGCACTCCAGGGCAGGCAGCTTTGACTTCTCGCAGTTCAAACTCGGAGTCGTCGATGAATAGAATGCTGTCCATGCCGATGTTCAGTTGCTGGGCAATTGCCTTGATGGCCTGGCTCTTCGGCTGCCAGGAGATCTGCGGACACAGGAAATATTCGTCGAGCTGGAACCTCTTGACCGCCTGCAACGCGTCCTCACGATTATTCTTGCTGGCAATCGAGTGCAGGATCCCTCGCCGGTCCAGTTCCTGAATGACATCGGCTACATCCACCTTCAGCCGCAGCCGCTCCACAGCGTCCTCGACCAGTACGCCATCCCACAGAGTGTTGTCGAGGTCCCACACCACGCATTTGATTTTCTTCTCGGACTCGAGCTTCTTGCTCTCTGCGACCTCCGTAACAAACTCCATCAAGCCAAAGTACAGTGTCGTCTCACCAACCTCGTCGTTGGGGATAAGGTCAATCTCAAATGGTTGCCCGACATCGATGAACCGGGTGATTTCTTCCATTGGAACCCGGATACGGTGAAATCCCGGTGTCAGATGGATCAGTTCCTGGTAGGGCATCCTGGAGTGCTCATCCGTCGTGCGCATGGTCAGCGACAGCTGAACATTATGCGATTCGGGGTTATAGCATTCCACCAGGAAGCACGCTGGGAGTTCCTGACCGTTGGACGCCGTGTTCGCCATTCTCTTCTTGAAGGCGTAGCGCTGGGTCGCGGCCGTGATCTTTATCAGAGATGGCACGGGCAGTCGCTGCAGCGTGCTGCCGATCCGGTAATCTCTTTTCTCGAGCCTTTCCGCTTTGCCCGCGGAATGCAATCGGAGATTGCCGGGCGTCCATAGCTTGCCCCAGCGTTTAAACCGAATCTTCAAAAGATACGAGTTCGCAGCGGACGGCGCCTCGATTCGCACCATTCCCTCGGTAAACCTGCGGCACTTACCGTCCTGCCTGGGACTGTAAAGATCGCAGGTCGTATAACAAGTCGGCGAGACGCACTCCGTGCAGTGTTCGCTCCAGGGCAGAACGGTTCGAGACCGCACCCGTCCTTTGAGGTGTTCGAAGGAACGCATCACCTCGTCAGGAATTTGAGCCGGACTCCCGACTTCGCTATTGGCTTCGGTTTCGTACATGTTTAGATTGGTAGGCGTTCGGAGGCGTTCGGCTGATTCGCTTGGGCGCCTTCCTTACTGGTCTCTAAACGCATGAAGTTCGACCCGCTCAACCACTGCAGGCAGGCCAGGCTTCGCCTGAACCGGGCTGCGTTGTGAGCCCTCTGCGACGGCGAGCATAGATAGAGGAAGGCGGAGCCCAACAGCCGGACGGAATGATGGATGGCAAATGCAACCAGAAAGCCGAGTTGGGACAGACCGCCATAATGTTTTCGCCAGTATTGCCAGGTCGCGCGATACAGCTCCAGATAGAAGCGGAGTGGCGCGGTGGCTGAACTTGCTCCACCATAGTGGATCGCCCCGGCTTCGGCGAAGAACATGACCTTCTCTCCGCTCTGGCGAAAGCGGTAACACCAGTCCACATCTTCTCCGTACATGAAGAATTGCGGATCGAGCAGGCCAACTCGTTCCAGGGCTCTTCGGCGAAGCAACAAGAACCAGCCGTTCAGCACCTCTACCGGCGCCGTCGTAAGATGGTCAAAGTCGGAATTCAACAATCCCCCGAAGGCGGGCGATTTCTTGAACATGGAATCAAGTCCGACAGCCCTGCATAAGGTGTTCCAGACGGTGGGGAAACGCATGGTGGAACGTCTCACTACCCCACCCGCCGTCAGCATGGTCGGGCCCAGCATGCCAACATCAGCATGATCTGATAGATACTCGACCATGGGTGAAATGCAGTCATCCAGGAACTTAACGTCCGAGTTCACCAGGCAAACGTAATCTCCAGAGCTGTGCGCAATGCCAATATTGTTGGCCTTAGCGAAGCCGAAGTTTTCTGCATTGCGAATCAACTCGAATTCTGGGAACATTTCCGCCACCAGCTCCGGAGTTCCATCGGTGGAAGCGTTGTCGACGACGACTACTTCGTAGCAAACGTTCTGGCAGTGTTCCCGCAACGACCCGAGACACTCCAGCACGTACTTCTTGGCATTCCACACCACGATAACAACGGATACCCGCGCTGTCTCAAGCTGTGGCGTGAACATTCGTGAAGGCGTGCTGGATTCGACTGTCATCTCTGGCATCTGTGACTCTTGGCGCAAACGGTGACCTAATTCCTTATCCAACGTGTCGATATAGAGCGCGGCCGGCTAACGAAAGAACGCCTGGCGGCATGTGGGCAAGCAAGTGGTGGGCCACTCTGGACTTCCAGTTCTGGATCGAGGGCTCGAACATGTGGTTGATATTGTCTGAAAGGCCATACCTCGAGTACAGGAGCCGCGCATGTGTGCTGCCCCATCGCTGCTTGAAGGTAATGAGCCCTTGTTGACCGGCCTCGGACCGCCCGAAATCGAAGAAACGCAGCCCCGAAATCTTGGCCTCCTGGATCGCCCCCCAAAGTAGTAGATGCATCCCACCCATATTGTTGAATTGGGGATCGCTGCCGCCGTACTTGTACACCATGGTGTCTTTGTGGCGTATGGTGAGCACTGACGCCACCGGTTGATCGCCCTTGAACGCTACTCGAATCTTGAGCGCATCCCCGAAGCAATCGATTAAATTGACAAACCACATCCGGGGCTGCGGCGGCCGGCTGTGACGTTTCCGCGTATTGGCCAGAAGCCTGTAGAAATGTTCCAGCAATTCCTCCGTCGGTCCCTCCCGGTACAGCAGACCTTCGCGGTCCGCCCGGAGGATTTTCCTCTGGGTCGAATTCTTGTGGCAATTGCGGAACAATGTGTCGATGTCAGGACTAAGGTCAAGTTTGTGGAGGGTGTAGGGTATGGTCGCGTGGTGCAGGGGAGTAACGATTTCGAACCGTTGCAGAGGACGCAGTTCGACATAGCGCCAATGTCCGCACCTGGCTTCCTGCTCCAGAGCTACGGCGATGATCTCCAGATCTTCCGGCGTGTCCACCAATGGCTCGCAGTGATCGGAGAATGGCAGCGAAACTAGTCGCCGCCCGGTCAACCAGCTCTCCACCCGGCAAAATACCATTCCATTCTCTAGTCTTCGGTCGGCGGGCGACGTGGTATAGGCAATGGGCTCGTATCCATAGGTACGGGAAAGCGCCTCCAGCCACCCCGTGGAGTGAAAGACAGAAGCACGGGGATGCCTGCACACGAATTCATCCCAGCGACGATCCTTAAGCGGCTCGATGAAGTGGGCCTCCTTCGACGCGGCAACCGGAGGTCTCGCTTCGGCCTTGTTCGGGCATGCAATTAAAGGAGTAGCGGTCAGGGTGTCGTTTCCTTCCCATAACTGCTGGTAAGGCAACGATCCGGCGACACCGATCGATCGTTTGGCTCCTGAGAGCTGTTCTTGCAGTTCTGATGGGGCTCCTCATCGTCAGCAATCCTGTCGGCAATGTGCCGGTGCAAAGCGATCCCCAACTGGAATTCCCCATGGATCCCTGCGAGGGCCGCCTTCATGTCCCTTTTCGCCACCACAAAAGAGCTGGTGCACTCGGACGCGCTCTGTGCGATTGCGAGGATGTTCACTTTCTCCCGGCCCATCGCAGCGAAGGTCCGGCCGACAATTTCCGGAGTCGCCCTCATGTTCTGGCCGACTACCGTAACCATCGCGATGGCCGCATCGAGAGAAATGTGTTCGGTGGATTCATGCTCCAGATCATGAGCAAACTCATGCCGTAGAGCCTGCAGCGCGGATTTGGCGGCTGCGGACGGAACGACCAGGCACAAATCGTTCTGCGAGGAGGCTTGCGAGATCAGCAGCACATCGGCGCGAACGGCTGCGGTGATCCGGAATATGCGCCCCAAAACATCCGGTATACCCGACAAACCGGGGCCGCCGACCGTGATCATGGCAACGTCGCTGGTCGCGGTAAGCGCCTTCATTCCCGCGGCGCGCGGCGGACCCACCGGCGTGATCTTCGTTCCCATGCGTTCCGGCGCGAACGTGTTGCGGATCCAGAGCGGAATGCCGCACTGCATGACAGCCCGTAGCGTCTTCGGATGCAATACTTTCGCGCCGAAGTATGCTAGTTCGGCCGCTTCGCGATACGAGATGTGGGGAATCGTGCGAGCCTCCGGCACCAGCCGGGGGTCGGCCGTTTGCAACCCTTCCACATCGGTCCAGATGATCACTTCGTCGGCCTCAAGGACCGCACCCAGAATCGTCGCGGAATAATCCGAGCCCCCGCGGCCGAGGGTGGTAAGGATGCCGTCTGCCGTGGCGCCGATAAAACCGGTCACCACCGGAACAATGCCCTGCTGCAAGAGTGGACGAAGGCGCGCTTCGCAGCGCTCCCGCGTGGGATCCATGCATGGGTCAGCACCCCCATGGCACGCGTCCGTGACCACAAGTTCCGTGGCTTCGATCGGAAGGCTGGCCATGCCGCGCTCGGCCAGCGCCGCCGCGACTAGTAGAACGGAAAGGCGCTCGCCAAGACTCGATATGGAGTCGCGGGTTCGCGGCGTCAGTTCGCGCAGCAGGATCGTACCCTGGCACAGACGCTCTCCGGCTTGAAACAATTCTTCCATCTTGCGGCCGATGCGGCTCCGCTCGGCGTCGGAACGGATTAATGCGCTCGCGGCTGTGTCGTGCCGTTCGCGCAGTTCCCTGAGAATCGCTCCTATCGGTTCGTAACTTCCTGCCTCCGATTGGCTGGCGGCCGCGATGAGTTTGTTGGTCACACCACTCATGGCGGAGACCACCACCACAACGTCACTCTCCCCCGAGGCGGTTCTGATGATCTCTACGACCTGCTCAATGCAGGCCGCGTCACCCACCGAAGTCCCGCCAAATTTCATGACTTGAAGTGTTTTCCTCCCCATGCCGCGCACATAAGCGGGGACGGGATGATGCTGAAGGAAGCGCTCGGAGAAAAACTCCGACCTCTGGCTGGTCAAGCCGGCATGTGCGGCATGAGCTTTTACTGGAGGTGTCATAAGCGTGGAAGGCGAACTGCCGAAAGCGTCTGGACCGGACTTTGCTTGAAAGGCCCAGCGCCCGGCTTCCGGAGGTTCCGTGCGCAGGCACGAAGCAACTCGGGTTCTTCCCAAGGAACATCGTGATAAGCCGATTGCAGAAATGTGCTGTCCGGATCTCTCATCCACTCTTGCGGAAAGAGTGCGATGATGTCGTTTTCCGTGACCTTTGGAGCAGGATGGAGATCCTCTCCAGACAGGGCCGCATACAATGCTGCGGGAAGATCGCGTCCCGGACCAAGCGTCAAATGTCCCACCTGCGTGGCTCGAGGGTTGATCTCGATCAGGCGCGCGTTTCCAGTGTTCGCTTCCAGCATAAAATCAAAACCGTGCAGACCCGAAAGCTTCAGCCGCCGAACCATTTTTTCGGCAGCCGCCGACATTTCCGGGTTCTCAATCAAACGCAAGACGCTGGACGGTCCGGCAGAATCCCGTTTATGGACCACTTCGAAATGCAGGCTGGCCAGTACGGATCCGTCCCAGCACGCGACGGCGCTGGTGGCTTCGCGGCCGGCCACAAATTCCTGGGCATTCACGACCGACCGGCGACGAGCAAGCGACGGCCAAAGTAACGTCTGGTCGTGATCTAGCAGCGCCCGCTTGACCGCCCGCGCCAGCATTGGAGGCGCCTGCAGCGCGCGCAAGGCGCGTTCCGCTTCTTCAAACGTGTGGACAACTCTTACGCCATCGCCGCCCGAGGTGCCGTTCGCCTTAAGCACTGTGGGGAAACCCATTCGGCCGACCCATTGCCTGAGGGCATTTGCATCGGCGATCACCTCAGTCTTCGGGGCGCGGATGCCTTCCTCCTGGGCCAGTTCGATAAATCGCGTTCTGGCATAGACGACCGGGAAACTTTCCGCTGCGCCGAGCGAACGCTCGATCAGCTTTGCGACTTCTCCCCGGCCGCCTTCGCGTTCGTATAGACGGTGCAAAAGGAGGGTCGCAAGATCGTCACCTGGAACAATCAGATCCGGCTTGGTTTTGGCTACTGCGTGTGCAAACGACGTTAAGGGTGCCAGTCCCCGATAAACGTAGGTTTTGCGCACCGCGCTGATCTTGGCCATGGGATGGTGGGCGGGGCAGAGAGCATCCACGGTATATCCGGCATGGGCCAGCGCCATCGCCAGACGAGCGGTCGGCAGCCAGTTCGACGTTGTCACGATCAGGACCGTTGGCTTCATTCTAGGATTTGGACGGAAATGCTTACTGGTGTCTCGCAGAGAAATAAGTGGGGCGCACGGAAGCAGACTTGCGCTGGCTTACGATCGTTTGCTACGCGACCCGGAGGACTCGGGGGATGATGTCGCCGGACCGTATCGTTGGTAGTAGTCGCTGTGGGCCGTGTCGGTGGAACCGTTTACCAGCCCTCCCAGGAGCTTCGAGCGCTCCAGAGCTTCCAACCCGCGCTGCAGTTGCTTTTTCTCGGTGATGTTTTTTCGCGTCACCAGCAGAATCCCATCCGCCAGCCGGGCCCAGATGCTGGTGTCGGCCAGCGGCAACACCGGAGGAGAATCGATGATGATCCAGTCGAACCACCCGGTCAGCTGATCCATTAATGGTGAAAGCTTTCCCGATTGCATCAGCTCCAGAGGATTCTCGGGCGCGCTCCCCGCCGGCACAACCCACAACCCGAGAGCTTCGAGCCGGTAAATGTTCATGGTTCCGGTTTCGCCCCGAAGCCATTCGCTTAACCCGGGTACTTTACCCAACCCAAATTTCTGAGCCACCGTCGGCCGCCGTAGATCGCCCTCCAGCAGCAGCGTTTTGTGCTGCTTTCTTCTGCCCAGAGTGCAAGCCAGATTGGCCGCTACCGTACTCTTGCCCTCTTGCGGAATCGTGCTGGTGATCAAAACTTTCTTCAGCAGCCGGCTTTGCCGGAGTTGCCGTAAGCGAACAGCCAGGAAGCGAAACTTCTCGGCTCCGAGGCTCTCCTCTTGCCCAACCGACACCAAGCGGCTGTTCGGCGGTATCGAAACCGGCAGCGACGGAAACTGCGGCAAGGACTTCGAGTGCTCTGGAGAATCGATACTCGGCGCGCTTGCCCCTCGCCACTTGCGCTCGGCGACTTCGAGCAGCTCCGTTGCTATTGAAAACGTGGATTCCGTTCGGGACGCTTCTGTCCCGGTGTGTTCCGCTTGCGATTTCTGTAGTGCGTCAAATATTTGGCTCATGATTTATTGGCTCACGGTTCACTGACTCACGGTTCATTGACTCGAATCGGCACCCGAACTGCCAGTTCTTGTTCCCGCATCTTCTCGCCCTGCAGTTGGACAAATAGTTTGAGCAAGGCTTTGGTCGTCTGTTGCAAATCCAATTCCTCGGACGGTCCTTTCGTTTCCACCGGCGTAGTCTGAACTCCGAGGCGGAAGTCGGCAGCGATCGTCTCGATGATGTCCGGAGTCACGCTGGCTGCCTGTCTCGCGTAGGCCGCAATCAAAGCGTTCTCGCAAATGGTATTGATCAGACGGGGAGTTCCCCGGGAATGCCGGTGAATCGCGGCCAGAGTCTCTTTCGGAAACAGCTTGGAAGGGGCAGGACTTCCCGCCAGTTCGAGCCTGCGCTCGATGTAACCCTTGGTTTCGTCCAAGTCCAGTGAAGCCAGGTGGGAACGCAGCGAAATCCTTTGTTTCAGTTGCCGCAAGTCGGCAGAGTCTAGCTTCGCATCCAGCTCGGGCTGCCCCACCAGAAGAATCTGCAACAATTTCTCTTCCGCGGTTTCCAAATTCGTCAAAAGCCGGATCTCTTCGAGGATGTCGGTCGACAAGTGATGCGCTTCGTCGACCACCAGCACCGTCGTAAGTTTTTTCTCGCCGCGTGCCACGACGTATTCCGCCAGCTGCAGCAGAAGTTCGCTCTTGTTCTTCCCCGCGGCCGGCAGTCCCAAATCGCCGGCAATATATTGCAAAAACTCAACCGGCGACAACCGTCCGTTAAATACGTATGCGTATTTGACGTCGTCGCTCTGCTTCAGCGATTGCAGCAGGCAGCGCAGCAGGAGAGTCTTCCCCGTTCCCACTTCTCCGGTGAGAACGACGAACCCCTTGTGCCGGCGCACGCCGTAGTAGAGAGCGGCCAGAGCTTCGTTGTGCCGCTTCGTCGGAAACAGGAACGAAGGATCGGGAGTAATCTCAAACGGATTGCGCTTAAGACTGTAAAAGGCTTTATACATAACTAAGTGTCGCTAACCACGGAAATAACTAAGGGCCGAACCCAGCAAAATCGTTACCGACACGAAAACCGCAGTTGCCCATCCCATCCACAACCGCCGGCGCTCGTTCCGTTCATCCGCCGCCGCCGCGAGAGCCGGGATCTCGGAGATCACTGGCACAGGCAGCAGCTTCTGCAGTTCTTTTTCGTCGTAAATCCGGTCATCCATCATTTCGAAGGCGCCGGCGACGACCATACCCAACACGAGTCCGATGCCCAGCCCAATCACACAGAACTTCAAGCGATTGGGAAAGTCAGGCTTCAGAGGCAGGCTCGGAGGATCGATAATTCGAAAGCGTTCGCCCTGCTGTAACAATTCCATGCTGGTGGCCATGGCTGATTCGTTTTTCTTTTTCAGCAGCTCGTCGTAATTCGCCTTGGACTGCTCATAGCCTCGGGTCAAATCGGAGAGTTGCTGCTCGCGCACCGGTTCCTGGTTCAGCCGGGCCTGGTAGTCCGCAACTTTGTTTTTCAGCTCCACGATGCTGCGCTCGCGGTTGCCAATCTCGACCCGGTTGGCCTGGATCTGCCCCTGCAACTGCACCATGTGGGACGACGCATCCCTCTGGTCTGACGTGTCCGGGGTCGCGGTCGCCGCGCTGGGGTCGGAAGGTCTGGCTTTCAGGCCGTCGACGATCTGTTCCTTCATCTTTTCGGTCTTGGCGATCTGCTCCTTCAGCTTACGAACATCGGGATGACGCTCGGTGTAATGGGAGCTGAGATCCGCCAGTTGTGCCCTGAGCTTGTCCAACTCCGCGTCAATCGCGGGCAACCCGACCGGCGCTGCACCATCCGTCTTCGGAGAACCTTGCAGAGAGCGGTATTGATTGACCAGTGTTTCCAGGTAAACGCGCTGCTGATTGGCCGTATTCAGTGCATCTTCTTCAGTTTGCAACTGAGACTGCATGCCTGCCAGAATCTGCAGGTTGCTCCCGACCTGCGCCGGCAGCTCGCCTACGTGCTGTCCCTTGAACTCCCGAATCTTTTCTTCCTGATCAGACAAGGTCTTCCGGGCCGTCTCCAGCTGGCCCTCGAGAAAGTTTGTGGTGTCTTCCGATTGGTGCTGCCGCACTTCCAGGTTCTCACTGATGAACAGGTTGGTGAGTTCGCTCGTTACCTGTTGGGCCAAGTGAGGATCGTGCGACGAGTAGGAAACGTAAAACGAACTGACCCGTCCCTCGGCGTCACGCACGAGTTCAATCTCGCCGATGTCCTTGCGCATACGCTCGACCTTGTCGTCGGGCGTAAGGCGGCCGTTCGAATCTGCATACAGATTCTGCTGGTCGATAATGTGCAACAAACGGGTGCGGCTGAGAATCTGCTGCGTGATGCTTCGCAGGCGGTCTTGCAGGTCGTCGTTTACGTTGGGCGTGACATAGTCCTTCGGCATCGTGGGCTGCTCCACCAGAATCAGCGTGCCGGAGCGATAGCGTGAGGGCAGAACCCAGCTGGCCCCCCAGACGATGAGCCATCCCGCAAGCAGCGGGATCAGAAACTGCATATGACGGCGCCGGACCAGGCCCACGTAATGCGGCAGATCGAATCCAGTGTGACTCTGTTCTTCGAGATCTTCAGCCATGATGATTTATCTTCCTAAGGGTCTGGCAAATTGGTAAGAGATGGAAATCCATTCCCGGTTCGTGTCCGGATTCGCCGCAAAGAAGCTGTAGTTCTGGTGCAGACGCGTATACCCAACCTGCAGGTTTACATGCTGGCCGAATTGCCGCTGCAGGGAAGCGCTTCCGGAAAAGGAATGCCCACCGAGAGCGGAGACGGCGAGAACGCCATTGTTCGCATAACTTCCAGCCAACGAAGCGCTAAGATTGCGCGCAATCCGTTGCCGCACGGACGCATTCGCACTATCGAGCTCGACCGCCCCGATCAGCCCGCCACCGCCGCTGACACTGTGCAGATAGCTCACGGCTACGCTGCTGTGCTGCACCTGCCAGTTCAAGCTGGCGCCGCCCGCCGGGGACCAGGATTGCGCCGCCGGCACATTTGCCAGGCCCGCGCCCGCGTACTGCGGGCCCGCACTGTAATACTGCGGACCGCCAAACAGTGAAAACGAAAACCTGCTCGATGGATAGTACGTGTAGAAAAGGAAAGCTCCATGCGTCTGCGTCTCATTTGTCACTGGCGCCGGGTAGGAGAGCAGTTCCTGGTACTGATAGGTGGCGCCGATGTAATTTTGCCTGGAGAGGCGGTAACTATAGAAAGCTGATGCCCCTCGCGATGCTGCATCGTAGAGCCCAGGCACTTCGGCGGGGTCCGGGTAATGCAGATTGGTGAATGTTCCGCTGGCTCCGATCATGGCGTTCACGCTGAACTGATACGTAATTCCCGCGTTGCCGTTATTGTCGAGCCGGTCCGCCAGCGGCGCGATCACCGAATCGTTAGCCTCTTGCGCGGAACCGGACACCGCGCCCGCTAGACCTTGGTCCGGCTGGTTGAACACGTTCGACGATCTTTGAAAGGAATCGCGCAGGCTCACGGTCACATGCGGACTGAGCCGGTACTGCAAGTCCAACGACAAGTTCTGGTCCGCCTCGTTGTAGGCACTGGTGCGCTGATAGAAGGTGAATCCCGGAGCGTAGGTCAAGGCCGCATGCAGCCGTGACGTCGTTTCGTCGAGCGAGATCGTGGGCCACACCGAACAGCTCAGGTCGCTCACTGGGGTGGCGCTGGTCGCTCCCAACACGTTGTCGGAGTAGGCAGCGCTGAAGGTCACGCCGCCACGCAGATAGTTGGCCCGCTCCTCGGAACCAAGCCAAAGCGGATACGCTTCTCCGCTCACGGGTGGAGGAGTCAGCATCCGGTCTGGCTCATCGCCGCTACGGGAGACGCTCACGAGCGGGGTCGTCGCCGCCGGGGCTGCTATGGTGCGTTGCTCCTCCTGGGACCATAGGGGCAGGCTGACCAGCAGGGCCAATCCCAAACAGGCTGAATTGAAGATTCGCATAGTTACGGAACGTCCTTACGAGACATGCTTAGCGAACTCGCTTACGGAACATATCTACGGAACATATTCCCGGAACATCGCTACGGCACAATGATCGTGTCGCCGGGCTGAAGTTTGATGTTCTGCGTCATATTCTTGCCTTGGCTGACTTCTTTGTAATTAAACGGGATGCGGGACTCCTGGCTGACGCCTTGCCGGAGAACATAGATGGATTTCTGCTTTGCGAAGTCACGAAAACCACCGGCCAGCGCGATCGCGTCAATCACCGTAGGCGAATTGGCGATCACATAAGTTCCTGGGCGTACAACCTGTCCCAGAACGTTGAATTTCTGACTGTTGACCTGCTGAACCATTACCGTGACTTCCGGCTCCGAGATGAAATTCTTCAGCTTGCCGGCGATGTCTTTTTCCAGGTTCAAGGGAGTAAGCCCGGCAGCCTGTACTTCCCCGACCAGCGGGAGCGAGATTTTTCCATCGGATCGAACCGGAATCGAGCGCGAGATATCGGGCTCCTTCCAGACATTGATCGCCAGCACGTCGTCATTGCCGATTACGAAGGTGTCGTCGTGCGGCTTCGCGGCGGAGGCATCCCCAGCAGAGGCCGTTTTTGCAGATGGGTTGGTGTGGTTTGCCTCAGGCCCTCCGACGGTTTGGGCGGGGAGCGTACCGGACAGAAAAGCGCAGGCGGCAAGCACCGCCAGTGCTCCAGTTTTCGATCTGCTAGTGTTGATTTTCATAAAATGCTCCTTGGCAGTTCCTTCCAGACGCACTCGGCGTGCCCGATTCAATTTGATTTTCCGTTGTCCTCGGCGTCGTTGCCGCACCCCGAAAACTCGTCCACCGCTAGTGAAGAAAGAAAGGGTTCCGGCGCGCGCATCTGGTATTGATCGATCTTGTACAACAACGTTCGATAACTGACCCTGAGCAAGCGTGCGGCGGCCTTGCGGTTCCAGCCGGTTTTCTTCAGCGCTGCCCCGATGGCATTCTGTTCCGCTCCCGACTTGATGCCCTGGATCAAGGACTTTAGAGATTCAGGTTCAGGTTCGGCTTCTTTCAGCCGCAATTCTCTTTCATCCTCCAGGGTCACTGCTGATCCCACTGCACGCGTGACGGGAGCTTTGCCGGCGCGCGCCACCGGGTCTAAACCTATTTCACCGAGACTCAACTTCTGGTCGCCCGCAACCAGGTAGCGCTTCACGAATGCTTCCAGTTCCGTCAGGTTTCCCGGCCAGGAATATTGCTGGCAAGCATCCAGGACGCTGGGCGAGAATGCGCGGGCAGGAAGGCTGAAGTGCTTTGCCAGCCGGTGCATGAAGTAATTCAGCAGAATTGCAATCTCGTCTTTCCGCTGGCGCAACGGAGGCACATGCACGGTGAAGGCGCTCAGGCGGTAATACAAGTCTTCCAGGATGCGCTTCCCGGCCAAAGCCCGCTCGAGGTTGGCGCTGCTGGCGGCAAGGATCCTCAGATCGGTGGGAACGATTGCATCGGCGCTGCCCGGCCTGCGGAGCTCGTCGTTTTGCAGCACCTTCAGCAGCTGGCGCTGCGGTCCGGCAGGCAACGCGGCGATTTCATCCAAGAAGATCGTGGCTTTCTCGCCCGCGGCGAAGTTTCCCAAACCGGCCGGGCGACCATCGGAGGAAGTGCGTTCGCTCCTGAGCAGTTCAGAATCAAGTGGAGCCTCCGGCATTCCCCCGCAATTTACTCTGTGGAGTTTGAATCCGGAGCGGACGGAGAGCTTGTGAATCAGACTGGCGACCGCATATTTGCCGGTTCCGGCTTCTCCCAAAATGAGCACTGGGACATCGGTTTGCGCCAGCAATTCCGCCTGGGCGCGAAGCTTCTGCATCGTCGGGCTGGCACTGATGAGGAATGCGCCCTCGCCAAGTGATTCGACATTCTCGCCGACGACGGCCGGCCCGTTGTTTTCTGCCGATTGTATTGCCGCGCCAAGGTGCCGCCGGATCGCAGATTCGATGTGTTGCCCGTTGAAGGGCCTAATCAGAATCTCTTCTGCGCCAAGGCGGGTTGCTTCTTTCCCTCCGGCGGCATCGTCGGGATAGCAAAGCACCACAATCGCCAAAGCGGGACGGAGCCGGCGCAACCACCGCAACAGATGCAGACTGTCGGCGTCGCCGCGTGGAATATCCAGCAATAGGAGTTGCGGAGTGAGATCGGACTGAACCCGCTCCATGGCGTCCCAACCACTGCCTACAGTTTCCAAATGCCAGGAATTGGATTCTTCAATGGACCAAAAGAGACGAAGAACTGCTGGGTCCCGGCTTACGACCAACAAGCGAATCTTTTCGAGTCTTTCCGTCAATGGTGGGTGGATCCTTGCCGAGGGAACGAACGCTACTTCGAACAACTGTCAGACAGGTTCAACGTCATAACCTTCCACGCGAACTGCCAGCGATCGCTGAATCGCGTCCACGGAAATCACAAGAGTGCGATCCCCATTGCGGGAGACAAGTATGCCCTCCACGCCATTGAGTGCTCCACTCCTGATCCGCACGCGCTGTCCGATCTTGAGAAAAGGATGAGAAGACCAGGGCAACTGTCCACTGACCACGCTCCGAACCGCATCGATTTGCTCATCCGGAATGGGCGTACCCTCGCCTCTGGCGCCGACCAGCCCGAAAACACCCTCCACGCGGAGCACGCGCAGGCGCTCCTCCCGGTTGGGCACAAACCTCGCGAACACATAGCAACTGAACAGCGGCACCTCGACTGACTTCTTGCGATCACTCCATCGATGGACTTCTGTGACGAGAGGCAGCAGCGTTGCCACGCCCCGCTCTTCGAGTCGCTGGACTACAATTTTCTCGTGCCGGGGACGGGTCTGAAGTCCGTACCAAATCTCTGCTTCCGGCTCAATCGCTGGAGCTGGATGCGCAACGTCCCACGACAAACTGCTTACGGCCATAGCTTCGCCCTCTAAGTCACTCTCTCAAGAGCGACCCCAGTCAATTACTAGAACCTGTTGTTATCGAGATCTCATGGGGAAGACGAGATCTAAGGGGGATACCACATCCTAGGGGGATAACGCGTTCAGCAGGAAATCAGGGGGACGAACTTTCTGCTAAATCAACCGCACTCTCTCAAATCAGTTCTTCAGTTGTCCAAACTCCAGTTCCGGGTCTCATCCTTGCAGCTCGGTTGCCAAAGCAGGCAAGCCGAAAAACAACCACAAATCGCTGCTACCCCGCTCGCGACAGTGATAACTCGTCAAGCTCCTCAAGGATCATTTTCTCCTTGAAATCACTTGGACCAAGCTGCACAGCTTTGCCACAGAACCGTCGGTACCGCAGAACCATTAGTGGGGGAAAGAAACGACAGCTACTTACCTTACCTTTGTCCTGATGACAATGAATTTACATGGCATTGCAGATGGTTGCAAGAGGTACAAAGTCTCTGTTACTTCAGTTGCATGAAAGTAACCACCTGGAAGGTTACCAGTAGGCTGAAGAATCTCAAAATCATGCCAAATCGGGTCCGAAGAATACCACAAGGTCCCATTTCGGAATCGGGAGTTGTGTAGCCTGTACCGGAGGTAACCGCAATCGCATACAATTGCAACCTTGCTCCGATGCAGATGCAAGACTTTGCAGCATTTGTCCACGAGTTGCTACTTCGCTCCGCAAACCAGAATGTTCCCTCGCGACACGAAACTGTTCTCAATGCTGGCAAATCAGGCTTGTGTGAGCATCAGACATCGAGACGGACGGAACTCGCAGATCGGCAGTTCTAGGGCGGCCCCGAAATACATCAGTAATCCCTGCAAAGAAAAACAGCGTGCCGGATCTCCGGCACGCCGTGTGATTGGAATCGACATACGTGTAATCTTAGTTTAGCCAGTTTGTTTCGCGAGCAGACCTCGCCGCCGCGATCCTAAAGCTATCGCTCCCAGACAGCACAGCCCAGCCAGCGCCAGGTACATGAAAGTTGCCCCACCTTCTGGCACTGATTTGCATGTGCTGCTTCCGCCCCATGCCCTAGAGTCTTCAATCTGATTGCTGCAGCCGTTCCCGTGGTCGTTATTCAGGTGGCCGACACGGGGCTGGACGATCAAGAAACTCGGTATACCGTGGTTCAGGACACTATTCCCCACCTGCGCCATTCTAGAAGTGCTAATCGATCCTTGACCGGGAGCGCAAGGCGCGAAACACAATAGCCCAGCAGAAATCACCCACGCCGAAAAACTGGCCTTCATCATGAACTTCTCCTCTACTGCTTGCTGTTACGGATGAGCTAAGGTGGGAGGGCTGATACTCCCACTCTAACCCTAACTTCGGATCTGTCAAGACTGATAATTTCTGCGATCCCATTGCAAGCACTTGCAACTGTCAAACAAAACCTTTGATGTCAATCGGGTACGAGGATAAGGCTCGATGAGTAACTCCGCTAGAATTCTGAGGGACTACTTTCGGGCTCCCGCAGCAGCAGTTGCAGTAGCTGCTCCAGTTCCAAACATGCTATCTGAACCGGGGGTTACGAAGGAGGAATGACAGCCTGCACCGAGTTGGAACGCGCGCTTTCTTCGTCATTCGAATTCACCGCGGTCGTCTCGTAGTAGTATGTCTGACCGTCCGCCACAGAGGCGTCGGTATATTCCGTCGTCGCATCGAGGACAGTATTGATCTGGCCGTAACTGCCAGTCGCCCCGGTGCGACGATACACGTTATAGCCCACTACATCGGGGGAATTGCTCGCTGTCCACGAGAGGTTTACGGTGTGAACGGACGGCGCTCCTGTGCCGGTGAGAGTTGCTGGCGTTGGTGAGTTTGAAGCGTCGCTGATAAATGAAGCATTCCCCGAGACGGCACCGATCGTCTGGGGCGTGAAGGTCACCGTGAAGTTCACACTCTCGCCCGCTGTTATGGTGACGGGGAACGAAAGACCGCTAATCACAAACTCCGAGCTGTCCACGCTGACCGAGGAGACGGTGACATTTGCGGTGGTGGCATTCAATGTTCCAGTTTGACTTCCACTGGTCCCGACCGTAACGTTCCCAACGCTGATCGTCGCGGGACTAACGCCCAACAGCCCCTGAGCCTGCTGCTCCGTCCCCGATCCAGTCAATGAAATGGTCAGGCTGGGATTCGAAGCATCCGAAACAAGCGTCACACTTCCCGTAAAGTTGCCCAGAGACTGCGGGGCAAAAGTCACTTTGAAGGGTACGCTTTGCCCTACGGTCAAAGTAAGAGGTGTGTCTAACCCTGAGATGCTGAACCCCGCGCCAGCAGCGGTCGCCTGCGTTACGGTTAGACTCGATCCGCCAGTATTGCTCAGCGTTTCAGACAGAGTTTGGCTTGTCCCAGTCTGCACGTTGCCAAAGCTTACGCTCGAGGGCGCACCAAGCGTGCCTCGCGTGGGATCCTGCTCGCCTTGCGCAGCTGGTTTGGCCGTGCTGAATCCCTGGCAACCCACCATGGTAGCCAAGGCTAGCACCACAACGAGCGCATTCCAGCGAGCGGGGAGATTGCCCATGTGGGACTGAATAAGTCTTGTTCGGACCCTTCCGGAGTTGAAAGATTTAGTGTGGACTTTGAACATTAACTACGGAAGGTCTCGGAAGGCCATGTTGGGGAGAGCTGAAGGACAATGCATGAGAGACGGCTTGGTCACTGCAAAGCGGCTTCACGCTTGGTCTTGCTCTCTCCTCAGCTTGAGGATCTTTTTCAGTTTGACCCCAAGAAGGGGCCGTTTATTGTCCTCCCTGTCCCAGCTTGGGTCAATGTGAAACAATTTTCATCTGGATCGCGCCCCGGAACCCACGAATATCAGAGCGACGTCTCAGGCCACTCTTGCATGAGAACCACATTCAAAGTAGGTCACTGCGTGTGCCGCGAATACACCAACCGCAAGGGGGGTGTGAAAACTGTAAGAGAGATGAGGGAAGGTCCCTCGGAGCCGGCGATCAGGGGCCGGCTCCAAACCACTGCGAGCTGCTGGCGTTAAGAGCGTTGGTGGTGAGCGTCGCAGGAAAAG